>Ga0335075_10001302_pt1 | contig 41303 bp, 36 predicted proteins | sample Lox_Sample_24_FD_206723 | JGI IMG/M metagenome (GOLD analysis project Ga0335075, IMG submission 206723) | Soil microbial communities from Loxahatchee National Wildlife Refuge, Florida, United States - Lox_Sample_2.4 | ecosystem: Environmental > Terrestrial > Soil > Wetlands | place: USA...
GCTTTCAGGCAAGCTCTGGCGAGCTTCGACTATGCGACCGATTGCATCCGGCTGCACGGGGGCTGGCACGTGGACAACGTGAGCCACACGCTTCCCTAGGCCTGAGCAAGCCGCCTCCAGCTCGGCGGGCGGGCCTGGTTACTGCTCCCGCAGTTGCGTTTTGAGTATCTTCCCCGTTGGGCCCTTGGGCAGTTCAGCGCGGAACCTGACTTCGCGCGGGTATTTGTACGCAGCAAGGCGCTCTTTGGTGTAGGCGATGATCTCCTGCTCGTCGAGGCTGGCATCGGCCTCGAGCACGACCACGGCGACGACTTCCTCGCCGAGGCGCTCGTCGGGCTTGCCGATGACGGCTGCCTCGCGAATTCCCGGATGGGCGTAGAGCACTTCCTCGATTTCGCGGGGGTAGACGTTGTAACCGCCGCGAATGACCAGGTCCTTGGTCCGGTCGACGATGAAGTAGAAGCCATCGGAGTCCACGTACCCGAGGTCGCCAGTGTGCAGCCAGCCGCCCTTCAGCGCGGTGGCGGTCGCCTCAGGCCGGTTCCGGTAGCCCTTCATCACGTTGTGCCCGCGGATCAGGATCTCCCCGATCTGGTCCGGGCCCGGCGGCAGCGGATTGTCGTTCGGATCGCCGATCCGCATCTGCACGCCCCAGATCGGCTTACCGACCGACAGCGGCTTCCGGTCACCTGGCCGGTTGAACGACGACGTGCTGCCAGTCTCGGACAGTCCGTAGCCTTCAAGCACCTCGATGCCGTACTTGGTCTCGAACGTCCCCATGACGTTCTCCGGAAGTGAGGCGCCGCCGGAAACCGCAACCCGGAGCGCGGCCAGGTCGCGGCCGGTGACGTCCAGCTGCGCCAGCGCGTGCAGCATCGTCGGCACCCCAGCGATCACAGTGCACTTGCTTGCCTCGATCGCGTCCAGGACGGCGGCCGGCTCGAACCGGGGCACTATCGACAGGCAGCCGCCATACCGGACGCTGACATTCAGCACCGAAGAGAGCCCGAACACGTGAAAGAACGGCAGCACGGCCAGGGTGACGTCGTCTGCCCGCGCGCCGAACAGCTGGCCGGACACCGTGCAGTTCATGTACAGCAGGAAGTGGGTGAGCTCGGCACCCTTCGGCTTGCCGGTGGTGCCGCTGGTATAGATCAGCACGGCTGTGTCGTCGGCGTTGCCAGGCCAGATCTCGCCACCCGGCTCGCTGAGCAAAGCGGCGCTCATCAGCTCGGTCACCGCCCGCGCGCCCTCGCCCGCCGGCGGCTCGCCGACCAGGTACAGCGGCAGGCCGACGAGCTCGCAGGCCTTCGCGGCCTCGGCGTGCAGGCCGGCCAGGCCGAGCATGATGGCGGCGCCCGAGTCGGATAGCTGGTGCTCGATCTCGGGCGCCTTCAGCAGCGGGTTCATCGGCAGGACGGTCATCCCGGCCTTCAGCGCACCGAAGTACGCAGTCAGGAACTGCGGAACGTTCGGCAGCTGGATGGCGACCACCTGGCCGGGACGAAGCCCGGCTGCGACCAGGCCGCCAGCGAACTGGCCGGACTCCTGGTCAAGCTCCCGGTAGGTCTTGCTCGCCGCGCCAGCGAGGTAGGCGGGCGCATCGGGTACGGTTTCAGCCGTTTCCCTCAGGATTGTCGCGAGGTTGAAGCTCATTTCGCCACCGAGAAATCAGGCCTTCCGGCGATGTTTGTGAGACATACACTAAAGGTGTATCAAGAGGTTGCCTAGTGGTCGCAATGCCGGCAGGGCTGGTCCATCGCGACAGAATCGGGCCGCGATGTATGCCTTCCGGCAAGCGACTTCTACTGGCGACGTGCATGTTGCGGGTCCGCCCCTCCGGCTCCTGCTGACCGAGCCGGCCCGGGGGCTTGCCGACCTGGCGACGCTCCCGCTGGCAGCACCGTGGCTCTGGTTCGCGCCGCGCGGTGACGGCCACGGCGTGCTGGTGTTGCCCGGCCTGCTCGCGAATGACAGCAGCACCGCCCTGCTCCGCAGCTACCTGCGCCTGCTCGGCTACCAGGTGCGCGGGTGGAGCCTGGGCCGGAATCTGGGGCCGACGGATGACGTGCTCGACGGGCTGCCTGCCCTGCTGTCTGGCCTGGTCAGCGACACTGGCGGCCCCGTCTCGGTGGTCGGCTGGAGCCTCGGTGGGATCTACGCCAGGGAGCTCGCACGTAGGCACCCGCAGCTGGTGCGGCAGGTGATCACGCTCGGCAGCCCGTTCGCGATGACCGACTCCGACCAGACTCATGCCGACCGCGCCTATGAGCGCCAGGCGCGGCTACACGCGGCCGCGGGGGTGCCGAGCCGAGAGGAACTCCGGCGCCCGATCCCGGTGTCCTCGACCGCGGTCTACTCGCGCCGCGACGGCATCGTCTCCTGGCAGGCCTGCATAGAGCCGGAGACCGACCTGCACGCGAACATCGAGGTGCGATGCGCGCACCTGGGCTTCGGAGTCGACCCGGCCACGCTCTGGCTAATAGCCGACCGGCTTGCCGTGCCGGCGGGCGAGCGGCGCGAGTTCCGACCGCCAGTAGCTCTGCGCGGGCTCTACCCGGCTCGTGACCAGGCGAGGAGTAACCACGATGCAGCAGCTCACCGGACTTGACGCCGCGTTCCTCGCGCTGGAGTCGGCTAACTCGACCGGGCATGTCGGCGGGATCTCCGTCCTCGACCCCAAGGACGCGCCGGCTCCGCTGACACTGGCCAGGCTGACGGCAGTGCTCGGCGACCGGTTGCCACTGATTCCGGTGCTGCGCCGCAAGCTGCTGAACGTTCCGCTCGGCCTGGACCAGCCGTACTGGGTAGATGACCCGAACTTTGACATCGAGTACCACATCAGGGAGGTCGCGCTGCCGCGGCCGGGGTCCGATGCCCAGCTCACTGAGCAGGTGGCCAGGCTGCATGCGCGCCCCCTCGACCGCAGCCGGCCGTTGTGGGAGATCTACCTGATCACCGGCCTCTCCCGGCGCCGTGCCGCGGTTTACACCAAGATCCATCACGCGGCGATCGACGGCGCGTCCGGCGCCGAGCTGCTGACCATTCTGCTCGACCTGACCCCGGACGGGCGCGAGATCCCGGCGGCGAAACCGTTCGCCCCGGTGCGGCCGCCGGGCCCGGCCACGCTGACCGCGCTTGCTGCCGCCAAGCTAGCCTGGCGGCCGGTCCAGACCATCCGGTTCACGAACGAACTAGTGCGGGTCCTGCCCACGTTGGCGCCCGCGCTCGGAAACCTGGTGGGCGGCATGCTCGGCCTGAACCGCGGTGACGGTGAGATCATCGCGACCACGCCAGGCCGGGCTCCGGCCACTCCGTTCAACCGGCCCATCACCCCCCACCGGCGGCTCGCGCTGCGCAGCGTCGACCTCGATACCGTCAAGGCAGTGAAGAACGCCTTCGGCGTGTCGGTCAACGACGTCGTGATGGCCATGTGTGCTGGCGCGCTGCGTCGCTGGCTCGCTGACCACAGCGCGCTGCCAGAAGTCCCGCTCATCGCGATGATCCCGGTGTCCGTACGGGACCCGGACAGCAAGGCCGCGATGGGCAACAAGGTGTCGGCGATGCTGGCCACGCTGCCAACCAACGTCGCCGACCCGGCCGAGCGAGTGGCGATCGTGCACGCCGCCACCAAGATCGCAAAGTCGCAGCAGGCAGTGATACCGCAGGGACTGGTCGACCAGGTCTCCGACTTCGCGCCGCCGGCTCTCACTGCGCGAGCCGCCCGGGTGGTGTTCGCCACTGGCCTCCTGCACCGGCTGCCACCGTTCAACCTGTGCATCTCGAACGTGCCCGGCCCGAACGTTCCGGTGTACCTGTGCGGTGCCAAGCTGCTGGCTCATTACCCGGTCTCGGTTATCACAGACGGCCAGGGGCTCAACATCACCCTTGTCGGCTACCTCGGGCGGCTGCACTTCGGCCTGGTGTCCTGCCGGGAGCTGGTACCAGACATCGACGTGCTCGCCGGCTACCTCGTGGACGAGCTGGCGCAGCTGGTCAAGGCGGCCAAGCCGCATGCCGCCGCGCAGAAGGCAGCCAGCTAGGCCTGGCTATGCAGGACTTGGCAATGCCTGGACTTGCAGAGCACGGCAGTAGCAGCGACGACGTACTAACGGTGCTGCCCGACGGCATCGATCCGCCCGCGTCACTGCCGCCCCATATTTTCACGGCCGCACTCGAAACCTACGCTTCTTGCCGCCGCATGGACATGCAGTCCCTCGCCCGGCACCTGGGAGTAGGCCGCGCCACGCTGTACCGCCGGGCCGGGAACCGGGAAGCGCTGCTCGACGAGGTGATCTGGTGGCGTTCCCGCCGGCTGCTGACCGGGCAGCTGCTGGCCGCGAGCGGGCTGTCCGGAGCGGCCAGGATCGCGGCCGTTATAGGCGGCGTCCTGCGGGCGATCGAGCGGGATCGGCCGCTGCGCTTCTTAATCGAGGCCGACGCTGACACCGCGATGCGGATCCTCACCGGCGGCCGGAGCGTCACCGCGAACGGCATGACCTCGGCCCTGGAGCGGCTCATCGACCTTGAGCGCAGCCGCGGCCGCTTCGACCCCGAGCTCGACACGGCCGCGCTCGCATACGCGATCATCCGGATTGGCGAGAGCTTCCTGTATGCCGATGTGCTCGCCGGCCGGGCGCCCGACAGCGGGCGCGCCATCACCGTCATCCGGGCGCTGCTGACAGGCCTGGACCGAGCGCCGGACAGGGATCCGGCGGGCCTGAAGCTCTGAGGCGTGCCAAGAAAGTCGCGTTCGTACACCAGCGTCCCGTGTCAGGCGTCTTAGTCAGACGACCGCCGAGAATCCGGAGCTGGTGGGTGGCATCTTTCAGGGCATGGTGCGCGATCACGGCTGGCCTGGCCGGGCTCGGCGGAGCTCTGCTGTCTGCACCACCGGCTAGCGCACGGCCTCCGGCTCCCGCGGCAGGCATTCCTGATCGTGCGGCACGGGCTCACCCCGTCCGCATCGGGGCCCGTCCGGTCGTGCCGAGAACGGCCAGGAAGATAGGCCTCGAGCCGGCCGACGCCTCCCTGCACCTGGAGATCGGGCTCAGGGTGCGCAATCAGGCTGCGCTGGCCTCGTTCATTGCGGGCCTGTCAGATCGCGGGTCCCCTCTGTTCCATCACTTCCTGCAGCCAGGGCAGTTCGGCACTCGGTTCGGCCCGACGCAGGCGCAGGTCGCCAGGGTGGACGCGGCGCTCAGGTCGCTGGGCCTGGTGCCGGGCCCGGTAGCGCGCGACAGGCTGGCCATCGCCGTTCACGCGTCGGCGGCGGCAGCCGAGCGCGCGTTCGCTACCCCGCTGGTCCGCTACCGGCTGGCCGACGGCCGGGTGGCCTACGCCAACTCGGCCGTGCCGCGGATACCGGCTGCGGCCGCACCGTATGTCAGCGGAGTGCTCGGCCTCGACACGGTGAACGTTCCTGATGGCCTGGCCATGCGGCCGGGTGCCCCGCACGGCCGGATCCGAGCGATGACGTCTGCGGTGGGGACCTCGCGCTCTGCCGCTGCGGCCGCAGGCCCGCGGCCATGCCAGGCTGCGACGCAGGCCGCGCAGGCGGACGGCAGCTACACCGCCGACCAGCTGGCCGCGCACTATGGCATGTCACCCCTGTACGGGCTGGACGATCTCGGACAAGGGATACGCGTGGCGCTGGTTGAGTTCGAGCCCGACTCGCCGTCCGACATCTCGGCTTACCTGTCGTGCTATCAACTGCACACCACGGTGAATTACATGAAGGTGGACGGTGGGGCGAGCAGCGGAGCAGAATCCGGCGAGGCCGCTATCGACATCGAGGACCTGGCAGGCCTGGCCCCTGACGTCACGATTGACGTGTACCAGGCGCCGAACACCGACGCCTATGACGTGTATCAGGCGATCATTGACGCGAAGCAGCCCGACCCGGTGGTATCGACCTCATGGGGACTGTGCGAGCTGTACTCGGACCCCTCGCTCATCACCATGGAACACAGCCTGTTCGAACAGGCAGCGGCCCAGGGCCAGACGGTCCTCGCTGCCGCCGGTGATTCAGGCTCGACCGACTGCCTGGGCAATGGCGGCGCGGATGCGGCGAACCTTGCGGTTGCGGATCCTGCGAGCCAGCCCTACGTCGTCGGAGTCGGCGGGACGTCGATCAGCGCGACGCCCGAGAGTGCCTGGAATGACGCGGCCGGGGCGGGCGGCGGGGGCGTGTCCAGCGTATGGTGCATGCCGAGTTATCAGTACATGACGGACATCCTGGGCCTGGTGAGCAAGCACTCGCAGCCGGACGCAAGCTGTACGGGCGCCGGCCAGAAGCCGTACCGGCGCCAGGTCCCCGACGTGTCGGCTGACGCCGATCCGAGCTCGGGATACACGATTTACTACGACGGAACCTGGACGGCCTTCGGCGGGACAAGCGCTGCGGCACCGCTGTGGGCCGCCGTCGCAGCCCTGACCGACGCCTCCCCGTTCTGCCATGCGTACGGCTCAGGGAATGCCGGAGTCCAGCCGGCGGGCCTGTATCACGTGGCGAGCGTCGCCAGGTCGTACGTCTACCGGAGCGGTGAGGCGTTCGGCGACGTGACCTCGGGCAACGACGATTACACCGCCTCTGATTACACCGGCGGCCTGTACCCGGCGACGGCTGGGTATGACCTGGCCACCGGCCTTGGCACGCCGCTGGCCAGCGGCTACCGCGCTCCGGGTATCGCCAGCACCTTCTATCCGGGCCTGTCCGCCTTGATGTGCTATGTCTATGCCACCAGGAACGTCACGCCATCGATCACCCGGGTGTCGCCGCGCGCCGGCCCGCTGAAGAGCGGCACAACGATCACCGTGACGGGGAAGGGCTTCCTGCCCATCCGGGGGGCGGACGTCGCCGAGATTGGGGCCACGACCGTCGCTGCTTCCTGCAGCACTCCGACGACGTGCAGGATCACGATGCCCGCCCATGGTGCCGGAACGGCGGCCATCAGGATCGATGTCGAGGACCTGGCAACCAGCAAGGCGACCTCACACAGCCGCTACCAGTACGCGGCCGCGCCCATCCTGTCGGCCCTATCGCCCCGTCACGGCAGAGCCCGCGGCGGCGCGAGAGTTACAGTCCGCGGCCACAACTTCGTTGGCCGGCTTGTCGTGCGCTTTGGCGGGAAGGTCGCGAGGATCGTGTCGAACTCCTCGACGAAGATCATCGTTGTGGCGCCTGCAGGCAGGGGTACGGTCACGGTCACCGTCAGCGCCGCGGGCGGCTCGAGCGCAGCTACCTCCAACTGCCGTTACCGGTACTAGCAGGCCTGTTTTACCGCTCGTCTGGCGTGTTTGCCGCCGGCGATACCCGCAGCGGCTCAGTGAAGCGGGTGGCCGCTGCGGTCGGCGAGGGGTCCATCGCGATCCGCTTCGTCACCGAGTACCTCGGCCAGCCCGCTGGCCTCGCGCCGGCTTCCGCTGTCGGGCGATCTAGCTGACGGACACCGGCGAACCAGCACCTGCAATCATGAGGTCGTGGACGCCGCGGATGAGCCGGCTGGCGCCAGGCTGGCCTGGAGCGACGACGTTGGGCAAGCAGACTGGATTGGCCCGCGGCTAGTGCCGTTCGGCTCTGGTGTTGTGACGTCGGTAGTGCCCGGGGGATTTCCCGCCTACGCCCGCATCCTGCACCCGGCCGAGGATCCGGACACCGGTGATCGCCTGGTCAGGTGGGAAGCAGTTTCGGCGTGGAGCGGCATGCCCCTTCGCGGTGATTCGCAGTTCCATTCGGTCGCCCTGCCGCCCGTCCGTCCAGCGTCTCCGGCGCCGTGGTCTGGGCAGGGCCCGCAGCGGGGGACCATGTACCCGCCCGATGCCGAGGTTCTGGCGGAATTGCTGCGGGCCTGGACGACGACGCCTGACCGGTGCTGGTTCTGCCTCTGGGACGGTTATGGCTGGATAGCCGTCCGCGACGGTCCGCGCGTCCGCCTGCCCGCCAGGGACTACCTGCTCTACCGTGGCCCAGTCGAGGCAGCGGTGGCGGCCGTCGGGCTAGCCGGCCATCAGCAGACCGCGAACCTGTGGTGGCCAGAAGATCGGGAGTGGTGCGTGGCCACTGAGATCGATCTGTCCTGGACCTATGTTGGCGGTGAGGCGGGCCTGATCGAGCGACTGGTGTCCAATGACCGTATTGAGGCGCTGCCTGCCGGTCCCCAGGACCACGTGGGCGGCGTCGAGGACTGGGTTGCTCGGTGGGCGGCGCAGGCCACGACTGACCTGCTCGCTGCGGGTGCCGCGCTAATCACCACCTCGCGAGGCATCATCCGGGTGTGGCTGACCCGGCCGGCAGGGCGCGGGAGCGGGATGCTGCGGACCCAGTCGGAGGGCGACAACGGGGTCAGCGGCAGCGGCAGCCGCAGGCTCCACGGTCGCAGCGAGCAGGAATTGCGGGAGGAGGTACGTTCCAGCCTGGCCTGGGAGATCGTCGGCCTCGTTGAGAGGTAGGCCGTGCCTTGCTGGGGGCTGCGTGCGACCAGCCGGGTGCTGTCAGCCCATCGCGGCCGGCGTCGGCCTAGCTGAACTCTGCGATCACATCGGCGGCGGTCATGGGCTTGGAGAACATGGGGTAGTCGTAGGAGATCGCGTTCTCGTGCTCGGCCACCGATGTGGCGGCGGTGCAGTCGGTCAGGGTGATCACCTGGTAGCCGTTCTCGTAGCCGGTGCGCATCGTGGACTCCACGCAGCAGTTGGTGAGAAAGCCGCCGAGCACGATGGTTTTGATGCCCTTGCTGCGCAGGATGAAGTCGAGGTTGGTGCTGGCGAAGGTATCGAGGCCGCGCTTGCCCTCGATCACGATGTCGCCGGGCTGCGGCGCGAGCTCATCGACGATCGCCGCGCCCCAGCTGTTCTTGACGAACGCGCTGCCGTCGACGACGCCCTTGAGGATGCCGTAGGGGTGCGAGCTGAGCTCGTTGTAGCCCGCGGCGAAGGTGATCGGCGCATGCATGATGGTGGCCCCGGCGGCCCGCGCCGCTGCGACAACGTCAGCGGTGTTGGCCAGCATGTTCGTCTTCTCCATTACTTCCTGCACGGCGCCGTGCAGCGCGCCGCCGTCAGAGGTGAACTCGTTCTGGTATTCAATGAGCACGATCGCGGTGGTGGCAGGATCGAATGACATGCGGCAGTCCTCCCCGGCACAGGTATGCGGCAGCCAGAAGCGGCTGCGGTTTCAAGGCTAACCCTGCCGTTGTCGCCAGGCCACGCGGCCGGCGGGACCGCAATGCCGGTCCGGGTCAACATCCCGTGTCTCGTCGTCATCGCGAGGTCACGGGCGCCGATTAGGGCTTCCGTATAGCAGAAGACGCAACCGGGTCGCACCTTGCGTACGTCCAAGCATTCGGCTGCGAAACAGTCGAGCGCCCGCGGCGGCCCAGCGGCCGCGTCGCAAGCTTGCCAAGCGAGTGATCCGTGGAAGTAAGCAGGATGACCGGAACGGCGCAGGACACTCCGCAGCCCCGCAGGGGAAGGCGCGCTGCAACTGCAGCGGTAGCCGCGGCCGTGCTGGCGCGACTTACCCCTCCAGGCAGAACACGTTCCCCTCTGGGTCGGCCAGGACAATCCAGCTGACGCCGGCGGGCTGCTCCTCAACCACCGTGGCGCCTAGTTCGATCAGCCTGGCCAGTTCAGCTTGCTGGTCGTCGCCAGGCGGGATCAGGTCAAGGTGGATCCGGTTCTTCGCCGTCCGCGTTTCTGGAACGGTCGTGAAATACATCCGGGGCGTGCTCTCGTTGGGCGGCACGACCGCGTACTCGACGTGGCCAGGCGTGGCGTCGCGTTCCTGTGCGTTCCAGCCCGTCACCGCCGCCCAGAACAGGGCCTGCGCCCTTGCATCGACGCAGTCGAAAGTGATGTTGAGAATGCTCGCGTACATACGCTGCTCCGCTTTCGTCGCGGGCCCTTCCGGATCGTCAGGCGCTGGCTGGAGGCGCGAACGGGTTATCGGACATCTACCCGCACCTCCTTCCGCAGGCTGACCCGACGCGTTCGCGGCAGCATCTCATCCAAGCCGTCTCAGGACCAGCCATTTATTCGCCAAGGCCCGAGGTTCCGCTGTGGTGATCTCCTCGGTGAGGCTGCTGTTCATCGGTAGCTCCTTCCGCAGGAGGTCGGGCGTCGCGCGGAGCCGGGCGAGTGTGTAGCCTCGGACACGGCGCGCGGGGCGCCGCCGGGTCCGCGGACAGGGCCGAGCCCACCCGAGCACGTTGTCACGAATGGTGTTGGCTATTCAGCCTCCTTTCGGCCTGACGATGCGGACCGCAGGCGGTGAAAGGGGGTTGGCACGTGCCATCCGTATCTCTGCCCGACGACGCCAGCCTGGAGCAGCTCCGCAAGCAGGCTAAGGACGTGCGTGACCTGGCGCGCGCGGGCTTGCCCGGAGCCCTGGATCTCGTCGCCGAGCATCATCCGAAGGGCGCGCACCCGGTCACGCTGACCGGCGCGCAGCTCGTGGTCGCGCGGCACTACGGCTTCGCCTCCTGGGCGCGCCTCCGGCAGTACCTGGAGATGATCGAGCGGTACCGCCGGTCACCCGACGAGGTCGACCAGACCTCCGGCGCGGCGGGCGAGTTCCTGGCGTTCGCGTGCCTGCGCTTCGGCGGCGACGATGAGCCTTCGCGCTGGGAACGGGCGGCCCGGGTGCTGGCCGCCCACCCCGACCTGACCCGCTCCAGCATCCACGTCGCGGCCGCCGCGGCGGACGAGGCGTCGGTTCGGGCGCAGGTCGCGGCCGACCCGGCACTGGCCAGCCGCGAGGGCGGCCCGTACAGGTGGGAGCCGCTGCTCTACCTCGCGAGCGCGCGGCACAACCCGCGGGTCAGCCAGGATGCCACGCTCGGCACGGCACGGGCGCTGTTGGAGCACGGCGCCGACCCGAACGCCGGGTACCTGTGGCACGGCCTTTACCCGCCGTACACTGCGGCGACTTGCGTGCTGGGCAGCCACGAGGAGGACGAGCACCCGCACGCGTTCGCGCTGGCCCGCCTGCTGCTGGCAGCGGGCGCCGACGCGAACGACGGCCAGTTGCTCTATGACCGCCAGTTCGGCCGCGACGACCGGCACCTGGTGCTGCTGTTCGAGCACGGCCTCGGCCGCGGGGACGGCGGGCCGTGGGCGGCGCGCTTCGGGGACAAGGCCGACTCGCCGCGGGAGATGCTGCGCGGGCAGCTGTGGTGGGCGATCGTGCACGACATGGGCGACCGGGTCCGGCTGCTGGTGCGACACGGCGTCGACTTCCGCACGCCGTACGCGGCACCGGGCGGGCGACCGACGGCCGTGCGGAACTCCGACGGGCTCACCCCGGCCGAGCTGGCGAAGCTGAGCGGGTACCCGGAGCTGGCCGAGTGGCTGGTCGCTCACGGCGCCGCCCCGCCGGCGCTCGACGAGGTCAACTCGCTGATTGCGGCCGTCCTGGCAGGAGACCGGAACACTGCGACGCGGCTCCGGGCGTACGCGCCGGCGGCGCGGGAGCGCCGACCCGGCCTCATGGCCTGGGCGGCATCCGGCCGCAAGCTCGACGCGATCGCGCTGCTGGCCGAGCTCGGTTTCGACGTGAACGCCCGCGGCCGCCTCGACATCCCACTCGAGCAGCAGTGGTTCACGCCGCTGCACGAGGCGGCCCGGAGTGGCGACGTGGAGATGGCCCAGCTGCTGCTGGGGCTGGGCGCCGACCCGAACATCAGGAGCGAATGGGGCGCGACGCCGCTGGAAAGCGCCCGCCAGCACGGTCGGGAAGCCGTCGCCGAGCTTCTGGCGCCCCCGACCGGGCCGGCCTGATCGGGTCGGCCTGATCGGGTCGGCCCGCGCAGTATCCCACCGCTTGAGATGGCTTAAGCCAAGTACGGGGCCTCGCTATCAGGCTTGACGTGGCGCTACGACGAGGCTTAATCTGTATTTAGATAGCTTGAGATACCTCAAAGAGAGGTTGAGGTAAGTGGTCAAAGTGACGCTTGAGGTTCCCGAGGCCCTGCTTGGAGACATTTACGTCGCCGTCGGCGGCGTACTCGAGCACGCCCGCGTAAAAGGCCTACTCGAACGGGGACGCCTAGAAGCCGAGCAAGGAGCGGAGCAGGTGGCAGCGCCTGAGCCCGGCGAGAGTAAGCAAGTCCCGGCGGAGGCCTGAGATGGTGCAGGTCACTTTCGAGATACCCGACCATCTACTCGGCCAGTTCTACCACGCGGTCGGCAGGGTGCTGCAGGACGCGCAAGATGACGGCGCTGCTGAGCAAACAGAGCCGGATATGAGCGAGTGGAGCGTTGCCAATGTCGAGCAGGCAGCAAGAGTCTGGCGGAAGTTCAGCCCTAGAGCTCAGGCCGTCTTCTCGCTGCTGATGGACAATCCGGGTATCGCCGTACCGGCCGACGAGATCGCCGCCAAGATCGGGCTTGCGAACGGCAGGCACGGCCTGGCAGGCGTTGTCGCGTGGCCGAGTCGGCAGTGCGCCGAGCTGGGTCTCCTGCCGCCGTTCCGATTCGAGAGCCCTGCGGCTCCGAACGAAACAGGGACCTACTGGATGGATCCGGAGACCGCGCAGCTCTTCAGGGCGGTACGGCAGACCTCGATGGCCAAGTCGTCGAGACTGGATACGGAGTGAGGCCACCGCTGGCCTCGAGCCCAAGGCCGCGGCCCGCTCCGCTGAGGGCCACCCGATCTGCCGCCTGCCCCGATAGTTATGCTTTCGTGACAGCACGGTTACTGCTGGTGAGCGCCACAGGCGTGACGGGGGGATGTCAATGCCGTTCATCAACGTTGGTACCGAGAACAGCGGCGCTATCGAACTGCACTACGAGGACCACGGGATGGGGACGCCGGTCGTCCTGATCCATGGCTACCCGCTCAACTGGCGGGCCTGGGACAAGCAGGTCCCGGTCCTGCTGGGCACAGGTCATCGCGTCATCGCCTACGACCGGCGCGGCTTCGGCCTGTCCAGTCAGCCAGCCGGGGGGTACAACTACGACACCTTCGCCGCGGACCTGAACTGGCTCATGGAGAAGCTCGACCTGCGCGATGCCATCCTGGTGGGCCATTCCATGGGGACTGGCGAAGTTGCCCGGTACCTCGCCGCGTATGGCTCGTCGCGGGTCGCCAAGGCCGTGCTCATCTCACCGATCCCGCCGTTCCTGCTGCAGACCACCGATAACCCTGACGGACTGCCGGGCAGCCTGTTCGACGGCTTCATGCACTCGGCGACGGCAGATACTCCGGCCTGGATGCGGAGCTTCCTGGACAACTTCTACAACGTGGACGTCCTGCGCGGCACGCTCGTGAGCGAAGAGGCATATGCGGCTAGCTGGAACGTCGCGGTCAGTGCCTCGGCTACGGCGGCAGTGGAGTGCATTCCAACCTGGGAGACCGATTTCCGGGCAGACGTAGCCGCGATCGACGTCCCGGTGCTCGTCATACAGGGCGACGCTGACCGGGTACTGCCGCTCGAGAAGACGGGGAAGCTGCTACCGCACATGATGCAGGACGCCCGGCTCGTCGTCGTCAACGGTGGTCCGCACGCGATCGCGTGGACTCATGCCGACCAGGTCAACCGCGCGCTGCTGGAGTTCCTCAAGTAGTAGCTGAGTAGCGGGCTATCTGGCCCGGCCATGTACAAGCTGCTGTTCTCCGTCGTGTTCCGGCGAATGCCCGCCGAGGCGGCGCACCGGCTTGGGTTCGCGCTGATCCGCAGCGCCGCCTCGGTGCCTGGTTGCGTGTGGCTGCTCCGGCGCTGGCTGGCACCGCGCGACCCGGTGCTCCGGGTCGACGCTCTTAACCACGAGTTGCCGGGCCCGCTGGGGCTGGCAGCGGGCTTCGACAAGGATGCCGTCGGAGTTGACGCTCTCGGCGCGCTTGGCTTCGCATTCGTTGAGGTCGGCACCGTGACGGCGGAGCCGCAGCCCGGCAATCCGAAGCCGCGGCTGTTCCGGCTGCCGGCCGACCGGGCGCTGATCAACCGGATGGGCTTCAACAACCACGGTGCCGCGGCGGCTGCAGCGCGGCTGCGGTCCAGACCGCGGTCCCGCCGCGGGGTGGTGGTCGGCGCCAACATCGGCAAGACCAAGCTCACACCGCAGTCTGCCGCGGCCGCCGACTACGCGCGCAGCGCTCGGCTGCTCGCTCCTAGCGCTGACTACCTCGTCATCAATGTCAGCTCACCCAATACGCCGGGGCTACGCGATCTCCAGGCAGTCGGTGAACTGCGCACGCTGATCGGTGCAGTGCAGGACGCCTTGCAATCTGCGGGCCGTGGCGATATCCCGCTGCTGCTGAAGATCGCGCCCGACCTCGCGGACGAGGACGTCGACGCAGCCGCCGACGTGGCGCTCGAACTCGGCATTACCGGGATCCTCGCGACCAACACGACGGTCGGCAGGGATCATCTGATCAGCTCGGCGGCAGAGGTCGCAGCAGCCGGGTCCGGCGGTTTGTCCGGTCCGCCGCTGCACCCGCGGGCGCTGCACGTGCTCCGGCGGCTGCGTGCGCGAGTCGCAGACCGCCTGGTACTCGTGGCTGCGGGCGGGATCGAAACGCCGGATGACGCATGGGAGCGGATCCGGGCCGGCGCCACGCTGCTTGAGGGATACACGGGATTCATCTACGGCGGGCCGCTGTGGCCGAGCCGCATGCACCGGGGACTGGCTCGCCGGGCACGCGAGGCAGGCTTCGCGTCGGTCCAGGACGCGGTCGGGACGAGCGTGTCAGTCAGCGGGTGAAGGCGCAGAATTCGTCGCCTTCCGGGTCCGCCAGCACCTGCCAGTCGATCCTTCAAGAACAGCATGTCCGGCGGCACGCCGCCGTCCTGGCTGCCCTTCGCGCAGGGCGCGCTGGGACACCGGGTTCACGAGGCTGCGCCCGGCATTCCTGACCTTGGTGACACCGGGTGGACCTCGAACTCGGGCGGCACTAACCTGCCTGACTTACCGGGGGCCTTGCTCGCTGTCAGCCGGGATGTCCGCAGGAATGTCGAGGGTTACAGGCGGCAGGTCCCCGACCTCAGATCGACTGATGCTGAGGCGGATGCCTTCGGGTTCCATAGCGCTTACCGCGCGGATGGGGATCGCGACCTGCTTGCGGTCCCACAAGTGACCTTCCTGAAGCAGCACATGCGTGACGTGGTGGCTGGCCGGCTCAATAACCAGGCCCTGAACCCGGCCAATGGCGCCGTCAGTGGCATGGACGTGATCGCCGCGGCGGATCTGCACCTCGTCAAGCGGCACGGCGTCATATCTCACGGCGTGCGGCACCTCGGCGGCGATTTCTGCGTTCATGGCGGCGCTGCCCAGGCCGTAGAAGGGCCACGCGCTCGCCTCCGCCGGCCCGTACGGGACGTAACCGTAACTACCCGGCAGAAACTCGGTTTCCTCAACGGGGTCGAGCTGATCAAACTCAGCCCTGGTGCAGCGGAGGCGCACGTCGCCGGACGTAGGCTCGGCAAGCTCGATCGGGACAAGCCGGTCCAGCCCGTGCCGGAGCGGAGGCCTGATCACCAGATGGGTCAGGGCGCGCGCCACCGGATCGACGATCACCCTGGTCAGGTGACCGCAGCTGCCATCCGTGCAGTTGGCTTGCACACCGATCGTGAAGGGCTCTCTCTCTGCCATGTGTGCCTTCCCTAGTAGGTGTCGCTGGCGCCGATCTTGTCCCGCCAGGATGTCCTGTGCAGCCGGTCAGCGTTAGCGGCACTATCGCAGTCAGTCTTAATGTGCCTTCGATGGCACGCCCGCCGTGCCCGGAATTTCCGCCGACGTACTCAGCATCGTTCGAGATCGTCTAGGTGCTCTGCGGCAGCCGAGTGAACTCGCACGATGATGTCGGGAACCTGAGCGTGGCGGGCTATCGCACTGGCCGCGGTGTGGCAGTCAGCGTGGCCCGTGGTCTATCGTCGCCCGGTCGGCTTCATCGGGCCTCAAGGGCCAGTCACGGTATGGCAGCCTCGATATTCTGCTGCCGATGGTCCATACCATGACCAGGTTCCAGAGGGGCACTAGCAGGAACAGCACGTCTCTGCGGCGGTAAGACGCCAGCGGGGCCAGCAGCGCGATGAGCAGCACGCTTGGTAGCACGGCTAGCAGCCCGCCATAGTCAAAGTGACCCCAGGCCAGCTGCCGGAAGGGCGAGCCCGCGATCATCGCGGAGACGACGAAAGTTATGGTCGCTCCACCGACGAACTGCCAAACCCGCTTGCTAACCTGCGGCTGGGTCGGGCCGCCAGCCGCCCATGATGACGCCATAGCGCGGACACTAGTGAGCATTGGGTCAGTTAGGCAAGGCAGCAACCGATTGACGGCAGACGCCCCTAGCCGGTGGCTCCGCTCGCGCTGGATGTCAATCGGGGTCTGCCAACCCGAGTTCGGTGAGTATCGCAGTGGTGTGCTCTCCGAGGGCCGGCACGCTGCCCATGGCGGGCTCGCGGCCGTTGACGGTGACCGGCGGCAGCAGCGCACGGATTCTGCCTGCCGGCGTGGCCACGTCGCGCCAGCGGTTCCGCGCGGCCAGCTGCGGATGCGCGGCGAACTCGGCAGGCGTCCGCAGCCGCGCGTTCGCGATGCCGGCCGCATCCAGGCGACCCTCGACGTCGCCCGCTGTCAGCTCCTGCAGTGCGGCCTCAATGATTGGTGTGAGCTCGTGGTCGTTGGCCACCCGTTCGGTGTTGTCGGCGAACCGCGGGTCATCGATCAGCTCGGGCTGACCCAGGATCTCAGTGCAAAGCACGGCCCATTCGCGCTCGTTCTGCAAGCCGAGGAAAACCTGCCCGTCCTTGGCCGCGTACGGGCCGTAAGGCGAGATCGATGCGTGCCGGGCGCCGGTTCTGCGCGGCGGGTGGCCGCCATACACGCTGAACAAGTACGGCTGGCTCATCCACTCGCCGAGTGCGTCGAGCATGGCGACCTCGACGTTCGTCCCGGCGCCGGTGCGCTCCCGCTCGTACAGCGCGGTCAGCACGCCCGTGAACGCGTACATGCCTGCCGCGATGTCGGCGACTGAGATCCCCGCCTTCGCCGGCGTGTCTGGTGTGCCAGTCACCGACAGCAGGCCAGCCTCGCACTGCACGAGCAGGTCGTAGGCCTTCTTGCGGGCATACGGGCCGTCCGGGCCGTAGCCAGAGACGGAGCAGCAGATCAGCCTCGGGTGGCGACTGCGAAGCTCGCCCGCTGACAGGCCGAGCCGGTCGGCCGCGCCCGGCGCGAGGTTCTGGACGAACACGTCGGCGCGGGCGAGCAGCGCGGCGAGCACCCGCGTGCCGTGCTCGCTCTTCACGTCGAGTTCGATGGACTCCTTACCGCGGTTCAGCCACACGAAGTAACTCGCCAGGCCCTGCACCGTCTGGTCATAATCGCGCGCGAAGTCGCCGGTACCGGCCCGCTCCACCTTGATGACGCGCGCACCGAGGTCTGCCAGCTGCCGGGTGGCGAACGGCGCGGCTACCGCTTGTTCCAGCGAGACGACAGTGATGCCGTGCAGCGGCAGCGAAGCGGGCGTCATGGGAGGAACGCGCGGAGAACATCGGCCGCGTTCTTCCAGGTCCAGTCGGACCAGTCGGTGTCAAGCCCGCGGACGCAATCAGTGAGCTTGGCGCTGAGCTGCGCCCGTGATGGTGGTCGTGCCGGGCTACCGGGCGGGAACTGTAGTGCTGCGTCGTAAGTGCCGCTGTTCCCGGTATGAATGCTCGCCTGCAGCTCACCGTCGAGCAGCCAGTCGCCGCCCGGCTGCAGCGTGGTCTCGACCAGGCCGGCAAGACGGCGCGCCGCGTCCCGGCAGACGGCCTCGTCGCTGAAGCTGGCGAAGCCCGGATAGCGATCAAGAAGCGCGGCAGCCGCCGCATACTCGAGGCTGAACTTGCCCTGCAGCCCGGTCTCAGGGCGGTGGTGGATGAGCGGTACTACCGTCGCCTCGGGCGTGCGCAGCTCGATTCGCCGTACGTCGGCCGGGTCGATCCCGGCAGATCCCGCGAGCTCGGCCAGGGCACTGATCGGCCGCTGCAGCGCATAGCAGCACGGGTAGATCTTGATTGCGAGACCGCCCGGTACGGCGGGACCGGTCATGTCCAGGCCGTCTGGGGCGGCGCCAACCAGCGGCAGCCAGGCGTCCACCGCGGTGTCGTCCGCGCTGGCGCCGGCTGCCGCCAGCGTTGCGGCCCTGATGCCTGCCTGAACCGCGAAGCCGACCTGAAGCGACTTGGCGTCGGTGCCGAAGGCGCGCTGGACGCCGCCTGCCGCCGGCAATGCCAGCGCGATCGCGGTAGTAATCTGCCGTGCGTCCAGGCCCATCGCGACGGCCGCGCCCGCTGCCGCGGCAGGCGCGCCGGCCGTGCACGTCGCGTGCCAGCCGGCCGAGTAATGCGGCCAGCCCAGCGCCGTGCCGAGCCGGGCCATTACGCCGGCCGCTGCCAGGTAAGCACGCGGGCCGCCGCCCGTCGCTAGAGCGGTTGGCACGCAGATGACGCTGACGTGGGTGGTTGACGGCATGTGCAGGTCGTCGAAGTCCAGAACGTGGCCAGCCGCAGCCCACTGCCCCGCCTCGCCCAGACTGGCAGCGATCCGCGCGACTCGATGGTCGCGCGCGGCGACCGCCACGGCCACTGTGTCCAGCAAGGAGCGGTCGGCGACGGCCAGGTCCTCCTCGGTCGGGTCGAGATCGTGCGCCCACTGCGCCAGCGCGCTCGCGGTCGATGTCATCGGCGTCCCTGCGGTCGGAGCGGCCGCACCGACGAGGCGACCGGATGAGAACACCATACGTTCACTGACCGAGCTAGTTCACAACCTCATGGGCCGTGCTCGACGCCCGTCCATCTAGTGAGGACGCTTAATCACGCCCCCACAGCCTGTGCAGTTGGCGTGCAACGAAACCGGTCTGGGTCCCGGAAGATTTTCAGCTCACTGGTATGCAGATCAGCTGACGGAGGAGTTAAAGGGCTGTGAGCAACCAACATACCGAGTTCGCGGACTTCTTCCAGGCGAGCTGGGAGCCCTGCCTGCGGGCGCTGGTGGCAGTCGTCGGAAGTCCGGCGCTGGCCGAAGATCAGGCGGCAGAGGCGTTCGCTAAAGCCTGGGCGTCGTGGCCGAAGCTCCGCCGTCATCCGGCTCCGCAGGCGTGGGTGGTGCGCACAGCGCTAAACACCGGGGCGTCGTGGTGGCGCCGCCGCCGCCGCGAGCTGCCCCTGGCTGATCATGACCTGACCGCTGCCAGTGACCCTGACGGTGGCCTCGATGCCATCTTGCTGACGGCGATATGGCGCCTGCCCCGTCGGCAGCGTGAGGTGATCGCGCTGCGAATCTTCCTAGATCTCGACACCGCCACCATCGCCAGGCAGCTGGGGATCGAGGCCGGAACGGTCCGGATGCATCTGTCCCGCGGCGTAACGGCGCTGCGCCACGAGCTCACCACGACCGAGAACATGGAGGCAGGGCAATGAACGTCCACGATGAAATGAGCGACAGCGAGGTGCTGCGCGCCGTATCCGAGCTCCTATCCCGCATATCTGTGGCAGACCCCCCGGACGTAGAGGCGATCACGGCCAGGGGCCAAGTCCGGCGGAACCGCCGTCTCGCCACTGCCGCAGGACTGTCGGTGGCCGTGGCAGCTACCGCGCTCGCACTGAGCCTGACTGGCGTCCTCGGCCCATCCTCGGCAAGGATCCCCGGCTCGATGCGAACCATGTCATTCACGCTGGTCAGCCACTACAACGGCACGGCAACGCTGACGATCAACCCGGATGTGCTGCTCGACACCACCGCCCTGCAGAACGACCTTCAGCGAGACGGCATCCCGGCTCTTGTCACCTCCGGCCGCTTCTGCTCCTCAAACCCCGCACCAGCCGGCTTTTGGCAAGTGGTGTCGGGTTCTATGGCTCCCCAAAATGTCCACAACGGAGAAGGTTTCGGGCCGGGAAACCCGCCCACCGTCACCTTCAACCCGGCGGCCATCCCAGCGGGCACCAAGCTCAGCTTCGGTGACCTCCCGCCCAGCTCGGGAATGCATGGAGTCGCCATGGGGCTTATCGACGCGAACTCCTATACCTGCACCAGCACCACGATGGCCGAGGTGTCCGAAGTGGCCCCGTTGTCTGTCTTCTGGCCGGCCGGGCAGTCGTAGTCAGTCTTGGGCTATCCGGTGGCGCGCGGCTAGGGTACGAGCGGATCAACGAAGTCAGCGGCCTGAGCGAGTGTCACGACCGAGTCGACGATCACCCGGAACTCGCTGGGGCGAAGAACCGCAACGGTAAGGGCGGCCGCATGGCCGTCGGCGCGTTCGGCATAGTTGACCGTGATCCCGATGGCCGAGTCGCACGCCGAGAGCCGTAGCGCCTTGGCTGCCCAGGGCGGCGGCTGCTGCATCCCGATGTGCAGGGCATGCGGGATCAGGACCGGTCCGCCTGGCTCGGCGAGGTCGTCCAGGTCACCGTCTGACATCGTGAAGTGGGCTGGCGGCATCGGCAGGATAGTGCAGAACGACTCCGGCTCTACCGCCTCGATCTCGGCCAGGATCTGCTCTGCCGCCGGGCCAGCCAGGTACGTCGTGGTTGCGGCGGCCGGCTCGCCGCTCAGGGTCCAGAGCATCTGCAGGATGCAGACAGGGTCGCCGGAGGCGATGCCGAGCGCCGATTCGACGTCCGGCCGCACCGCGTGCCAGGCGACGGACTTACTCCGGCAGCTGAGCTGTCCGTGTAGCGGCTCGACGCGGGCGCGCAGGCCGTGCTGACCTTCGAGTTCGAGCATGTAGTCGGCCGGGCTGATCGGCAGGCCTTGCCATCAGGCAACATGCGGACGAGGTGGCGCGCTGCCAGTTCGTCGATCGCAGCCGTCACCTGCTCGGTCGTCACGTGGTAGCGCCGGGCGAGCACGCTCGGCCGGGGGAGCAGCCAGCCGGGATGATGCTGGGCGAGGCTGGCTGCAATCCGTCGGGTAGGAACTGGGTCAGCTGGCTGCAGGCCGGATCCGGCTACGCAGATGCTGGCAATGGACGGTCAGTCGTGGGCGGCTCATCGGCCAGCTGGTCCACAGCACGGGCGAGCGCGTCGAGCGCAGGCACCGCGGCAGCGAGCGCGCGACGCTGCTGGGCAGGCAAGGTGGACAGCGCGACGTGCAGGACGCCCGCATTCGTTGCTTGCCACCTCCGCACCGCCTCCTGGCCGGCCAGGGTGGCTGTCAGCTCGATCGCCCTCCGGTCGGTGCCCGAGGTGACCCGGCTCAGCATCCCCCTGGCAACTAGTGCGTTGACGATCGTCGTCACGGTGTTCGGGCGCATGTGCATAAGGTGAGCGAGCTGGCCGGGGCGGCTGCCGGGGTTCTCGACGAGCGCCGAAAGCAGCTCAAGCTGGGCGACCGCGAGCGAGTTGTCCGGGTCAGCGACACGCGCGCCGCGCCGCAGCGCGCGGCGCAGCCTGGCAATGCCGTCGGCCAGCCCGTCGGGCTGGGAGAGGCGCGCTGACCGCGTGCCGCCTGGTGGAATGGCCGCCGCTTCGAATGCCGTAGCTCGCACTCGGGCACCTCCCGATCAGCCGCTCGCTTCGGGCGCATTGAGCGGTCACAGAAACATCCTAATTTATCTATCATGATAGTAGGTAACTTTCTTCGTTACGACCCGCACGTACGGTAAGTCACCTAACCCCGGCCGCAAGCCTGCTGTTCAGTCGGCACTGGCTGGCTAGGTGAGCGTGTTGTCGGTGGAGATAATCACGGCATCGACGCCGGGCCAGCTGTTCAATGGCGGGGGTGCTTGGTTGCGCAGGATTCCGGCGGTGCCGCCGAGAGCATCTAGCGTCTCCCTGAGGCTGCTCAGCAGCTCCTGAGCCCAGGGCTTGGGTCGGCCGGTGAAGTCGATGGTTACGGTCTGGTCGATGAGGAACGGGTTGGTCCCGGACATGGCTGGGAAATGGCAGCCCATCGTGACCCACCCGTGGGTCGCCTGTTTGGAGGCGTGGCTGTTCCCGGTCCAGACGAGCAACGGCTCTGCGGGAGCGGCGGCCAGCACCCGGCATAGGTTGCGTGCTTGCTCGTGGCCGCGGCGGTTGCTGAATTCGAGCGTGAGCAGCTCGGCAGGGTCGGACTGCGGTGTGGCCTCGATGACGGCTTCATACGCCCACAGGCTCCAGCCCAACTCCAACGCCGTGGTGATCAGTCGGCGCATGTCCGGCTGAGCGAGGTACCCACCGTAGCCTGGCGGTATGGTACCGATCGGTCCTGGCGAGCCGTCGCCTGGCCAGGGAAGTGCCTCCATTGCCAGTCGCCGCACTCCGGCCTGATGAGCCGCCTGGATCATGCGGACACCGATGTTCCGTGTCCTGATACAGCGCTCCAGCCGGTTGTGGGCCTCGTTGGCCATCACGACCTGCGCATGCGCGAATGCCCGCTGCGTTAGATCTTCCACCGAACACCAGCCGTCCACGGCTGCGATCCTCGCTTCCCGGCCTCAGCGACGCAACCGCCGACGAACGCCCGCGGGTAGTGCACTGACTGATTCAGCCCGCCTGCTATGAGCCTGCTACCGGCCTGTCAAGATCGCCCTGGCCCGCCTGGCGAGCGGGATGACCCGATCGCCCTTGAGTCCCTGGCGCAGGTCGTGACTGTCGCCGTGCAGGAAGCGGTTATACAGCTGCGCTACGACGATCGCCGTCTTCCAGCAGCCAAAGGCCTCGTACCAGCTGACGGCTGACACGTCGGCACCGGTGACGGCCGCGTACCGGCTGACCACTTCCGCACGGGTGGGCAGGCCTATTCGCTCCTGGCCGGCCGGATGAGATGGCCTGTTATCCGGGTCGTCCGACGGGTCGGGCCAGTAGTTCAGCATCGTGCCGAGGTCGATCAGCGGGTCGCCGATCGTGGCCATGTCCCAGTCGAAGACGGAGCGAACCCGGTCAGGATTAGCCGGATCGAACTGACAGTTGTCGATCTTGAAATCGTTATGCAGCACGGTGGTGCGCACAGTATCCGGCTTGCTAGCAACGAGCTGCGCGCCAACATCAGCGACGACGTCCCCGCCAGGTAGCTCGCGCCAGGCCGCTGATACGGCCTCCCACCGGCGACGCCAGCCAATCAGTTGCCGATCAACAAAGCCATTGGGACGGCCGAGGTCGGCGATCCCCGCCTCGGCCGGGTCGAGCTGGTGCAGCTCGGCGAGGGCGTCGACGACGGCCAGGCCAATGCGCCGAGCCGCGTCCTCATGCCCGGCCATATTCGGCGGCAGGCTGCCCCAGACAACCTGCCCCTCCCGGTACTCGATCACGAGAAAGTCAGCGCCGGCCACCGCGTGATCCTGGCAGAGCAGGAAGGCGCGCGGGGCACGGTCGTAATGACGCCATAGTTGCGAAAGCGCCCTGTACTCCCGCTTCATGTCGTGCGCGCCAACCGCGATCTCGCCGAATGGCGGGCGCCGGACGACGAGCCGCCGGTTGGCAAATTCCAGCAGGTATGTCAGGTTCGCCGCCCCGCCGGTGAACTGCCGCACTGATGCCAGCGGTCCGAGGCTGTCCAGCCTGGCCTGCAGGTAGCTACCGAGCCGGTCCCAGTCCAGCTCGTCACCCTGGCGGACCGCAGCGTGCTCGGGCATGTAATCGGTCGTCATGGCCCCATGCCTCCAGTGTCAGTCTGCCGCTAGCCCTATGGCGACCGGAAGTGTCAAAAAGCGCGGTCACGGTAACTACGTCCTGTGGTTCCTGCTCGTCCTCGCGGCCGGGAAGATCCTGGCCTGCAGCCTGACTCTGGGGATCGGCGGATCGGGCGGCGTATTCGCGCCATCGCTTTTCGTCGGTGTCACCTCCGGCATGGCGCTCGGCGAGCTCGCCGACCAGTACTCGGTCCGGCTGCCGGCGATCCAGCCCTCTATGCCGTCGTGGCCATGGGCGCAGTGTTCACCTCTGCTGCGAGGGCGCCACTGACGTCGGTCGCCAGCGTGGTGGAGATGACGGGGGACTATGCGCTGACGCTCCCGGTGATGCTTGCGGTCGGCATTGCCACCGCCTCGTCCCGTGCGCTGAGCTACGGCACGATCTACACGACCAAGCTGCTGCGCCGTGGTTACGACGTCGACCGCGCCGCGCCGTGGCGCGCGTTCGGTGATCTCAAAGCCGCCGACGCGATGCGGCCGTTCGCAGTGCCGCTCGCTGTACCGCCGAAACCGCATCGCGACGAGAGCAATACCGCAGCCGGCCTCACGCGGCTGCCTGGCAGCTCACCTATCAGGGCGACCCGCCGGCCGTGTATGGCAGCGAATCGCTAAGCCAGACGCTGCGCCAGCTTGAAGCCTACGGCCGGGACGGCCTGCCCGTACTGTCCGGCGACGGGCAGCAGGTCCAGGGCTGGATCACTAATGCGAGCGTGCTCCGCAGGGTTGCCGATGAAATAGGAGAATCGCGGGCAGATCGACCGGTGCGGCACGCCCCGACCGTGGACCAATCGGCTCGGCCCGGTGCAACGCCAGCGCCAGAGCCGCCCGCGCTTCCCGGATACCAGGTTTTCGAGGTATATCTCAGCGCCGACTCGCCGGCCGTCGGCCGCTTTCTGATCGACGTCAGGTGGCCGCCAGGCAGCGTCCCGGTCTCGGTCCTGCGCGATCGCAGTCTGGCTGAGCCCGACCCCGACTTCCCGCTCAGGCCGGGCGACCGGGGTCGCACTCCTCACTCCGGCCGATGCGACCTGGCTGCCGCACGGCGGCGGGGAGGCCACCTGCGATAGCCCGCCACGGACCTCCGGCGCCAGCCAGAGGGCTTCCGGTAACCACGACGGCCAGCTTGCTGGCGGCGACTAGGAGCAACTCGCGGTACCGGTGGCGCCGATCCTCGCCGTAGTGTGCTTACCCCGGACCGGATGGACGTGCAAGTGCTGTCAGTAGCTGGCTTTGCGCTCGGAGCGATCGTTAGCCTGGCGACAAGCTGGCTTCTGGTATCCCGGCTGGAGCGCCTTGGCGAACGACTCGGGCTGACAGAGGCACTGCTAGGGGTCGTCGCGGCCCTCGCAGCGGACGCACCGGAGATCACCGCGGCCATCAGCGCGATCAGCGGCCATCAGCAGCGGCTCGGCGCCGGTGTGGTGCTTGGCTCCAATGTGTTCAATCTGGCCGCACTTCTTGGGCTCAGTGCTGTCGTCGCCGGCCAGGTCGGCCTGCACCGGAAGGTCGTAGCTCTCGGTGGAGCGGTCGCCATGTGGGTAGCGGTGGTGTCCCTGCTTGTGGTTACGGGACTCCTGCCCGTCCTCGCGGGGCTCGTTCTGGCGCTGGCTACCCTCGTGCCCTATGTGATCTTGCTGGGTACTGAGGGGCAGGGGATAGAACGACTACGGCTGCCGCAGCGATGGTGGACCTGGCTGCGATCAGCTGTCACTGAGGAAGAGATCGAGCTCGAGGAGGTAATCCGGCCAGGGGTCGGCCGGCGACGCGACGTCGTCGTTGCGGCCGGGGCACTTGTCGTGGTCGTCGGCGCCAGCGTAGTTATGGAGCACGCTGCCTCCGAGATCGGTCGGCGCTACGGCCTCCCGCAGATCATCGTGGGCGGACTGGTACTGGCAGCAGTCACCAGCCTGCCTAATGCGGTCGCGGCCGTGTATCTGGCTCGCCGCGGGCGGGCCGCGGCGACCTTGAGCACCGCGCTCAACAGCAATACCGTCAATGTCGTGGCGGGCCTCATGGTGCCCGGCGTTGTTCTCGGACTCGGCCAGCCAACCTTTCAGGCCGGGCTTGTCACCGCCTGGTATGCGGCCTTGAGCCTGGCAGTAGTAGCGCTGGCCTACATTCGCCGCGGCCTCGGCCGCGGAGTCGGACTTGCGGTGATCGCCGGCTACCTCCTGTTCGCAATGACGGTAACTGCGAGCGGACTTGGCCTGGGGGGCTGGTGGATAGCCGCGCCATGCCTGCTGGCTGGGCTGTTCCTGGTGGGCGCGCTGCTGCGCGCACCAAGGCTTCATGCAAACGTCGACCACAAACCGGTACAAGGCGGACGGCAAACCGACACGGTTGCATGAAAACCCTTCCACCTTCACCGGTGACCGGGCCCAGGCGGGCCCATCGGGTATGGGGTCCGTACGGCGCTAGAAGCCTCGCACGAAACAATTCGGGTGTGACCGAGTCGAGCGCCTCGCAGTTCTCGCTGAGCACCACGTGGGCGCGGAGCCAAACGCCGCTCCGGCGGTTCCTGCGCACTGAGACTGGCAGCGCGGCGGTTCTGCTCGCCGCAACTATCGCTGCGCTGGCCTGGGCGAACATCGACTCAGCCGGATACACGGCAACCTGGGATACCCAGTTCTCGGTGCGGCTTGGCTCGATGGGCCTGACGGCCAGCCTGCATGAATGGGTGAACTCCGGGCTGATGGCGTTCTTCTTCCTGGTCGCGGGCCTTGAGGCGCGGCGGGAGTTTGACATGGGGGAGCTGCGCGAGCGACCGCGGCTGGCCCTGCCGGCGGTGGTCGGGCTCGGCGGGATGATCGTGCCGATCGCCATCTACCTCGGATTCAACGGTGGCCATCCCTCAGCCAGCGGGTGGGGCACGACCATGTCCACCGACACCGCGTTTGCGCTTGGCATGCTGGCCCTGGTCGGGAATAACGTGCCTGACCGGGTGCGCACTTACCTCCTGACCTTCGCCATCGTGGACGACGTCGCCGGGATCGTGGTCATCGCGCTGGCCTACAGCGGGCATATCGACCCGGTGGCGCTCGGTGTCGGACTGGCCGTGCTGGCCCTGGTCATGGTGGCGCGCGTTCGCCGCGTGCGCAGGGGCCTGCTGTACCTGGTGCTCGGCGTCGTGGCCTGGATAGCGTTCTTCAAGTCGGGCATCGACCCGGTAATCGTCGGCCTCGTCATGGGCCTGTTGGCACTGGCTTACCCCGCCAACCGCGCGGACCTGGAACTGGCGTCTGAGTCCTACCGATCGTTCCGCGAGCAGCCGACACCAGAACTGGCCAGTGACGCCTTCCAGCGGCTGCGCCGGGCGATCTCACCCAACGACAGGCTGCAGCAGATCTTTCATGCATGGACGAGCTACCTGATCGTGCCGTTGTTCGCGCTCGCGAACGCCGGGATCACGATCAGCGCTGGCTTCCTGGCCCGGGCCTACACCTCGCCAATCACGCTCGGCATTCTCGTCGGCTACGTCGCGGGGAAGCCGATCGGCACCGTGGGCACGGCCTGGCTGCTCACCAAGTTCAGCCGCGGCCGGATCAGGCCGCCAATCGGCTGGGGGGCGGTTGCCGGGGCCGGCGCCATCGCGGGCATCGGCTTCATCGTTTCCCTGCTGATCGCGTCGCTGGCCTTTCGCGGCACGCAGCTCGCCGAGGCGAAGGTCGGCGTCCTGTCGGCGGCGGTTGCCGCCTCCGCGGTGGCATGGGTGATCTTCCGAGTCGTCGCCATGCTGCCCAAGCCCGTGCGGCTCCGGGCGCTGTTTGGGGCCGCCGACACCATCATCGACCTGGCGGTCCCAGTCGACCCGGAGCGCGATCACATCCGCGGCCCAGTGCGCGCGCTGGTGACGCTTGTGGAGTATGCCGATTTCGAGTGCCCGTACTGCGGCCTGGCCGAGAGGGTGATACGCGAGCTGCTTGCCGACTACGGTGACCTTTGCTACGTGTGGCGGCACCTGCCCCTCACCGATGTACATCCGCACGCGATGTTTGCGGCTGAGGCGTCAGAGGCGGCGGCCGCACAGGGCAAGTTCTGGGAGATGCACGATTTGCTTCTGGACCACCAGGGCGCGCTCTTGACGAAAGACATCATGCGGTATGCGGCCGAGATCGGGCTCAACGCCGAGCGATTTACCCGCGACATCCGCAAGGACATCGGGGGCGCGAAGATCGCGGCCGATACCGACTCAGCGGACCTCAGCAGCGTCTCTGGGACTCCGACCTTCTTCATCAACGGCAAACGGCATTATGGCGCCTACGACATCGAGGCGCTCTCCGACGCCGTGCGTGTTGCCCGGGCGCGGGCTCTGCTTGATACGGGTCGGCTGGCCCGCCGCTCGTCCTGATCGGCTCGTCGTTATCGGTGACGGGCAATGCGCTACACCTTGCGCCACCGGGCTTCGCACAGGCCGTAGATGCCGAAGGTGATCAGCCCGAGCGCCGCGATGATGAGCAGGAACTCGCCGAACGGCTGGTTTCGCAGGGTCAGCAGGGCCTTGTCGAGGCCGCCCGCCTTCGACGGCTTGAAGGTGACGGCAGCGTCGATCACGCCGATGCCTGCGAGGCCGATGACCACGCCACGGGCCGCGGTACCGATCATGCCGAGCCGCTCGACGATCCGCCGCGTCCTCGGGCTCATCTGCGAGGTCTGCAGGTATCTCAGGAACTTGCGCCTGATGCCCTCGGTGATGAGCACGATGCCGACGATCACGATGATGACGCCGGCAATGCCAACCAGCCAGCGGCCCCAGGCGCCGTCGTGCATGACCGTGGCAGTAAGGTCCTGCTCCTTGCGGGTCTGATTGCTGTGGCGGCCCGAGATGATCTGGAACGTCAGGTAGGCGAAGAAGGCATAGACCACCGCGCGCGCCAGCGACTTCAGCCGCGGGCCCGCGCCAGTCCCCTCGCCGGCCACGCCGAAGGCGGCCTCGCTCAGGCGCCACAGGGCGTAGCCCGCGAACCCGATTCCGAGCAGCCAGAGGAGGACCAGGCCGAACGGCTCGCCCGCGAGCAGCTGCAGTGCACCCTGCTGATCAGCCTGATGAGAGCTGTGACCGAGGGCGACACTGATCGCGACCCAGCCGATCAGGATCCAGATAACTCCGCGTGCTGCCAGGCCCGACCGGGCGAGCAGCTCGGCCGGCCTAGAGTCTGAGGCACGCCTCGCGCGGGCCGAGGCGCGCATTGCTGATGTCGATCGCATGCCCACCCCTGCCCTGCGGGCACCTGAGCAAACACCGCCGAACTCGCGACAGGATGCCGGCCGGGCTCGCTTTTCCGCAGCGTGCCCGGCCGAGCTCCGATTACTTAATCGTGTAGCTGTAGGGCAGCGTGACGAGCTCGTCGCCGGCCGCCTGCCCGTACGGGGGCACGTCGTCGAAGAGTTCGTCGACGTACAGATGCCCGCTGACCTGCGTGCCCGCCGCGCCAGACGGCGTGATCGACACATTGATTGTCCTGGTCTGCCCAGGCCGGATGACGAAGAGGCGGAACGGCGTGCTCGGATTGACCGAGGCCCGCCAGAAGTCGCCGACGCTGGATCTCACTGCTGTGTCGAATTTCTCGGCACGAGCGGTCATGGCAACGTTGGCTGTGGCAGCCGGCGCCGCTGTCGCGTACGGCCCGCACTCGTCGGGTATCACGGCCCAGACGCCGGACGTCACCGAGCCGTCGGCTGGCGTGTATGACCCTGACGCCGTAGCCGAGCAGAGCGCTCCCGCCCCGCTCGCACTGCTCGGCAGGTCCGGGCTGCCAGCATCCGACGTGTAGTCGAACATGACCGGCACGCTCCCCGACACCTCAACGGAGACACTGGACGTCTCAGCCGGGACGATGTACAACGGCGGTTCGAACTCCAGGGGCAGCGAAATGCCGGTCTGAGGCGGGTTCAGCGGAGCGAGCGTCAGCTGCGCCGTGGCATTCAGCCGCGGGTCGATGAAGAAGTCGGCCGGGGCGGCACCCCTATTGGTGATCTTCACCGGCACGGTGACTCGCTTGCCCGCCGTGAGTTCGGTAGCTGTGCTGTCAGGCAGCCCCTTGGCACTGGCCTTGGCGCGGTTGAACCGGATGCTTCCGGTATACGGCTGCGACACCTCATTGCCGACAACGGGCTCGGCAAAGTCGACGACCAGCGTCCAGGTGCCGCGCACCGGATTCAGCGCATACGCCGTGAGTGACTTCTCGGCCGTAAAGTTGACCGCGTCCGTACTGGGATTCACGCCGGTAGCCACGGAGTTCTCGCCGTAGCCGAGCGCGTCGCCATCCGGGCTCACCAGGTAGGCGCCTACCGGATCGGCCGAGTCGTTTGCAAGCGAGACAGTGGCCGCGATGTTGTGCACCCCAGCGCCAACACCGAACTCGTAGTACTCGGCCTGGCCCTGACCGTTATTGCGGCCGTTACCGCCGGTGAGCGTACCGCGGAACTTGCCGCCCCTGGCGACATCCACCAGGCTGCGCAGCGTTACCGGGATCGTGCTGACGCCGCCCGCGCCGTGGTCTGAGCTGATCACGACAGCGCCGGATGCATCCCCGGGCGATCGGGGAGTCCTTGCATCCACTGTGACCGTGCGGCTCTGACCCGCACCCAGCGTGAGCGACGACGGGGAGACCGAGCCGAACGAGGCAAATCGCTCGGTCGCGATCCGCCACGAGACGGTGCCGTTCGTGCCTCCATCAGCGGCCACGTCGCCGAAGATCACGCCGGTCCACCTGCCGCCAAGCGGATGCAGCACGTCAGCGGTGCCGAAATTGCCTGGACCCTGCGGAAGCGAGTGCGCGGCCAGCCGGCCTCGCGGATCGATCAGGATCAGCCGGACCCTGGCGTTCAGGCCGGTCTGGCAAGCGTCCTGCAGGCAGTCCGAGCGATTGCCTGGCCAGGCAAGCGACGCGGCGAGGCGGTTCTGGCCGGACGGGACCTTGAAGTGGAAGACGGCATAGTTGTTCCGCAGGCCCTCATAGTTGGCGAACGTCGGGCTCTTGTGGTCCTTCAGGCGCACCTTTCCGGTCCGCACGTTGCGGTCAGGACCAAAGCTACGTCCCTTGAGGGTCACCGACTGGCTCTGCGCGCCGGTGTTGGTAATCGTGACCGACCATCGCGCCCGCGTTCCCGGCTTGCCAGTCGCGTGCAGCTGACCTACGGACTTCAGCAGTGTGCTGCCGACTGGCTTCGGCGCGCTGCTGGTTGTGCGGATCGACTCGGCTAGCTGGACTGCCTTGTAGCTGTTCAGCAGCCCGGCTCCTTGCTCGGTTGCCGGGGCGCCGAGGTCAGTGGCGGTGCTGAGCAGAATCTCCTTGACCAGTGCCGGAGTGGGAGTGGCGCCGGCGTGCGTGTTGCGGTACGCCTGGATTACCAGGGCGGCCGCGCCGGCCACGAACGGCGACGACTCGCTGGTGCCGCCGCTCTCCTCGACGCTAGAGGGCTGGCCCTTGAAGTTGGTGCAGCCGAAGAACTCCGCTGTGGCGTCGCAGGATGCGAAGCTCAGGTCGCCAGGAGCGACGATGTCCACGGTTCCGCCAGCCTCATCGAATCCGCCAGAACTGAGCGCGCTGATGTTGTCGCTCAGCCACCCCTTAGCGAAGTAGCGTGCCGCGGCGTAGTTGGTCTGCGCGTAGAACCGGAAGTCGGTGGAGGCGCCGACGGAGATCACGGCCGGGTCGGTCGCCGGCGAGCCAATGGTGTCGAACGGTCCCGAGTCGCCGGTCGCCGCACTCACCACGACGCCCGCCGCTACGGCGGCATTATCGAACTGGTCGACCGCGTCAAGCGCCGACACGTCGGGGAACGCGTTGGACCCGAAGGACTCGTTGATCACGTTGACGTGGTCGGTCTCGACGGCGTAGTTGATCGCCTGCAGGAAGCCGGACGTGGTCGAGATTGCAAGCTCGCTGAAAGTGTCGAGCCCGACCAGGCTCGCGCCGGGCGCTACTCCCTCGATCTGGATGTTGCACGCGGTCGGGTCCGCCTGGGCGGAGAACTTCTGGACGTTGTACACGTGAATGCCCTGACCGGCGATCGTGTTGGCGTCCAGGAAAGCCTCGTCGCCGTCGGTGAACTGGCCGGGCCCGTCACCGGAGAAGTCCTGGTAGTCACCACCCGTCGCCTTGTCGAAGACTGAGGTGCCGTCGGGCCGGATGAAGTTGACGTTATTCGGGTCGAGGCCGTCCGCGATGTACGCTACCTTGACGCCTGCGCCGGTGATGCCCAGCGAGCGCGCTGTCGGCTGACTGGAGTTGTCGGAGGCAGTGCCGGTCAGGGCGAGACCCTCGGGGTCAAGCTGCGCCTTCCCGCTCGAGCAGGCACCCGGGATCACCTTTGCCTTCAGCGAGTGCGCGCTTGCGGCCGTCGCTGGATCGGGGGTGGAGCTGGCCTGCTCCGGAGCTGCGCCCCTGATCGTCACATCCGGTATTACTTCACTGACCGCAGGGTTGGCCTTCAGACGGGCTGCTTCTCCCGCGGACACGACGGCGGCAAGGCCGTTGACTAGCTGATAGCTGCGGATACCGGTGGCGTGCACCGCATGCAGCTCAGCCATGAGCGGCGCCTGGCTGGCGAGGATCCCGGCCGTTCGCGCTCGCTGCGCGCTGGTGCCAACGCGCGCGGCGGCGGGCTGGGACTTCATGATCACGATCACGTGCTGGTTGGCGTTCTTGGACAACTGCGCAGCCTGCGCGGCGGTCAGCTGCTGTAGTCCGCTAGTCGTGGCAGAACTCGCATGCCCTGCGGGTGCCGCCACGGCTATCGCGGCTTGCCCGAGAAGCAGCGCCGGGATTGCGGCACTCGCTGCTGTCAGGAACAGCACCCTCCGCGCGGAGCCCCTGCGTCCGCCTGCCATCCGTGATTGCATCGTCGCCTCCCCGTCCGACCACAAACCGACACAGACGCTAGCAGGATGAATGGTTGCCAAAAATGGGGAATGGCGTAACGCTTTCATAACCCGAGCATGCCGCTGGCTTGGCCATTCTCGGGAAAATGGAGTCGCCGTCCAGTTCTTTTCGGCAATAGCGACAGAATTGAGCGCCTCGTCTCGGCCGGCGATAAGCCGGAAGTCGTCGGCTGCGATGATTCGGCCAGCCTCGCGTGCAGCCGCTCGCGCACCTGGTCCGGCGTGTAGCCGCGGCGCTGACGCTCGGCCCTGGCGATCACCACTCCGGTCGCGGCGACGCCTGCAAAACCGGCCAGGCCAAGTATCTTCCACCAGCGCACATGCTTAGGCTACGACCATGGCCGCGGTGAGCGTCACCCTTGCGGATGCAGTGGATCTGACGCGCACCGGGGACCTGTGGCTGTTCCGTGGGCACACAGCTGCTGATCGTGCCATCCGGCTCGCAACCAACAGTCCGGTCAACCACGTCGGGATGTCGGTCGTCCTCGACGATCTGCCGCCGCTGATGTGGCACGCGGAGCTCGGCCGGTCGCTGCCAGACGCGTGGTCGGGCAAGCGCCAGCGCGGGGTCCAGCTGCACGACCTGCAGGACGCCGTGCTTGTCTGGGCCAATAGGTACGGCCAGCGGGCCTGGCTACGGCAGCTCGACAAACCGGTCACCCGCGAGATGGAGGACGCCGTCCTGCGAACGATCGCGAGGATGGATGGTACCCCGTTCCCCTCTGTTCCCAAGCTTGCGTCAAGGTGGCTGTCCGGACGCATCCCGGTCATCGGGCACGAGGCAGGGGAAACTGATCTGGAGACCGCCTACTGCGCGGAGGTTCTGGCGGTCACCTACCAGGCGATGGGGCTGCTGCCGGCCTCACGCCGACCCAGCTGGTACGACGCCGGCCGGTTCTGGAGCGGTGACGAACTCAGCCTCTCCGGCGGGTTCGCGCTCGGCGGCGAGATCGCGGTGTCAATCTCGGCGGCTGCCCCGACTGTCAGCTAGGCGCGGCGTCAGCTAGGCACGGCGGCGCGGGAGGTCCTCAGCTGGCCGAGCAGCTTGGCGCAGGCGTGGATGGCCCTGGTCTGGGGAACGTCGATGCCGAAATGATCCGCCAGCTCCACGATCGCTCCGGTCATGCAGTCAAGCTCGAGCGGCTTGTTAGCCTCCAGGTCCTGGAGCATGGAGGTCTTGTGTTCGCCCACCGCCAGCCCTGCCTCCAGCCGGCGGTCCAGCGAGACCGGGAACGAGATCCCGAGGCGCGTGGCGACCGAAGCGCACTCGGTAAAGATGGCGCGCAGCAGCTGCCGCATTTCCGGCAGCTCGCCAAGCTCACCGAGCGTTGCTCCGGTCAGGGCAGTGACCGGGTTGAACGCTACATTCCCGATCAGCTTGAGCCAGATCTGATCGCGCAGCCGGGTATCTACTGGCGCTCGAAGCCCGCCTGCGCCGAACGCGGCCGAAATCTGCCTGCACCGCTCGGAGTCCGATCCGTCCGGCTCGCCCAGCGTGAACCGTGACCCTTCGACGTGCTGGATGACGCCCGGCTCGATGATCTCGGTCGAGCAGTACACAACGCAGCCGATTGTGGACTGGGCGCTGATCGAGGCGGCGATCACCCCGCCTGGATCGACGCTTTGCAGACCGGTGAGCCCGTCGGAGTCGGCGAGTGACTGGAAGTACCACCACGGGATCCCGTTCTGCGCCCAGATCGCTGCCGCGCCGGGGGCGAGCAGCCTGCCCAGGCGCGGGGCGATCTCCGGCAGGCTGTAGGCCTTGAGACCGACGAATACCACGTCGGCGTCGGCCACCGCGGCGAGATCGCTGGTCACATGAGGATGGACCGTGAAGTCGCCGCGTGGCGACAGCACTCGGACGCCGTGCTCGGACATCGCTTGGAGGTGCGCCCCTCTCGCGATCAGCGTGACGTCGGCTCCGCCGCGGGCCAGTGCAGCCCCTACATAGCCGCCGACCGCCCCGGCACCGAGCATGGCGAACCTCACCGCTGCGCCCCGCGCTGCTCGACGAACTCGGCCACCTTGCGCCGCTGGACCTTGCCGGTCGGCGTGCGCGGAATCTCGGCCAGCACGTCGATCCGGACGGGGACCTTGAACGCCGCTAGCTGCTCGCGGCAGTGGTCGACAAGGGCTCTGACCTCGGCGTCGGTGTTGAGCGTGACCGCAGCCCCGACAAGCTCGCCGTACTTGGCATCAGCTATCCCGAAGCAGACTGCGTCGCGGACCGCGGGATGAGACATCAGCACCTGCTCGACCTCGGCCGGGGCAATATTCTCGCCGCCCCGGAGAATCATCTCCTTGAGCCGCCCTTCCAGGAACAAGTAGCCGTCCCGCAGGACGCCCCGGTCGCCAGTGCGGAACCAGTCACCGAAGAATGCCTCAGCTGTAGCGGCCGGATTGTTCACGTAGCCGGGCGTCACTCCCGGGCCGCGGATCACGACCTCGCCCGGAGTTCCGTCAGGCAGGAATGTCCCGGTCTTGTCCGCGATCGCGACCTGCGTTCCGGTCGGGACTCCCACCGAGCCCGGCAGCCTTGGCGCGGGAGGCAGCGGGTTAGAGGTCATCTGATGGCTCGCCTCCGTCATGCCGTATGCCTCGAGCATCGGCACCCGGTATACCTGCTCCGTCCGCTCCAGCAGCGCGGGTGCCAGCGCTGAGCTGCACGAGCGAACGAATCGCATGGCGGCGGGCGGGCCGGCCTGGTCAGCCTTGTCCAGGATCATCTGATGCAGCGTCGGCCCGGCCGACAGCCAGGTCGCGCCATGCTCTCGGCTCTGCGGCCAGAATCGCTGCGGGGTAAACCGGCGCGGAGCGATGACGGAGCCGCCGGACCGCATTGCCGCGAAGGTCGACGCCACCAGGCCGTGAATGTGGAACAGCGGCATCACGCAGAACGAGACATCATCAGGCCTGAGCTCGTAGTGGGCGGCGATCGTGCTGGCCGAGGCCATCAGGTTGCGCTGCAAGAGCGGTACCTGCTTCGGCCGGCTGGTGGTACCGCTGGTGTGCAGGACGACAGCCACGTCCTCGGGGCTGCCTTGCTCGAAGGAGTGCTGGGGCGCACCTGAGCGGCCATCGGACAGCAGCTCCGGCGGTCCGTCCTCGCCTGCCTGCACGGCGACCAGGCTCGTCTGTGTTGCCGCGGCTGCCGCGCTCGCCGCGCCGGCCCCGCTGGCCGGGACCAGCAGCAGCCGGGGCGCGATATCAGTCAGGAAGAATGTGAATTCAGTCTCGGTGTAGGCCGGATTCAGCGGAGCAGCGGCGGCGCCCAGCGCGGTAATGGCGAGCAGCAGAAGAACCACGTCCGGCCCGTTGGGCAGCGACAGCGCGACCCGATCGCCGCGCCGGACGCCCAGGCCGGCCAGCCGCTGTGCGAGCGTCTCGACCCGGTCCGCGGCCTGCGCGTACGTCAGAACCCGCCCATCATCAGGAACGATGAGCGCCAGGCGGCCCGGTTCCCCGCAGGTGAGCAGTGCGATCAGCGACTCAGCAGGTGCTGCTCCGCTCTGCTCGGTCATTGACTGGCCTCCGATCCGCGGCGATCCTGGCATCTTGTCCCTTATAGACCCCCAGTTTGCCGTGACGCAGAGCACGACGTCCACGGCGAGAATGTCGCTGGTTCGGCTTGACTTCTAGAAAAGTGATATCACAATGATAGAGGGTGGCCGTTGGCCACCTGGGTGCACAGGGGTTCAGCCGGGCCACGTGGCCCCGCTGCCGAGGAGGCGGGAATGGGCGAGCCAGCGATCGAGGTGCGCGGGCTGCGCAAGAGCTTTGGCGAGAAGGAGGCCGTGGCCGGGATCAACCTGGAGATCGCGGCTGGCTCTCTCGCCGGGCTTGTCGGACCGAACGGGGCTGGGAAGACCACGTCCCTATCGATGATGACTGGCTTGCTGCGGCCGGACACCGGCCAGGTTCTGATCAACGGGCTTGACGTCTGGGCTGACCCGGTTGCCGCTAAGGCGGTGATCGGGGTGGTGCCGGCCGAGGCCAGGCTGTTCGAGCGGCTGAGCGGCGAGGAGACGCTGGAATACGCTGGCCGGCTGCACGGGCTGCCGGTGGCGGAGGCGCGGACGCGGACGGCGCAGTTGCTGGACGTGCTCGACCTAAAGGCGGATGCGAAGCGCCTGGTTGCTGACTACTCGACCGGCATGCGCAAGAAGGCGACGCTCGGCTGTGCACTGATCCACAACCCCGCGGTCCTGTTCCTGGACGAACCGCTTGAGGGCGTGGATCCGATCTCCGCCGATATGATCCGGCGGCTGCTGACGCGCTTCGTCACTTCCGGCTCGACCGTCCTGTTCTCCAGCCATGTCATGGAGCTGGTCGAGCAGGTCTGCGATCACGTGTCCATCATCGACAAGGGCAAGATCGTGGTAACCGGCACAACCGATGAAGTGCGCGGCGGCAAGACGCTGCAGCAGGCGTTCGTCGACCTGGTCGGTTCGCGGGCATCCGAGGAGGAGGGGTTGTCATGGCTCGGCTCCTGGTCCAACTGAAGCTCCGGCTGCTGCGCAACGCGCTGCGATCATCTACGCCCGCCAAGGTTTCCTTCATCCTGAGCTCGACCTTCGCGTGCATCTTCGCGATCGGCGTCTTCGTAGTTCTGGCCTTGCTCCGCGGTAGCAGCGCCTCGGTGGACCTGACGACGGTCATCTTCACAGTGCTCGCATTGGGCTGGCTGATCCTGCCGATCTTTGCTTTCGGTCTGGACGGCACTCTCGACCCGACCACGCTGGCGCTCTATCCGCTGCGCACCCGCCCGCTCGTGGTCGGGCTCCTGGCAGCGTCGGCGACCGGCGCCTGGCCGGCGGCCAATGTCATCGCTCTGCTCGGCGTGACCGTCGGGCTGGCCCGCGGCGGGCTCGGCCTGCTTGTCGCCGTGGTCGCCGTGGTGCTGGAGGTACTGTTCTGCATCGCGCTAGCCCGCTTCGTGACCACCAGCATGGCGAGACTGCTGCGCTCGCGCCGGGGCAAGGATCTAGCCGCGTTCCTGGTCATCCCGATCTTTGCCTTGTATGAGTTCGTCACCCAGGTGGTGCCGAGAGTTGCCGCCGAGGGCAAGCTCACCGCATCGAGCTTTAGCGGCCTCGACTCGTGGTTGCGCTGGTTCCCGCCGGGCCTGGCCGCCCACGCGATCCAGGACGCCTCCGACGGGCGGCTCGGTATCGCACTGGCGCGCCTGGCGCTGCTGGCCGCGACCATAGTCGTGTTTGGCTGGCTGTGGATACGAGCGCTCAGCCGCGCCCTTGTCACCGCTGACGCGTCTACCCAGTCTTCGCAGGTGCGGGCCGGCGCGCTTCCGCTGGGCCGGTACGGCCTGCGGGGCACCGTGGCCGCCCGGTTCTGGATCTACCAGCGCCGCGACCCGACATCGCTCATTTACTGGGTGATGACCGCGGTCATCATGGTTGCCGTGTCGGTTAGCTCAATCGTCGGCCGCAATCCACATCCCGCGATAGTGATCGCGAGTGCCGTCTTCGGTGCCGGGTTCGTCGGCTATTTTCACGCCGATTCCGTCGGCATGACGGGGTCGCCCTTCTTCGTCGAGGCAGAGGCGCTGACCGGCCGCCGCTCGTTGCGTGCCTACTTTTCCGGTCAGAACGTGGCGCTGAGCATAATCGCGATACCACTGCTGATCGCAGTTTGCTTCGGGCTGGCAGCCGCCGTCCGGCATCCGAGCGAGGGAGTCACGGCCGCTGCCGTGGCCCTGGCCGGCCTGGGCGCCGCCCTGGGCATCAGCAACATCCTGACCGTGCTGCTGCCCTACCCGATGGTGAAACGAGCGGGGAGTCCCATGCGCCAGGCGGCCCAGGGGTTCCAGTCGCAAGCGATCGGCGGCGTCTTCTCCAGCCTGGTCGGCGTCGCGGTGCTAACCTCGCCGGTGATCGCCGCCGGAGTGCTGACCAGCGGGGATCCAGCGGCCGTCCGGATACCGGTGCTGCTGCTTTGTGCGGCTGCGTACGGTCTGGCCCTCGCCTGGGCCGGAGTATGGATCGCGGCCCGCGCGGCGGAGGACAGGCTGCCGGAGCTTTGCCAGATCGCTTTCCAGAGCAGCCTGTAGCCGCGGGCCTGCCGTCGTTAGTGGGCGGGCTCAGTCGCTCACAGCGAGCTGATCGGCTGGGTAAGTCGGCAGGCCCGTGGCTTGCAACAGGGTGCGCAATTCCCGTTGCTCTGCGGCGCTGACCGTGGCCTACGGCGCTCTAGCTCGGGTTTGTCGGGTAAGTTCTCCGCGGCTGCCCTGGCCACCGCCCATCACCTTGCGCAGGTAGCGGCTGTCATGACACACATCCTGACTCGCCGAGCTTCCGGCGACTGGCGTGATCCACCCGCTCCCCGGCCGCAGTCATGGCTAGGCAATGCGGGGGTTACAGAACGCGGCCCTCGGATCGATTGGGATTCTCAGCAATACCCGGATCGATTGGGATTCTCAGTCGCACCGCCGAGAATCGCAATCGTTAGCTCGGTCATCAGCGCCATCGCCGTCCCCGTCTGTCAGAACTGAGTCCCAGCCGGAGTCTGAGCCCGGCGTCGCCACAGTCAAGGGTCTAGGCGCGTCAGAGCCAGCCACGTTCGTCCGCTGCCCGGACCGCCTCGGCCCGGTTGCGCGTGCCGGTCTTGGCAATCGCGGCGGACAGGTAGTTGCGCACCGTTCCCTCGGAGAGGAACAGCTTGTGCGCGATTTCGGCTACCGTCGCTCCGGGTCTGGCAGCTACCAGGACGTCGCGTTCCCTGGCCGTGAGCGGCGACACTCCCGCCGCCAGCGTCGTCGCGGCCAGCGCAGGATCAACGACTCGCTGGCCGGCAGCGACGCGCCGGATCGCGTCTGCCAGCCGTTCCGGCGGGGCATCTTTGACCACGAAACCGCGCGCGCCCGACTCCATCGCTCGCCGCAGGTAACCAGGGCGCCCGAACGTGGTCAAGATCAGCGACCGGCAGTGCGGCACTTCCTGGGCGAGGACGTTCGCCACCGCCAGGCCATCGAGTCCCGGCATCTCGATGTCGAGCAGCGCGACATCGGGCTGGTGAGCCTTTGCGACGGCGACGACCTCGTCACCGCGGCCGACCGAGGCGACGACCTCGAAGTCGTCCTCCAGTTCCAGCATCACCCCGAGCGCGCTACGGATCAGCTCCTGGTCGTCGGCCAGCAGAAGCCGGATGGGGACCGTCACCGGCCGCCATCCGGTGTCAGGGTGACCCGCAGTGCCCAGCCTCCCGCCTGCAGCGGTCCGGCGTCGACCAGGCCGCCGGCCGCTGCCACCCGCTCCCGCAGGCCGCTGAGGCCATTGCCAGGCGGCGCGTCTGCCCCAAACGTCGGCTCGCCGACGCCGTCGTCCACGATCTCGATGGCGGACCGGGACAGCCGGACGGCACAGGAACGGGCCCTGGCATGCCGCACCACGTTCGTCAGGCCCTCCCGAACGGTCCATCCGAACAGCTCCTGGTGCTCGGGGTCGACAAAATCGGTGGCGGTGGGCAGGTCGGCCGTGATGCCCGACGCACGCAGCAGCTCCCGGCCGCGGGCCAGCTCGCCTGCCAGGGTGACATCCCGGTAGCCCGACACGGCGCTGCGCACGTCCGTCAGGGCCTGCCTGCACAGTTCCTCGACCTCGGTGATCTGGCTGACTGCCCGCGCCGCGTCAGTTGCGCCAAGTCGCCTGGCGAGGCCGGCCTTGACCGTGATCGTGGTCAGCGAGTGCCCGAGGAGGTCGTGCAGGTCACGGGCGATGCGGATGCGCTCGTTCTCGGCAGCTAGCTGGGCAAGCTCGGCTCGCGCCTCAGCGAGCGCCTGGTTCCCGCGCATTACCTGGACGACGGCGAACATGGTGATCGCGACGATCGGGATCGCGACCGGCGTCACGTCGTCGAACGAGGCGCCGAGGCTGACGTTCCAAGACGAGATTGTGACCGGAACTATCAGCGCGGTGAGCGAAAGGGCGGCTACGAGTGGCAGCGAGCGGCGCCCGAGACGTCCGACGCCGAGAATGGTCAGGAAGATGAAAGTGACGAATCCGGCCGCGCGCGCAAACGGCAGCCCGGCCACGGACAGCGCGGATAGCAGGGCGAAGTAGGCCCAGTATCGCCGCCCGGATGTCTGGGGCGTCAACAGCAGCGGGGCGGCGAGCCAGCACGCCGCGAAGGCGGAGAGGATGGCGTAACCGGCGACCCGGCCCCCGCCGCGTGAGTTCTCCGTCACGGAGATGAACACGTAGACGAGGTAGGCAAGCGGGAGCGCGGCCAGCGCGCCCCGCCGCCAGCTGCAGAGCCATTTGCGCTGGCTCGCTATCCACTCAGCCTCGCCAGGAGTCGGCGGCGGGACATCCACGGTCATCTCGGTGTCCATATCTCTGCAGCGTACGCGGCTTGCGCGGGTCAGGCCCTGGCCGAATTCCGCCGGTAGGCGAGCGCGGCGACCGGCATGAGGAGCACTGTCCAGGCCGCGATCACGATCCATGCTTCAGCTGGCCAGCCGCCGGCGCCGGTGACGACGGTCTTCCCCGCTTGCACCAGCCAGTACGACGGCAGTGCCTTCATAACGTCGAACAGCGGGCCGGACTTCGCGAGTTCGAAGCCGTACACGCCGCCGAAGAGCGAGAAGAGGACGACGATCCCTCCGAGCGTCGGCGTCAGCGCATCGATGGGCATGAGGTACCCGAGAACGAAGCCGATGACGACGAAGGGGACTAGGCCCACCAAGATCAGGCCAGTCAGTTCCAGCCACTGGCTGGCGCTGAGACGCACCCCGAGCAACGCGCCCGCCAGGTAGAGCAGCACCAGCGTCGGCAGCGCCAGCAGGTAGGCACTTGCCACCTTGGCGGTCAG
>Ga0335075_10001303_pt1 | contig 41251 bp, 39 predicted proteins | sample Lox_Sample_24_FD_206723 | JGI IMG/M metagenome (GOLD analysis project Ga0335075, IMG submission 206723) | Soil microbial communities from Loxahatchee National Wildlife Refuge, Florida, United States - Lox_Sample_2.4 | ecosystem: Environmental > Terrestrial > Soil > Wetlands | place: USA...
CGGCGTACCGCTTCGCGCTCGCTCACGGCGATCAGCTCTTGCCGCGCATCACCGAGCTCTTCATCCGCGAGGAGCAGCGCCATGCGCGCCTGCTGCGCGAATTCATGGAGGAGCACGGCATCCGCGCCAAATGCCACCACTGGACGGACGGCATATTCCGCCGCCTGCGCCGACTCGCCGGGTTCGAGCTCTACCTTCACGTCCTCATCACCGCCGAGCTGATCGGCAACGTCTATTATCGCGCGCTCGAGGCCGCCACCGCTTGTCAGCGACTGAAGACGATCTGCCGCACGCTCCTCGCCGACGAGCTCGCGCACGTCGGTTACGAATCGGAGCTCATCCTCGAGCTGCGGTCGCGCAGACCGCCCGCGCTGCGAACCCTGATTCGGCTCCTGCACCGCGCCTTCTTCTGCGGCGCCGCCTGTGCCGTCTGGATCTCGCATCATCGGGTGTTGCGCCGCGCCGGCCACGATGCGGCCGGATTCCTGCGCGCGTGCCTTGCGCAATACGCCTTCCATCTCGACCCGCCGGCGGCCTGGTCCGCTTCGGCGATCGGCACCGGGCGGCGGCGCTAGCGACCAGGTCGGTGGGTCGCGCGCTCGGCAACGCGCTCGGCGAGATCCAGCCGCTTGCTCCAGGGATCCGCCTCGGGCACCGGGCCTCTCTCGCTGAAGCTCATCAACCGGTCGGCGCTCGCGTGATATTCGGGCCAGGCGGGCAGGCCCTTCGGATCGGGTCTGCCGGTCTTCGCGAAGGCGACCCAGTAGGCATGCACCGCGCGCGCCATCGCCTCGTCGGCGCGCGAAGTCTGCCAGGCGTCATGCACGGCGTTGTGCGGCGGGCTGCCCCACTGGGTGTTGATTGTCCCGATCGTATTGAAGACATAGGGGATCTCGGACGCATGCGGCGCGCCGGAGAGAATCCTGCGGGCCGAGCTCGCGACGTAGCCGAAGCGATATTCGTACACGCGCTGGCCGCGCTCCGACAAGAGACGTGCGATCGCGCGAGCGGGCTCGACCATCCACTGATCGCCGCCGGCTGCGGTTGAAACCTGCTGCAACGTGCGCTGCCCGTCCGGGTCGTAGACGGCACGAGCCAGCGCGGCATCCGGTCCAAAGCTTGCCCAGAGCGCCGGCAGCGAGCCTGCGCTCAACTGCCCGATCTCATCGGTGTTGGTGCCGATCATGACCGGCACGCGCGCGCCACCGCCGGCCGCGTAAACCGCCGTCGGCGCACCCCGGTAGAGCCGACCATCGAGGATCGGGCCGCCGACGTAGGTGCGATCGCTCGGCAAGGTCGCCATGTTAAGGCCATCCACCAACTTTGCCGCCGGCAGCGCGCGCAGCTCCGCCAGGGCGACGGCGCCCTCGCCTTCTATCCCCAGGTGCCGGGCCAGTCTGATACCCATCGCTTCCGCAGACTGCGGCGAGCCCGTGACAGGTCGCGCCTGGAAGATGTTGTCGCGGCCACCGCCCGATTCGATGATCGCCCTCGCGAAGAGGCCGCGCGCGAGCGGCGTCATGAGAAGCGCGTTGACCGACACGCCGCCGGCGGACTCGCCGAACAGCGTCACGTTGTGCGGATCACCGCCGAACGCGGCGATGTTACGTCGCACCCACTTGAGCGCCGCGATCTGATCCATGAAGGCGTAGTTGCCGAGCAGGCTGTCCGCCTGCTGCCGGCTGAGCGCCGGAAACGCGAAGAATCCGAAGTTGCCGAGTCGATAGTTGAAACTCACGAGCACCACGCCGTCGCGGGCGAACTGCGTGCCGTCATAGACGGCGGGCGAAGTGCCGCCATCGACGAATCCGCCGCCGTAAATCCACACCATGACGGGCAGATGTCGCGCGGACGCGGACTTCGGGCGCCAGACATTGAGGTAGAGGCAGTTCTCCTTTGGCGCCGTCCGCAGTGGCGCGGCATCGCCCGGCGTCGGCAGCTGCGCGCAGTCCGGTCCAAAGTGCAGAGCGGATCTGACACCCTTCCAGGGCTTCACCGGCTGCGGCGGCGCCCAGCGCAGCGCGCCCACAGGCGGCGCTGCATAAGGAATTCCCTTGAAGGCGATGACATTGTGCTCGAGCGCGCCACGCACCGTTCCGCCCTCCACCCGAGCTTCGACGGAAGCCGTCGCGCCCTGCGCCGGCGCCAGGACAGTGAGGCCGAGGCACGCCAGCCCGGCGCAGATCCTTGCCGATGGAACGCGGTTCAACATGGTGGCTCACTCCCAAGGAATGCCGGCTCGTTGCGCGCCTGCTCGGGTGGCTCGCCGCGCAGCACGCGTACCACTTCCTCGCTCGCTTTGCGCCGCAGCTCGCGCAGCGAGGCAGTGGACGAGAAGGCGATGTGCGGAGTCAGGATCACGTTCGAGCGCAGCAACCCGGGCGGGATCCTCGGCTCATTCTCGAGCACATCGAGGGCGGCGCCCGACAGCCTTCCGCTCTCGAGCGCATCGACGAGCGCCGCCGTATCGAGCACGGCACCGCGACTCACGTTGATCAGAAAGGCGCCCGCCTTCATGAGCGCGATGCGCTCGCGGTCGATCAGATGGCGGGTGGCCGGGGTAAGCGGCAGATGCACGATCACCGCATCCGACCTGCGCAACAGCTCCTGCAGCGTGGCCATCTCGACCCCATCGATCACGGCATCGGCATGGCGCGCGTTCCCCAACAGCCGCATGCCTAATCCGCGCAGCTTCTCCGCGGTCCGTCGCCCCGTCCGGCCCAACCCGATGAGGCCGCAGGTCAGATCGCGAACCCGATGCAGGCGCGCGCTCGCCGGCTCCCAGCGGCCGGCCTTCACCTCCCGATCGAAGTGCGTCAGCCCCCGCGCCCAGGCAAGCAGCATCGCGACGGCATGGTCGGATACCTCCTCGAGGCAATAATCCGGCACGTTCGTCACCCAGATCCCGCGCCGCGTCGCCTCATCGACCGCGATGTTGTCGAGCCCGACGCCGAGGCGCGTAACGATGCGCAAGCGGCTGCTGGCGGCGATCGCGTCGGCACTGACCGTCGCCCAATTGGTCATGATGGCCACGGGCTGGTGCTCGCTCGCAAGGCGGGTGATCGCCTCGGCCGAGGCCGGCTTCGCGGGCCCGGTGACCAGGTGTAACCCGGCGCCCTCGATGATTCCCGCCTCGATGGCGACATCAGGCCAAGCGTAGTCGGTGAGGAGAACGGTCTGGCGGACGGTCATGAGGTCCGATGCGACTGCGACATCGGCCGATTATAGTCCGCGGTCTCGCTCTATCTGCCGGCGCGGCGCATGGCGGCGCGGCCGAGCACGACTCCAAACTCCTTCTCTCCTTCCCCGCGCGCCAACGCCTCGAGCATCGAATCACGAATGAGGCTGCCGAGAGGCATCGGCGTGGTGACCGCTTCGGCCGCGGCCAGCGCGAGCCGAACGTCCTTGAGACCCAGACGCGCCTTGAAGCCCGCGGGCTCGAACCGCCCTTCGGTGATGAGGCGTCCGTATCCCTGATACACCGGTCCGGGAAAAAGACTTTGGCCAATCACCTCGAACAGCTCGCGCGGCTCGATGCCGTAGCCCGCTGTGAGCGCGGCCGCCTCGCCCATGGATTCGATCGCGGCCGCCAGCATGAAGTTGACAGCTAGCTTGACCACGTTTGCCTGCGAAGCCCGTTCGCCGAAGCGCCAGACCTTCTGGCCGACGGTTCCCTCGAGCAGCGGCTGGACGGCCTCGACCGATTGACGCGCACCGGCGAGCAGAACGGTCAGCTTGCCGGCGGCGGCCACATCGGGACGGCCGAGCACGGGGGCGGCGGCGTAACCGATGCCGCGCTCGGCGTGACGCTCGGCGAGCTCATCGGCCAGGGCCGCCGAGATGGTTGCCATGTTGACGTGGATGCGAGTCGCGCTCGCAGTGGCGTGTGCGAGCACGCCGCTGTCAACCAACACCGCGCGCGTCACCTGATCATCGCTCAGCATCGAGAACACGACATCGCCGCGGAACGCCTCCTCGGCCGTTGCGGCAATCTGCGCGCCGCGCGCCGCGAGCTGGCGCGCCGGCTCCGGCGAGCGGTTCCAGACCCGCAGAGCATGTCCGGCCTCGAGCAGCCGGCCGGCGATGGCGCTGCCCATGTTTCCGAGCCCAATGAAGCCGACGTTCATGACCGCCCTCCGCCTGTTGCGGCCGATAGCCAGCAAATGAGCGGCCCAGGGCCGCTGCTTTCCGGGATCCGACTTTGCGGCGATCGACTCAGTTCAGCTTACCCTGCCGCGCTGCCGGCAGGATCATGCCGACCATGGATTCCTCGCCCGCGTTCCAGGCGTCGAGGCGGACGCGCTGCAGGAAGTCATCCAGCGCCATCCATTGCCAGCCTTCCCAGACTCCCTGCTCGACCCGCAACAGAATCATCTGACGATTCACAGGGCCTCCGCGCCGAAGGGTGTCTTTGCGGAACATGCTCTCCTCCATTGAATGGACGCTTGGCTCCTGCCGCAGTTCCATTCTCGGGTCGAACCAGGGGAACTCAAGGGCGGCCGGCCGCCAAAGGGGAGGGGGCTCAGGCCCACGGGAGGCGGAGGTTCAGCTCTCCGATCAAGGAGTTACCGGCTCACCCACTCGCGCGACATCGAGGTCTTGTCGGCTTCCGTGGCCTCCCTGCGGTCGAACGCCTCGCGTGCGGCATCGATCTCGGCGAGATGCCCGCGTGCCCACTCGCCGAGCGCGCTCACCGGCACCCGCAGTGATTGCCCGAGCGGCGTGAGCTCGTACTCGACTCGCGGCGGCACAACGGGAAAGACCGTGCGCTTCACCAATCCGTCGCGCTCGAGTCCGCGCAGGGAGAGCGTGAGCATCCGCTGCGAGACCCCGCCGATCGCGCGCTTCAGTTCCGAGAAGCGGCGGGATCTCTCGGCCAGCATGATGATGATGAGCACGCTCCACTTCTCCCCGACCCTCGCCAACACCTGACTGATCTTCGGGCATTCCTCGCTCGGCAGGTGTCGGGTGGAGATGGTTACACCCGCTTTACTCGGTCGCATGCGTGTGCCTTCTTGTATCGGCGCCAGCCGCGCACATAATTAGCCTCGGTAACAATTTTATACCATTAACTCGAGGCCTGCCATGAAGCTCCTGCATGTCGATGCCAGCATCCTCGGACAAAGCTCGGTCAGCCGCCGGCTGAGCGCAGCCGTGGTCGAGCGGCTCCGCCAGCACCACCCTGATCTGGCGGTGATTTATTACGATCTCGGCGCGGAGCCGCTAGGCCATCTGACCGGCTCGCATCTCGCCCCCACCCGGGACTTTGCCGCCGAGCCCTCACTGCGGCAGGATGTGGCGCGCGGACAGCGGGCGCTGGATGACTTTCTGAGTGCCGACATCGTCGTGGTCGGAGCGGCCATGTACAATTTTTCGGTTTCGTCGCAGCTCAAGGCGTGGATCGACCGGCTAGCCGTCGCGGGGAAGACCTTCCGTTACACCGAAAAGGGCGTCCAGGGGCTGGCCGCGGGGAAGAAGCTGATCGTGGTTTCCTCGCGCGGCGGATTCTACGGGCCGGACACACCGGCAGCTTCCCTGGATCACCAGGAGAGCTATCTTCGTGGCATCTTCGGCTTTTTCGGAATCACCGACATAGCCTTCGTTCGCGCGGAGGGTCTCAACGTGAGCGCGCAACAGCGCGAGTCCGCAATCGCCGCGGCCACGGCCGAAGTGGCGAGTCTTGCCGCCTGAGCACTGATCCACTCGATGGCCCGTCGCAGAGCGGGCAGGAGATACAGATGAATGCGCAATCCACGCGCGGTGTTGCACGAGTCGTGCGCGGCATGCCGACATCCGACGGCGCCGGCGTCAAGCTGACACGCGTGATCGGTCAGCCGCGGCTGCCCGACCTCGACCCGTTCCTCATGCTCGATGAATTCGGCACCGACAATCCCGGCGACTACATCGCGGGCTTCCCGGATCATCCCCATCGGGGCTTCGAAACCGTCACTTACATGCTCGACGGCAAAATGCGCCATCGCGACAACCACGGCCACGAGGGCGTCCTCGTTCCGGGGAGCGTGCAGTGGATGACCGCGGGGCGCGGCATCGTGCACTCGGAGATGCCGGAGCAGCAGGAGGGCCGCATGCGCGGCTTCCAGCTCTGGATCAACCTGCCGGCGCGGGACAAGATGACGGCACCGCAGTATCAGGAATTCGGACCGGAGAGAATTCCGTCCGTCGGCCTCGGCGACGGGGTGCGCGTGAAGGTGATTGCCGGGCAGGTGGCGGGCGTCAGCGGCCCGATCACTCAACCGGCGACCGACCCGACCTATCTCGACATCGAGCTCGAGCCCGGAGCGAGGTTCACGCAGCCACTGCCTGGCGGCCACTCGGGCTTTCTCTATGTCTACGAGGGCGCTGTGCGTGTCGGTGCCGCGCAGTCCGCGGCCACCGTGGCCGCACACGAGCTCGCCGTGTTGAGCGACGGCGACTCGGTGCAGCTCGAGGGCCGCGAGCCGCCGCGCGATGGAGCGCGCAACCGCGCGATCCTGGTGGCCGGCCGCCCGCTAAGGGAGCCGGTGGCGAAGCACGGGCCGTTCGTCATGAGCACCCGCGAGGAGCTCATCCAGGCCTTCGAGGACTATCAGAGCGGCAGGTTCTAGGAGCGCGGCAGGTTTCAGACTAGTTGCCGGCGGCGGATGCCGCCGGCTCGGCGAGCGTCTGCCGCTCCTTCTCGTGATCCGCCGCCAGCAGAAGATAGACGGCCGGGACGATGAAGAGTGTGAAAACGGTGCCGATCGACAGGCCGGTGAAAATCACGACACCCATCGCGCGCCGTCCAGCGGCTCCCGCGCCGGTGGCGATCACGAGCGGCAGGACACCGAGCACCATCGCCGCCGTGGTCATCAGGATCGGGCGCAGCCGCACCGCCGCCGCCTCGATGATCGCGGCCCGCTTGGGGCTGCCGGCACGTTGCTGGTCGTTGGCGAACTGCACCATGAGGATGCCGTGCTTGCTGATGAGGCCGAGCAGGGTAACGAGCCCCACCTGGGTGTAGATATTGAGCGAAGTGACGCCGATGTTGATGAACAGCAGCGCTCCAAACAGCGCCGCCGGCACCGACACCAGGATCACCACCGGGTCGCGGAAACTCTCGAAGAGCGCGGCGAGGGCGAGATAGACGATGATGAGCGCAAATCCGAAGGTCATCAGGAAGGTGTTGGAGCCCTGCATGTATTGCCGGGATTGCCCCGAGTAGTCGGCCGTATAGCCACTCGGCGCCACCTGCTCGAGCGTCTTGCGCAGGAACGCGAGTGCCGCGCTCTGCGAGACGGCCGGCGCGCCTATGATGGTCGCGGAGTTCAGCTGCTGGAAGTGGTTGATCGACTCCGGCACGGTCTGCCGCTCGAGATGCGCGATCGTGCCGAGCTGCACCAGCGTGCCGTTGGCCGCGCGGATATGGAGGTTCAGAACCTGATGAGGATTCAGCCGGTCCTTCTGCAGCACCTGCGGAATGACTTTGTACGAGCGCCCGTCGATGGTGAAGTAATTGACGTAGCCGCCGCCCATCGCGGCCCCGAGCACGGACGCGACGTCCTGGTTGGTGAGGCCGAGATCGGCCACCATGTCGTGGTTGACTTCGATCGTCTGCTGCGGCTCATCGATCTTCAGATCGCCGTCGACGAACCAGAAGAGCCCGCTCGCCTTGGCGCGATTGAGGACCTGTTGCTCCACCTGGTAGAGGTTCTCGATCGGCTCGCTGGTGGTAATCACGAATTGCACCGGTAACCCTTGAGCACCGGGCAGCGAGGGAAACTGGAACGCCGCGACCTCGGCACCGGCGATGGTGTTCCACTTCTTCTGCAGCACCCGCTGCAGCTCATTCGCCGAGCGGCTGCGCTCGCTCCAGGGCACGAAGAGAATTCCGCCGAGTCCTTGTGAGACCGACGGAACCCCGATCAGCTGGAAGGCGCCGCGATATTCCGGCAGCGACTTCGCGATCTCGAGGGCCTGCCGGGAATAGGTCTGCATCTGCGCGTAGGTTGCATCCGGGGGCCCGATGAGCTGGTAGCCGACGAAACCCTGGTCTTCCTGCGGCGCCAGCTCGGACGCGGAGGTCATGAAAAGATAGGGTAACGCGGCCAGAATCAATACCAACAGCACGATCAGCACCTGCCAGGTCTCGAGCCAGCTCGCGAGCGTACGTTGATAGCCCGCTCTCAAGCGTGAGAACCAGCGGTCGACCAGCACGACGAACCGGTTCTCCTCCTGCTCGGGACGGAAGATCCGCGAGCACATCATGGGCGAGAGGGTCAGCGCGACGATCGCCGAGACCGTGATCGCCCCGACGAGGGTGAAGGCAAACTGGGTGAATAGCGTACCCGTCAGGCCGGTCTGGAACGCGATGGGTGCGTACGCCGCCACCAGCACCACGGTCATGGCGATGATGGGGCCGCCGAGCTCGCGGGCACCGGCGATGGCGGCCGCGAACGGCGTGACCCCTTCCTTCATGTGCCGATCGATGTTCTCGACGACGATGATCGCATCATCGACCACCAGCCCGATCGCGAGCACCAGCGCGAGCAGTGTCAGCAGATTGATGGAGTAGCCGAGAGCAATCATCAGAATGAAGGCACCGACGAGCGACAACGGCATCGCAATCGCGGGCACCGCGGCCGCCCGTGGGCTGCCGAGGAAGAGAAAGATGACCGCGGTGACGATCAGCAGCGCCTCCACCAGCGTCCTGATGACGTCGCTGATGGAAGCGTTGATGAAGGTGCTGGCATCGAAGGCGACCGCCTGGTTGATGCCGTGCGGGAGCTGCCGCGCGATCTGCGGCAGGGTCGCTCTGACTGTGCGCGCGACGGTGAGCACGTTGGCGGTCGGTGAGGTCTTGATGCCGACGAATACGCCCGAGAGGCCGCTGTAGGAAACGCCGAAGTCGTAGTTCTCGGCGCCAAGGACTACCGTGGCCACATCCTCCAGACGCACGATGGCACCGTTCGCCTGGCGGATCACGAGCCGTTTGAATTCATCGAGCGAGTGCGGGTCCGTCGAGGCGGTCAGGTTGACGCTCACCATGTCGCCTTTGGTCTCGCCGGCAGCCGAGAGATAATTGTTGGCCGCGAGGGCCGCATAGACATCGGCCGCGGTGACGCCGTGCGCCGCCATCCGCTCGGGATCGAGCCAGGCGCGCAATGCGAAGGTCCGCCCTCCCAGGACCTCGGCGGTCTGCACGCCGGGGATGGCATTGAGCTTCGGCTGCACCACCCGCAGCAGGTAATCGGTCACATCGTTCGCCGGCAGTACCTTGCTCGAATAGTTGAGGTACATGACGTCGGTGGTCTGATTGGCCGCGAGCGAGATCACCGGCAGCTGCGATTGCGGCGGCAGCTGGTTGCGCACCGCGTTCACCTGGGCGCTGATCTCGGTGAGCGCCTTGCTCGAGGGATAGTTCATCTGCAGCGTCGCGGTGATGACGGAGCTGCCGGCACTCGAGACGGAGGACAGATAATCGATGCCCTGCGCCTGGGCAATCGCGGCCTCGAGCGGCTGGGTGATGAAGCCGGCCACGGTCTGCGCATCGGCGCCGTAGTACGTGGTGGACACCGTGATGACCCCATTCTCGGTCTGCGGGAACTGCGTCACCGGCAGTTGGAGAATGGCGCGCAGGCCGAGCACCAGAATCAGCAGGCTAACGACCGCCGCGAGGACGGGACGGCGGATGAACAGATCCGTGAGCTGCTTCACGCCCGACCCCTCACTGCTCCTGCGGAGTCGGATTGGGATAGTCGAGCGGCAGCACGCTGTTGTTGACGATGAGCGGCGTTCCGTTCTTGATCTTCATCTGGCCGCTGCTCACCACGACATCGCCGGCCTTCAGGCCCTTGATGATGGCCACCTGGTCGCCTCGGGTGGGCCCGGGGGTCACGAACGCGAGCTCCGCCGTCGGATGGCCTCCCGGCTTGGCGGGGTTGCGCACCAGGTAGACCGTCTCACCGTAGGGGTTGTAGGTGACCGCGGTCTGCGGCAGCGTGAGATAGCTCACTTTCGCCCCGGCATCGACGGTCGTGCGCACGAACATGCCCGGCAGCAGCTCGTGCTCGGGATTTCCTATGAGCGCTTCGGCCTCGAAATTCCGGGTGGACGGATCCACCAGGGGATCGATCGAGGCGATCTTGCCGTCGAAACTCCTGCCCGGGAAAGCGTCGGTCGTCACATGCACGGTCTGTCCCACGGCGACGCGCGACAGATCATCCTGCGGCAGGTGGAAGTCGACGTAGATAGGATCGACCGATTCCAGCGTGACGATCGGGTCGCCCGGGTTCAGGTACTGTCCGGGATTGAGGGTGGTGATGCCGAGCCGACCGGCGAAGGGTGCGCGGATGGTCTTCTTCGCCACCAACGCCGCCTGCGCCGCCTCCTGCTCTCGGGTGCTCTTGAGGTTCGCCGAGTCGGTATCGAGCTGGGACCGGCTGATGGCCTGCGCCTGGTACTGGATGAGATCGCGGTGGTAGACCAGCGCGGCGAGGTTCGCCTCGGCGGTCAACGCTTGCAGCTGCGCGATATCGGGATCGGCGTTGAGCTGCACCAAGGTCTGGCCGGCTCGCGCGTCAGAGCCCGATTTGAAGTCCACATCGCGCACGAGGCCCGCGACCTCCGTGGTGACTTCGACGCCATGGATGGCTCGCAGGCTCCCCACCGCCCGCACCTCCGGTTGCCATGCGGAGTATTCGGCCGTCGCCGTGCTCACCGTCTGCGGCGGGGAGGCGTTCTGCGCCATCGCCTTGCGGATGAAATGGGCCTTGAGCATGTTCCAGGCCACCGCCCCGCCCACGAGAACAATCACCACGGCCAGCACGATGATCAGCCGCCAACCGATGCTCTTCACCGCGACTCCTGACTCCGGTCACTTTTGATCTCCGGTGCGCGCCGCGCAACGGATCGAGCAGCCGCGCCCCGTTGGGGGCGGGCCGCGCCTTCGCGTGGGCCAACCGGGAAACTGCCAGAAGCGCGTACTTTAGCAGAAAGCCGGGGCGTTTCTCCTCTGTGCCCCACCACCATCTCGGCCCACCATGTCGGGTCGCGCTCGCCGCGCCGCGAAGAGCACGATACGGTATCGTGCGCGGGTGTACGCGCAGCCTCCCGACATCGGTCCCCGTCCGCCGCTCGATGGTTCCGCAGGGGCCGCCGGGGGCGGCGGTGACAGGGCGGTGCTGCGCGTCGCGGGTCTGCGCAAGGTCTACTCCGAGCTCATCGCGGTCGAGGGCGTATCCTTCGATGTGCACCGAAGGGAAGTGGTCGGACTCCTCGGCCCGAACGGCGCCGGCAAGACGACCACCCTCAACATGATTCTCGGCGTGCTCAGCCCGACCGCCGGCAGCGTGCACATCGGCGGTATCGATCTCGCGCACCAGCGTGCGCGCGCGCTGGCGCAGGCCAACTTCTCGGCGGTCTACGCATCGCTTCCGGGCAATCTGACAGTCGCGCAGAACCTGCGGTTCTTCGGGCTCGTCTACGGCATACCGGCGCTCGGGCTCAGGGTCGGGGAGCTGCTGCGACAGTTCGACCTCGATCGGCTGCGGAACACCAAGTGCGGTCTGCTTTCCTCCGGCGAGCAAACGCGGGTCGCGCTCGCCAAGGCGGTGCTCAATCGGCCGCGGCTGCTGCTGCTCGATGAGCCCACCGCTTCGCTCGATCCGGCCGCCGCGCAAACCATCCGCGCGCGCATCCGCAGCCTCGCGGTCGACACCGGCTGCGGCATCCTCTGGACCTCGCACAACATGTACGAAGTCGAGGAGGTCTGCGACCGGGTGCTGTTCCTCTCCCGCGGCCGGATCCTGCTCGAGGGCGATCCACGGCGGCTGCCGCGGGAGCATGGCGCCGCGACCCTCGAGGAGCTCTTCATCCGACTCGCCCGCGAGCCGCTCGGCGAGTCCGACGGCGCGCCGCGGATGGGTGTCGCATGAGAATGAAGCCGGTGCTGGGCATCCTGCTGCGCCAGGTATACCTGATCCGCGGCAGCCCCGTGCGCTCACTCCCGATGTTCGCGTGGGTGGCGATCGACATCGTGATGTGGGGATTCATCACGCGCTATCTCAACTCCATGGCCGCGGGCCGCTTCAACTACGTGCCGAGCCTGCTCGGAGCCGTGCTGATGTGGGACTTCTTCACGCGGATCATGCAGGGGGTGAGCACTGCCTTCCTCGAGGACGTGTGGTCGCGCAACTTCCTCAACCTGTTCGCGACCCCGCTCACGATCTCCGAATACATCCTCGGGCTCGTCATCACCAGCATCGGGACGAGCGCGGTCGGATTGGCGGTGATGCTGGTGCTCGCGACCGTGGTGTTCGGCCTGCCGTTCTTCTCGCTGGGCGCCCTCCTCGTCCCCTTCCTGCTGGTGCTCTTCGGCTTCGGCATCGCGCTCGGGATCCTCGCGAGCGCGCTCGTGCTGCGTCTCGGGCCGGCATCGGAATGGCTCGTGTGGCCTCTGCCGGCGCTGCTGTCGCCGTTCGTCGGTGTCTTCTATCCACTCGCGACCCTGCCATTCTGGATGCAGCAGATCGGACACGTTCTGCCGCCTTCCTATGTGTTCGAAGGCATGCGGGCGGTGCTGGCGGGACGAGCCCTGCCCGCCGGCAACCTGGCGGTGGGCGGTGCGATCGCGGCGCTCGACATCGGGCTCGCGGGGTATTTCTTCGCGCGGGTGTTCCGTTACGCCATCCGCACCGGCCTGCTCGCCCGCTATAGCGCCGAGAGCACCGCATGAGCGGTAACGGGTTTATGTCGGCGCAATCGCTACTGCGGGACTCGACGGAGCTCGAGACTTGGCTGGTGTTTCCGCACGAGATCCTTACCCGCCGCTGTATTGGGTGCTCGGCGTCTACTTCGCCGCCGCGCTCGCGCTCACCACGGTCATCATCGCCCTGGCGTACGTGCTCGGGGAACCTCCTTGCGCTGCTGCGGACCAATGTCAAGCGGATTCTTGCTTACTGCCCCCGCCGGACGAGGCACGTGATGCCGACCTGATCGAGGACCACCGCGGCCTCTTTCGAGCCCGTCCGGGCCTCAGCTTGGCCTTTGCCGCCTAGCTCCTGTCGCTCGCCGCAATCCCGCTCACGATCGGCTTCATCGCTAAATTCTATGCCGTGGCCTCGGGCGTCGACGGTGATCATCCAGTGCTGCTCGGCACGCGGGTGGCGGCCAGCATTCTCGGACTTTATTACTACCTGCGCGTCATAGTGGCGATGCTCGCCGGGCCACTCTGCGCCCCCGGGCGCCCGGCCGCTCGCCGCTTCACCGCTCTCTCATGCCGTGCTCGCGGCCCTGGTCTTGCTGCTCATCGGCCTGGGTGCCCACCCGGCGCCGCTGCTCACCTTGATCCGAGCGACCGCCTCCATGGTGGCGCGCTGACTCGAGGAGGCTTGCAAATTTTTCACGATTTGCGGTAACTTACATGTTTCATGTTTGCCCTGTCAGTCTGGAGGTTGCGGTGAAGAAGTCATTTCTCGTTCTTTGTATCATCACGGCCGGCACGCTCGCCGCCTGTAGCAATCCGAACGCGGACTGGCAGAAAGCGAATCAGCAGAACACGGTCGCGGCTTACCAGCAGTTCATCCAGCAACACCCGAGCGACGCGCGGGTACAGCAGGCGCGCAACCGGATCGACGCCCTGAAGGACGAGCAGGCGTGGACGACCGCCACGAATGCCAACACGCTCGACGCCTACCAGCAATATCTGCAATCAGAGCCGAACGGCATGCACGCCACGGATGCGCAGGATAAGGTCAACGCCATGCAGGCGGATGCCGCCTGGCAGAACGCGCAGTCGACCAACACCGCCGCCGGGTATCAGGACTTCCTGCAGAAATATCCGAATGCTCCACAGGCCGCGCAGGCGCAGGATGCGCTGAAGAAGCTGACGGGGTATCAGGCGTTGCTCGCCTCGACCCGCTCGAAGGCGCTGGCCGACAAGCTCGCGGCGCGCCTCAAAGGAAAGTTCAGCGACGAGCTGCAGGATGTCGTGGTGGTGCCGCCGAGCGGCAAGTCGAAGCTGCTCGAGGTTCGCTCCGCGCCGATGACGGAGTCCGATGCGAAGGCCGCCTGCGCGAAATTGCGCAAGGCCCATCAGCACTGTGAGGTCGTCAAGAGCGTCTCCTGACGCGCCACTCAGCTTGCACGTATCGCAAGCGCCCGCCGCGGGTTTCGCACCCACGGCGGGCGCTTGCGTCTGTCGTTTCGTTGCGGTAAGTATTCCGCATGAGCGGCGCGGCGCCTCAATCCGTCTCCGGCTTCCCTCGCTCGTGAGCGACGCGCGCGATCTACCCGAGGATGTGCGCGCCCTGCTCAAGGAGCACATCGAATCCTACGAGCAGCTCGAGATGCTGCTGCTGCTGCGACGGGAGCGCTATGAGGTATGGACGGCTGAAGGATTGGCTGCGCGACTGCGCGTGGGGGCGGAGCTCATCGAGCCGGCGCTCGCGGCCCTCAAGCTGAGTGGCCTGGTGGAGATCACCGGCACCGCGCCCTCCCGTTTCGCATATCGGCCGGCGAGCCCCGGGCTCGATGCCGCCACCGGCCGTCTCGAGCGCGAGTATGCCGAGCGGCCGATCCTCATCATTCAGCTGATGAGCGCCAACGCCATCGAGCGCCTGCGCACCGCTGCGCTGCACACCTTCGCTGACGCGTTCGTTTTGAAGAAGGACAAACATTGATGGCTCAAGCGGTATACATCCTCTGCGCCATCACGAGCATCCTGTGCGCGGTGCTGCTGCTCAGAGGCTATCGCGCGACGCGCACGCGGCTGCTTTTCTGGGCGAGCCTGTGCTTCGTGTTCCTCGCCATCAACAACGTGATCCTCTACCTGGACCTGGTCGTGCTGCCGGCGCAGATCGATCTTTTCTGGTATCGCAACACGGCGGCGGTCATCGGCATGCTGCTGCTCCTATTCGGTCTTACCTGGGAATCGCGTTAGGAGAGCGCAGATGAGGATTTTCATGTGGGGTCTCCTGGCGATGGCGAGCCTGAGCGCGGCGGTGTTCTTCCTGCGATTCTGGCGGGAGAGCCGGGAGCGGCTGTTCGCCTTTTTCGCGCTCGCATTCGCCCTCCTTGCCGCCAACTGGACCGGGTTGGCCATCATCAATCATCCGACCGACGAGGTGCGGCAGGAGTACGGCTACGTCGTGCGACTCGTCGCCTTCGTGATTCTGATCATCGGCATCTTCGACAAGAACCGGCGCAGCGGCAAACTCTGACTGATTGGCGCAAAGACTGCGGCGCTTTGCGCGAGCGCGGCCCTGTTTACCGCTTTTGATCCCGCGTGGGGTGCCTCGTCCAGCGCCGGCGGGTCGCAGAGGAGTGGCCCTGGGCCGCTTCGTTACTTGCTCTTGAGCGGGCCGCCGACCGCGAGCAGCAGTTGGATGGTGTCGAGGTACTGCCGCGCCTGCGCCCGCAGAAAGCCGAGCTCCGCGCGCTGGCGCTCGCGCTGCGCATCGAGAACCTGCAGCAGACCCGAGTTGCCCTCCTGATAGCTCTGCCGCGACAGCTCGAGGCTCGCTTCCGAGGTATCGCGCGCGTTCGCCTGCGCGGCGACGAGCTGCGCGTCGTGATCCAGGGCATCGAGGAGATCGGCGACCTGACCGAAGGCATCGAGCACGACCTGCTGATAGCGTGCCGCGCTGGCATGCAGCGCATCGAGCGTCGCCCGCCGCTGTGCCCGCAACGTCCCGCCGTCGAATAGCGGCTGGGTGAGGCCGGCAATCAGCGACCAGGCGGTGGCGGAGGCGTTGAACAACTGCGCCGGTTCCAAAGCCTCCTGGGCCAGTGTCGCGGTGAGCGGAATCTGCGGATAGAGATCGGCGGTCGCCACCCCGACGGCCGCGGTTGCCGCGTGAAGTTGCGCCTCCGCCGCGAGAATATCGGGCCGGCGGCGCACCAGCTGCGAGGGCACGCTCACCGGAAGCTTCCGTGGCAGGCGCAGCTGCGCGAGCTCGAGGTCCGGCTGCGACCACTCGGCCGGGGAGCGGCCGAGCAGCACCGCCAGCGCGTGTCGCGCCATCGCGAGCTGCTGGTAAAGGGGTGGCAGCAGCGTCTGATCGCTCGCGAGCTGACTCTGCGCGGTCAGGACGTCGAGCTTCGACACCGAGCCGTTGTCGAACGCCGTCTGCACGAGCCTGAGATTGTCGCGATCCTCCGCGAGAAGCTGCGCGGCCGCTCGGATCTCGCCCCGGGTCGTCGCGATGATGACGACTTCCGAGGCGACATCGCCCGTCAGCGTCAGTTGCGCCGCATTCAACTCGCTGCGCTGGTACTGCTCGAGCGCCTTCTGCTCCTCGACCGAGCGGGCGATCGCGCCGTCGTAATCGAGCGTGTAGCTCACATTGGCGCCGAACGCCTCATACGTGAACGGCGGTACCGAGGGAACCAGTTTGCCGAAAAACTGTTTGCCGTATTTTTGCCGGCCGCTCGAGGCCTGGAAACTCACCTGCGGAAGGAATCGACCGGTCTGCGCCGCCACCAGGTCCTGCGCCTGCGCCAACGTGGCCTTCGCGGCGGCGAGGTCGAGATTGTCGGTGAGAGCGCGGCGCATCAGCTCATCGAGCTCGGGCGAGTCGAAGAGCGTCCACCATTGTGCGACCGTCGCTGCGCCAAGCACGATCTGCTGTGCGTAGGGACCGGCCGCCGGGGCGCGCCGCTGTGCGGCGGCGGCCGCGTTGCCCACCGGGCGCGATTCCCCGGCCGCACGGTAGGCGGATGCCGCCGGTGCTCCCGGACGATGAAAGTTGGGTCCGACGGTGCAGCCGGCGAGCGCCATTGCGGTGGCCGTCGCGAATGCGGCGGCTGCCGAGCGCATGCCGTTGCGGCGCGCATGCCCGCTCATTCCAGCACCACCGGCTCCTCCACGCGGCGGCGCCCGGGCCGCAGGAAAAGCACGAGAGGCATGAGCGCCAGGGTCAGTACGAACATCATCTTGAAATCATCATTGTAAGCGATCATCTGCGCCTGGCGCGTCACCATGGCGTTGAGCGCGGCAAGCCCCGCGGGCGCGCTGAAGCTGAATGGCGCGTGCAGTTGTATCTGCCCGCCGAATGGGACGATGTGCGCCGCCAGGCGCTCATGCATCACCTGAGTATTATGCGTCAGCAGCGCCGCGGTCGCGGCGATGCCGATGCTGCTGCCGACGTTGCGCAGCAGGTTGAAGATCGAGGTCCCTTCGGAGCGGTATTGGGGAGCGAGAGTGAGGAAGGCCACGGTCGTGAGGGTTACATAGGTGAGGCCCGTGCCGAGACCCTGCAGGAAAGTGGTCGACCAGACCAATCTCTGCGGCATGACCGTCGAGTAGTCGCACATCAGCCACAAGGAGGCGGCGGTGATCGCAATGCCGGCGCCGATGAGCAAGCGCGTATCGATACGGCCGATCAACCGGCCCGCGACGTACATGGAGATGAAGCTGCCCACGCCCCGCGGCACCATGGCAATGCCCGAGGTGGTCACGGGATAGCCGAGCAGATCCTCGAGCAGCGGCGGCAGCAGCGCGAGCGTGGCGAACAGCACGACGCCGACGACGAAGATCAGCAGGTTGCCCATCGCGAAGTTGCGGTCCTTGAAGAGGGAGGGACTCACGAACGGCTCCGGTGCCGTCAGCGTCTGCACGACGAAGACGTAGAGCGCCGCGACCGCCACCGCCGCCTCGATCCAGATCTCCGGGGAGCCGAACCAGTCCTTGAGCGAGCCGCGGTCGAGGAGAATCTGCAGCGCCCCCACGGCGAGACTCAAGGCGCCGAAGCCGAGGAAATCGAAACGCGCCTCCCGCGGCTTCGTTTCGCGTACATAGGCCATGAGACCAATGGCGGACAGAATCCCAAACGGCACGTTGATGTAGAACACCCAGCGCCAGCTGTAGTTGTCGGTGAGCCATCCGCCGAGCACCGGCGCGAGCATCGGACCCAAGACCACGCCCTGGCCCCAGAGGGCCATGGCGCGCCCGTGCCGCTCCGGCGGGTTGATGTCGAGCAGCACGGCTTGTGACAGCGGTACGAGCGCCGCGCCCGAGAAGCCCTGCAGCAGCCTGAAGAGCACGATCTGATCGATCGACTGCGCCATGCCGCACAGCATCGAGCTCACGGTGAACCCGATCACCGACAGGACGAGGACACGCTTGCGCCCGAAACGGCCGGCTAGCCAGCCGGCGAGCGGCGTCATGATGGCCGCCGCCACGATGTAGGAGGTGAGCACCCACTCCATCTGGTCGTAGGAGGCCGAAAGATTGCCGCCGATGTGCGGCAGCGCGACATTGGCGATGGTGGTATCCACCGCCTGCAGCACGGTCGCCAGGGTCACCGAGATGGTGACCAGCGTCCGGTGAGAGGATTGACCTGCGTCCATCGCGAGCCCGCACCCGCTTCGCGGTCGTCAGCCCGCCGCGATGGCCGCGGGAGCCGGCCGGGTGCCACTCGAGGGCGGCCGCGAACGCGTATCGACCGTCACCGAGGCGCTGAGACCCGAGCGCACCGGGGGCAGCTTTCCCTCGAGCCGCAATCGCACATCGAGCCGCTGCACCACCTTCACCCAGTTGCCGGTGGCGTTCTCCGGCGGCAGGACCGAGAACTGAGACCCGGTGCCGGGGGTAATGCTCGCGACGACGGCGTGATACGTACGCCCCGGATAGGCATCGAAGCTGACGCTGGCGGAGTCGCCCGGACGCATGTGCGCGAGCTGATTCTCCTTGAAGTCCGCCTCCACCCATATGTCATGTACCGACACGAGCACAAACGCCGGCGTTGCGGCCTGGAGATAATCGCCGATCTGCAGGTGATCGACCCCGGTGACAATGCCGTCACTCGGAGCGGCGATCCTCGTGTAGGAAAGATTGAGCAACGCGCGATCGAGCGCGGCCTGGGCCTGCTCGACGAGCGGATGCGAGGCCACGTTGATGTCGGGATCGCCGCCGAGCTGAGCCAATGCGGCGGTGATCTGCTGCCGCGCTGCCGCGACGCTCTGGCGCGCCTCGCTGAGGGCGAGTCGCGCCCGGTCCACCTGCGATTGCGACGAGATCCCGCTCGCGAGCAGCCGCGATTGGCGACGGTACTCCCGATCGGCGTAGGCGAGCGCGCTCTGCGCGGAACGCAGGTCGGCGAGGCGCTGTTGATAGTCGGCTTTCAGCGATTGCACCTGCAGGCGCGCGGCGGCGAGCCGCGCTCGCGCGGCCTCGAGGGCGATGCGAAGCGGTCGGTCATCCAGTCGAAAGAGCGTCTGATCGCGACGAACCCGTTCGTTGTCTTGGACGTCGATCTCGCTGACTCTCCCCGACACGTTGGCGCTGACCGCCACCTCCGCGGCGCGCAGATAGGCATCATCGGTCGACTCATAGCGGCCACTCGTCAGATAGACATAGAGTCCGGCCGCGGCCAGCAGCAGCGGCACGGCCACCATGAGCGGCAGCCGCAGCCGCTCGCGCAGCGATTTCTCCCTCACCCCTCCGGACGCAGAGTCGGGGCGATGCGCCTCCCGCCGCACCGGCTCGCGCGCCGGCTCCTGGGTTCGTGCCGGGACGCTCATCGGGAAGACCTCGCGGGTGGTGACCTCTCGGCCGCGATCGGCGGCAGCGAGGAGAGGTTGCCGTGCAGGCGCTCGAGGAGCTCGAGCAGCTTCGAGCGCTCCTCGTTGGACAGGCCCTGCAGGGCCTCCGTGCGGGTGTCGGCGATCAGTTGCGCGATATGATCGAGTACCGGTTTCGCCTTGGGAGTGAGCCACAGCGTATGCGCCCGCCGGTCCGCCGGATCGAAGCGCCGTTGCACCCAGCCGTCCGCCTCCATCCGGTCGAGGATTCTCACCAGCGTCATGGGGTCGAGCTCCGTCAGCTCCGACAGCCGCTTCTGACTCACGCCCTGGTTGTTCTCCAGGTAAAGAAGCGCCCTGCATTGCACGAGCGTGAGGGATAGGGCCTGGGCGCGCTCCTCGAACCGCCGGCTGTAGCGGCGGCTCGTGTCCTTCAGCAGGAATCCGAGCTGGCGGTTGAGATCCATGGGCTGATAGGAATATCGTATATCTTGTTATTATATCGTAACTGATGATATCGCTGAAATCCATACCGGGATCACACCTGTAGAATCCGCGGCATCGACCTCTTGCCGCCCGCGGCGCAAAGGAGCCACGGTCCATGCTCGCTCGCCGGATCTCGTTCGCAGTTCTTCTCGGCCCGCTGATCGCCTTCTCGTGCCTGTGCACGGCGGATGCGGCGGCGCCCTTCGTCCCGACGCCCGCGGCGCTTTTCGGGTCGCTGTTCGTGCAGGTGCAGATGGATGCGCTCTTCCCGGACGGGAAGACCTTCGTCGATGCGGTGCCGAAAGCATCGCCCCTCCTCATCATGCAACGCTACCGCGCCGCGCGCCCGCGCTCGCGCGCGGCCCTGCTCGACTTCGTGCAGCGCAACTTCTCGTTCCCAACACAGGCACGCACGCCACCGGCGCCACCTGACAAGAGCCTGGAGGCGCACATCGCCAGACTGTGGCCGATCCTCACGCGTCAGCCGCTGGTGCCGCCGCCCTACTCCTCGCTCCTTTACGTGCCGAAGCCGTATGTGGTTCCGGGGGGACGGTTCAGAGAGTTCTACTACTGGGATTCCTACTTCACCATGCTCGGGCTCATACCCGATGGCCATCTCGACACGGCTCGCGACCTGGTCGACGACTTCTCCTACATGCTGCGCGAGTACGGCCACATTCCCAACGGCTCGCGCACGTACTACCTGTCGCGCTCGCAACCGCCGGTGTACTACCTCATGGTGGGTCTGCTGTCCCGCGCTCCGGCGAGCTCATGGTCACGGCACCTCGAGGACCTCGAGCGCGAGTACGCCTACTGGATGGAGGGCGCATCGCGCCTGCATCCGGGCCAGGCGCGCCGCAATGTCGTCGCGATGCCCGACGGCGCCATCCTCAACCGCTACTGGGATGCTGCCGACTCCCCGCGCGAGGAGTCCTACCGCAACGACGTGCTGATCGCGCGCGCCTCGGGCAGACCCGCCGCGCAGGTCTATCGCGATATCCGGGCCGCGGCCGAGAGCGGCTGGGATTTCAGCTCCCGCTGGCTGCGCGACGGACGACATCTGACCACGATCGACACCACCGACATCGTGCCGGTCGATCTCAACAGCCTTCTCTATGGCCTCGAGGAGGCGATCGCGAGCGGTTGCGCGGCCCGACACGATGAGGCCTGCGAGCAGGCCTTTGCCGAGCACGCCCGTCGGCGCCGACAAGCGATGGATCACTACCTTTGGGACGAGCGCGCCGGGTACTTCATGGATTATGACTGGCGGCATCGGAGGCGCAACCCGGAGCTCAGCGCCGCTACTCTCTATCCGCTTTTCACCGGGGTGGCCGACGCGCAGCAGGCGCAGCAGGTAGCGACCGTCACCCGGGCGCGGTTGCTCAAGCAAGGCGGCCTCGTCACGACCAACATCAGCTCCGGGCAACAGTGGGATGCGCCGAATGGATGGCCACCGCTGCAGTGGATCGCGGTCACGGGATTTCGCCGCTACGATCAGGCGGCGCTCGCGCACGAGATCGCCCGCCGCTGGCTGGCGACGGTGCAGCGGGTTTTCGCCAACACCGGCAAGCTCGTGGAGAAGTACGACGTCGAACATGCGCTGCCGGGCGGGGGCGGCGAATATCCCCTGCAGGACGGCTTCGGCTGGACCAACGGCGTGACGCGTGCGCTTCTTGGGCTCTACCCTGACCTGCGCCCCAGCCCACCTGCCCGAGGCCACAGCGCCCGGCGCACCATGTTCGCCGATGGCAGGTACGTGACGGGTAGGCGGGCGACGGACGCAAGGGTAAACTGATACCCATGGCAACGGGTTGGGCCGGCGACGGCGCAGTACAGGACCAGATCGATGCGACCGTAACGGACGGTATTCGGCGCGCAAAGAGCCGGCTGCCGCACGGTCCGAGCGCCAGCCATTGCGCCGATTGCGGCGCCCCGATTCCCGAGCCGCGCCGTCACGCCATACCCGGCGTGCGCCTCTGCATTGCCTGTCAGGAAGCGGCCGATCGCGAGGCGGCACACTTCAGCGGTTACAACCGCCGCGGCAGCAAAGACAGCCAGCTCCGCTGACGCCGGCGACGGCGTCGCATCTTCCAGACCCGCCCGTGTCGCTGATCGCGCTCCGTGACGCCTATCTCGCGCTCGGCGAGCGGCCGCTGCTCGATGGAGCGCGGCTCACGCTGCAGCCCGGCGAGCGTCTCGGGCTCATCGGTCGCAACGGCACGGGCAAGTCGACCCTGCTGCGGATCCTGGCGGGCCGTGGATCCTTGGACGAAGGCGAGCGGCAGGTCCGCGAAGGACTGCGCATCGTGTTGGTCGAGCAGGAACCCGAGCTTCCCCCGGCGCCCACACTGCGCGCGAGCCTGTTGCGGCGCGCGAAGCTCGACGCGCAAGAGTTCGCGGATACCGCCCTGCTCGATAGCGAGCGCGAGCACTGGAATTTCGAGAACCGCCTGGCGGAGTTCCTGCATCGCTTCGATCTCGACCCCGAAATGGCTGCGGCGACGAGCTCGGGCGGCGAGCGCAAGCGCGCAGCTCTGGCCCTCGCCTTGGCGAGCACGCCGGACCTGCTCCTGCTCGATGAGCCGACTAACCATCTCGATATCGGCGCGATCGAGCAGCTCGAAGAGCTGCTGCTCGAGCTGCGAGCCGCCGTCGTCGTCACTCACGATCGCGCCTTTCTCGATCGCGTCACCACACGAATCCTGGAGCTCGATCGCGGCGTGCTTCGCTCCTATCCCGGAAATTTCGCCGCCTACGAGGCACGACGGGAGCAGGAGCTCGCCGCCGAGGAGCTTGCGAACCGCAAGTTCGATAGGTTCTGGGCGCAGGAGGAAGTCTGGATCCGCAAGGGGGTCGAGGCTCGTCGCACTCGCAACGAGGGACGGGTGCGCCGGCTGGAAACGCTGCGCCTCGAGCGGGCCGCCCGCCGCGAGCGCCTCGGCACGCTGAGGATGAGCCTCGACGCCGGATCCCGTTCGGGCCAGCTCGTGGCGGAGCTAGAGGATGTCGGCAAAAGCGTCGCCGGACGAGCGCTGATCGCGAAGCTCTCGATGCGCATCCTGCGCGGCGATCGGATCGGGCTCATCGGCCCGAACGGCGCCGGTAAGACAACGCTCATTCGCCTCATCCTCGGCGAGCTGCCGCCGGATGCGGGCAGCGTCCGACTCGGCACCAACCTCAACGTCGCATACTTCGATCAGCTGCGCGAGCAGCTGGATCCGGAGGCTACCCTCGCCGACATGATCAGTCCGGGAGCCGACTGGGTCGAAATCGGCGGCGAGCGCAAGCATGTCGTCAGCTATCTCGGCGACTTCCTCTTTCCGGCGCAGCGGACGCGCTCCCCGGTCAGGATGCTCTCGGGCGGCGAGCGCAACCGGCTCCTGCTCGCGCGCCTCTTCGCTCAACCCGCCAACCTGCTCGTGCTCGATGAGCCGACCAACGATCTGGACATCGAATCGCTCGAGCTGCTCGAGCAGAGGCTGCAGGATTACACCGGCACGCTGCTGCTCGTGAGTCACGATCGCCGCTTTCTCGACAACGTCGTGACCCAGACTCTCGCCGCCGAGGGCGGCGGGACGTGGCGCGAGTACGTGGGCGGCTACAGCGACTGGCTCCATCAGCGAAGCTCCGCGCCGGCTGACAGCTTCCGCAAGACCTCGCGCGAGGAGGCGGCGAGCCCGATGAGGCCGGCTTCGTCCAAGCCGCGCACGCGGCTCGGCTACAAGGAGCAACGAGAGCTGGCCGCTCTTCCCGGCGAGATCGAGGCGCTGGAAGAGGAGCAGCGGGCGATCACCGCGCGGATGAGCGCACCCGATTATCACCTTCAGGGCACCACACAGATCCGCGCCGATCGCAGACGGCTCGCGGAGCTCGAGGCATCGCTGTTGGCCAAATTCGAGCGCTGGGAGGCGCTCGAGGCCGAGCGCAGCCGCCTCTCACAGTGAGCGCCTCCACGGTCAGGGCCGCCGGGCGATCAGCGCCACGAGGCTCGCGATCTCGCTGAAATCGCCGCCGCCGGCAAGCGCGCTGCGCAACTCGGTCTCGAAGTCGCCGATCCTCTCACCGAGTTTCTCAGGTGAGCAGGTGGACATGGAGAGCGCCCGGCCAACGATCTCGTCGAGCGTGATCGGCTTGCGGATCACGACGCTGACACCTTCCAGGACATTGAACCGGGAGGCCAGGAGATAGGATGCATGCGAGCGATAGCCGGGCGAGTTTCGCTCGAGCACGGCGGGATCGCTGCGACGCCCGAAACGGTCCGCGACTGCATGGAGCGTTTCGCGCCAGTGGTTCTCGGCGGTTCGGGGATGTTCATCGTGAAAGAGAGCGATCGCCCCATCGGGCGCGATGATGCGATCGAGCAGGTCGAGGGTCGCGGCGCGATCCATCCAATGAAATGAGCGGCCCATGGTGACGAGGCGATACGGGCCCATGTCGGATGTCAGGTCGCCGGACCCGCCAGACCATAACGTGAGCGTCACACCCGCCGCGCGAGCCCTCTCGCCTGCAGCCTGCAGCATAGCGGGCTCGGGATCCGCGGCGGTCACACGCATTCCCGCCGCGGCGAACGGCACGGCGAGGAGGCCCGGGCCGGTGCCAAGGTCCAATACCGGATCGCCCCCTCGAAGTCCGGTGTGCGCAATCACCCGCTCGATGAGCCGCGGCGGGTACATCAATCGATATCGGGCGTAAAACGGAACCGTGCTTTGGAATCGACGCGCATCGCAGATCATGACGGGCAGTCTCGCACATGCGGGCGTTGCGCGGGACTGAGCCATGCGCGGAGCAGGAGTACTGCTAAGATGGCGCGCCATGGCAGGTACCCCCGCTGGTGATGTCGCCGCCACGTCGCGCGGCCCGCGCTGGCTCGATGTCTTGCGCACGCGGCCGCTGCTGAGGTTGCCCATATTCTTCGTGGTGCTACTGGCCGCGTACATCGGCGCGCAGATCGTCCACCGCTGGGTCATAACACACCCTCTGCTTGGCGGCGAGGACTCGGCGACGCTCGCGGCGGCTCTGCTGCTGGCGGCCGCGCTGGTGGCGCTTTACGCCGGGCTGGTGCGCTCGCTCGAGCGTCGCGCGGCCCGGGAGCTCGCACCGCGGGCGCTTCAGGCCGGGGCCGGCGTGCTCCTCGGCCTCGCGCTCTTCTCGAGCGTGTTCGCTTTGCTCCACCTCGTCGGCATTGCGCGCTGGCAGGGCATCTCGGCCCGATTCGATGTGGTTCCGATGCTGGCAGCTTCGATTCTTGCGGCGATCGGCGAGGAGTTGGCATTTCGCGGCGGGCTGTTCCGCATTCTCGAGGAAAGCGCCGGCACCGCCATCGGGCTTGCACTGTCCGCCGCTCTCTTTGGGCTGCTGCACGGCCTGAATCCGGGTGCTACGGTCATCTCCACCGCGGCCATCGCGCTCGAGGCCGGCGTGCTCCTCGCCGCCTCCTACGTCCTCACCCGAAATCTGTGGTTTCCGATCGGTCTTCACCTCGGCTGGAATTTCACCGAAGGGGGCATCTTCGGGGTATCCGTCTCGGGGGGCGCCGCCGGCAAAGGGATCTTCACGGTCTCACTGGCAGGTCCCACGCTGCTCACCGGGGGCAAGTTCGGTCCGGAAGCTTCTCTCATCGCGATTGCGGTCTGTCTCGCCGTCGCCGTCGCGCTGCTCGTGCTCGCCGTTCGCCAGGGTGGCTGGCTGCCAATCGCCACCGTACGAGGCGTCGGGTCTGAGTGAAACCGTGGTCCGAGGCCTGCGAGCGAAATCGCGGCCCGATACTCGAGGTGCTGCGCAGTCATTTCGCCGACCGGCGCCGCGTGCTCGAGATCGGCAGCGGCACGGGGCAGCACGCCGTCCATTTCGCCGCCGCTCTGCCGCACCTGCTTTGGCAAACCTCCGATCTCGATCCTAATCTGCCGGGCATCCGCCTGTGGCTCGAGGAAGCGGCTCTGCCGAATCTCCCGCCGCCGATCATGCTCGATGTCACAGGTTCCTGGCCCGAGGCTCGCTTCGATGCCGTCTTCACCGCCAACACGCTGCACATCATGAGCTGGCCGCGGGTACGCGCCCTTTTCGAGGCGCTTCCGGCGGTGCTCACCCCCGATGCCGTGCTTGCCGTGTATGGGCCTTTCAACTACGACGGCCGCTTCACCAGCGAGAGCAACGCCTCGTTCGATGCCTGGCTCAAGCAGCGTGCAACGCACAGCGGCATCCGCGATTTCGCCGCCATCGATGAGCTTGCGCGCGTGCTCGGATTCGCGCTCGTCGAGGATCGGTCGATGCCGGCGAACAATCGCGCGCTCATCTGGCGGCGGCTCGAGACTGGCAGCACAATCCCAAGTCCGAGGACATAGGCGCCGCGTGCCGATTCGGCCCGCGATCTCGCTTCCTCAGGTCGCCCGCAATGCCGTGGTCACCGGCACCCGGGCGGCCCGCACCGCCGGCAGGATGCCGCCGATGAGGCCCATGACGAGCGCCCACACCACGCCGATCAGCACGAGGGTCGGAGTGACCTCGAGCCTGAAGCTGTAGCCGAAGGGACTCGCGGAGAGGCCGCTGAAGAACACCCAGGCGAGAGCCGCACCGATCAGCGCGCCCGGCAGCGCCAACAGCATCGACTCGCAGAGCGTCGACGCGACGACAGTCCCCGGGCGAAACCCGATCGCGCGCAGCGTGGCCAGTTCACGGCGCCGGGAGTCGACGATGGCATACAGCGAATTGACCGCGCCCAAGGTGCCGCCGATCGCCATGATCGTGCCGACGAAGTAGCTGACGAAGTCCAGGATCGAGTTCAGCGGCTTGAAATTCTGAGCCATCACCGCCCGCTCACGCTCCGCATAGAGATGCACCGCCGGATCGGCCTTCACAGCCGCGCTGAACGCCCCGAAGTCGGCCGGCGAGCGCAGCATCACCCCGAGCCCGCTGTAAGTATCGCGGGAAAATGTCGACATGATCGTGTTGACGTCGGCCAGTATCGTGCATTGGCCCTCCTGGCCTTCGCCGAAATGGCCGACGATGGTCCAGGGTATGCCGTGAATCGAGCGCTTATCGCCGATCTCGAACCCGGAAAACATCCGCGTGCAGGTGTTGCTCACCACGAGCTCATGCAGGCCGGGATGAAACATGCGTCCGGCGGTAAACCGCATTTCCGGACGGTATGCGGTGATGTTGGGAGTGACGCCGACGAGCGGAACGAAGATGCGTGCGCCCGTTCCGCGCCGCCGGCCGCTGATCGGGACCATCGACTGCATGACGACGATCGGCCGTCCGCCCCTGTCCCTGCGGATGTAGGGAAGGTTCTCGACCGCGGCCGCATCTTCCCGCGGAATGCTGCCGGCGAGCGGCCGCTGCCCGATCTCCGCGACGACGACCTGGTCAGCGCGCACGCCACTCATCTCCTGACGTCGCGCGCCGCTGCCCATGGCCAGCATGGATACCAGCACGCCGACGGCACAGCTCACCCCCACGACAATGGTCAGGGTCGGCCCCTTGCGGTGTGCGAGACCGGAAAGGCTCACGGCAAGAAGGGCGAGAAACTGTCCGAGGACTCTCATCGCGGCGCCTTACCGCTCCGCCAGCGCCGTCACGACCTCGAGCCGCGCGGCCTGCAGGGCGGGGATCGCGGCACTGATGAGCGCCACCGCCAAAGCCGCAGCGAGCCCCACGAGGATGATGATCCACGGCATCGAGACGCCATGGAAGAACCTCGAGGCGAACGGGAAGGCGCGAGTCGCCACGGCGAGCCCGACGCCGCCGGCCGCCACACAGACGACCACGGACTCGGCGAGCGTCAACCCGAAGACGACTGCGTTCGTGAAGCCGACCGTCTTCAGCACCGCGATCTCGGAAGTCCGCTCCCGCACCGATTGCATCATCATGGTCGCGGTCGCGAAGAGAAGCGCCGCCATCACCGCGGCGACAACGGCGCGGATGAGGAACTCGAGATTGCCGATCGACTGCAGATTCTCCTGCGCCATCTCGCGTATCGACTCGCTACGCGTCTCGTTGGGCGAGTTCGCGAAGCGCGCGTCGATGGCGTCGGAGACCGTCGCGGCCGCATTCGGGTCGGCGATCCTCACGTTGAAATGGTTGACCGTGTCCTTGCCGCTCGCGCGGGCTTCGTTCCAGTAGTCGTAATTGATGAGCGTATTGATGTTACCGCCCGAGATGTCGCTGTCGGTGAACGTGCCGACCATGTCGAACGTCCAGACGGTCGAGCCGTCCTGCTGCGGGACTTCGGTCATGAGTGGGATTCGATCGCCGATCTTCCAGCCGTACTTCCTGGCCAGCTCGGCTCTCACCAGGATCCCGGTTCGGGTGGCGCGAAAGGCGTTGACGTAGGCCGGCGAGATCGTATAGGTGAAGGCCGACAGCCAGCCCTTGTCGGGCCTGAGGGCGACCAGAACCACCTGCTGCTTGGGATTCTGATAGGTGGCCAGAGACAGATCCACCGGAATCGCCTCCGTGACCCCCGGCACGGACCTGATCTGCTCGAGGATCCCGATAGGCAGAGGCACGCCCATGCTGAGACGGCTGTGGACGATGAGCAGATCCGCGCGGGCCGCGGCGATCGCCTGATCGACCCCGGTCTTGAGCCCCTGCAGCACGCCGAACAGCGTGAACGCCACCGCCACCTGCAGGAAGATCAGGATGGTGCGACCGCGCTTGCGCCAGATGCCCGACCAGACGAGCGGCAGATATTTCACGTTGCCCCGCTAACGCACCGGTTGCGGAATCGCTTCGCCGTCCTTGCGCGGATCGGAGGCGCCGTAATTGACGCCGGTTTTGAAATCGCGCAGCACCGCCTGACCCCCGCCCACGACATCGTCGGCGTAGTCGCCTCGCAGCTCGATCCGATGCCCGCGGGCGGCGAGCTCTTGGCGAACGCTCGCGGGGATGCGGTCCTCCAGCGCGACCTCGCATCCTTTGAACGTGAGCTGTCTGAAGCGCGGGGACTCGAGCGCCGCCTGGATGTTCATGCCGAAATCGACCACGTTCGAGACGAACTGCGCGTGCGCCTGCGCCTGGTTGAATCCGCCCATGATCCCGAATGCGATGCGCTCCTCGCCGCGCTGCATGAATGCCGGGATGATGGTGTGCAGCGGGCGCTTGTGCCCGGCGAGAGCGTCAGGAGATGAAGGCTCGAGATTGAAGAGCGCGCCACGATCCTGCAGGACAAAGCCCGTATGGTCCGCGACGAGTCTTGAGCCGAACTCGTTATAGTTGCTCTGAATCAACGACACCATGTTGCCCTGGCTGTCCACCGCGGTCATGTAGGTCGTATCGCCGGCGGTCCGCACAGGCGGTTTGCCCGGGGCGACGTCGCAGTTCGCCCGGGCCGGATCGATCAGGCTGGCGCGCCGGACGGCGTAGGTTTTCGACAACAGACCCGCAACCGGGATGTGGCTGAATCGCGGATCCCCGACGTAACGCAGCAGATCCGCATAGGCCAGCTTCTTCGCCTCGATCATGACGTGCAGCGCGTCGGCCGAGTTGTGCCCATACTTCGCGAGCGGAAAGCGTTCCATGATGTTGAGCATCATGAGCGCGGCGATGCCTTGGCCATTGGGCGGCAGCTCGTAAACCGTCCACCCGTGGTAGGTGGTCGAGATCGGCTCGACCCACTCACTCGAATAGTCCGCGAGATCCTGCGCCGTCATCACGCCACCGAGGCTGCGCGAGAAGGCGACCATGTCCGCCGCGATGGGACCTTTGTAGAAGGCATCGCGGCCGCCGCGAGCCACGATCCGGAGCGAGCGAGCGAGATCCGGGTTTCGAAACACTTCTCCGACCCGCGGCGCATGTCCGTGGATCAGGTAGGTCCGCGAGAGATTTCGATCGGCCTGCAGGGCCGATTGGGCTTCCTGCCAGTACTCCGCGTCCCATTCCGGCACCGGGAAACCATCGCGCGCGTAGGCGATCGCGGGCGCAAGCAGATCCCGGAGCCTGCGTGTGCCGAACCGCGCGAGGAGCTTCGACCAGCCGTCCACGACGCCGGGCACGGTGACACTATCGATGCCGAATTGCGGCATCTGCGTGATGCCTTTGCTCTTCAGAAACCCGATCGTGAGCTTTGCCGGCGACCAGCCGCTGGCGTTGAGGCCGTACAGCTTTCCTGACTTGGCGTCATAGACGATCGCGAAGAGATCCCCTCCCATGCCGTTCATCATCGGCTCGACGACGCCCATGACGGCATTGGTCGCCACGATGGCATCGACGGCATTGCCGCCGTGCGCAAGCACCGTTGCACCCGCCTGCGCCGCGAGCGGACTTTCCGCGGCGACGATGCCGCCGCGGGTGATGACCATCGAGCGCCCCTGCGAGCGGTCCTGGGCCCGCGCCGACGGCAGCCATGCGCAAGCCAGCAGCCCTGCCGCGCACCAGCAGGCCAGCAGGCGTATCCCGGTGCCGGTCGGCATCGATTCCCTCATGCGAGGCATTCGCTCGATGTCGAGGGAGACTACTGCCGGGCGGCGGCGCCGTCCAGCGCGCCGGCCGCGCGTTTCTAACGGGCTGGCCGGCCGAGGCTGGCGGCGGTCTGTCCGAAGAGGATCGCGCGCGACTCCTCGCTCACGGTGGCCTGAGTGTTGATCTCAGCCGCGCGGGCATAGGCGCGCACCGTCGCGGGTCGCTCCTTGATGCCGTTGAACCAGCGCTTAAGGTGCGGGAAGTCCTCCAGATTCTGCTGCTGTCTCTCGTACGGGACGATCCAGGGATAGGAGGCGATATCGGCGATGGTGTAGGTCGCACCGGCCACATAGGGGCGATCCGCGAGTCGATGATCGAGCACGCCATAGAGGCGGTTGGTCTCCTTGACGTAGCGCTCGATCGCGTAGGGAATCTTCTCCGGCGCATATTGCGTGAAATGGTGATTCTGACCCGCCATCGGACCGAGCCCGGCAACCTGCCAGAAGAGCCACTGCAGAGTCTCCACCTCACCGCGCAGATCCGACGGCATCAGCTTGCCGGTCTTGCGGGCGAGGTACAACAGGATGGCTCCGGACTCGAACACCGGGAGCGGAGCGCCGCCGCCCTGCGGGTCGTGATCCACGATCGCCGGGATGCGGTTGTTGGGCGAGATACGCAGGAAGTCGGGGCGGAACTGCTCGCCTTTGGCGATGTTGACCGGCACGATGCGGTAAGGCAGCCCGACCTCCTCGAGGAACATGGTGACCTTGTGCCCGTTAGGGGTCGTCCAGTAGTGCAGATCGATCATTCGTCGCCTCTCATCCCGCGAGCCCGCGGGTTACCTGATCGGGGGAAGCGTAGCGCCGCCGGCGGCGCGAGCGGAATCGGCCTTTAGAGGGAGAAGGAGCCGATGGCCTCGAGGCTCAGGTCGCGCCGGGCGCCCGGCGCACGAGTATAGTCTCGCTTCACGCCGGCCCCGCAAGCCATGCGACCGGCCCGACGGGGAGGATTCATGCGCTTGCTGGGCAACATCATCTGGCTGCTCTTCGGCGGATTGGAGGCCGGCCTCGCGTGGTGGGTGGCGGGCCTGCTGGCCGCCATCACCATCATCGGCATCCCCTTCGCCGTGCAGCACCTGAAGCTCGCCCGCCTGTCGCTCATGCCGTACGGCAAGCAAATCATCGTCGTCAACCGTTAGCGGCGCCCGACCTATTTCTGAAACAGATCCCGCAGTCTGCTGAAGAACGACGGCGAGCGCATGTGCTTCAGGGCCGCCGCCCACTTATCCTCGGCGAGAAGCTTGCGCTGCAGATCCGCTTCTTCCTTCTTCATCAACTCGAGCACTCTCGAGTCCTCGTCATCCTCCAGCCAATAGCCGTGCTGGCTCGGGCAGAATTCCATTTCGAGATCGTAGAACCTGTAGCGGAATCTTTGTAGCAGCGCGGCGCACTCGGGGCATTTGTCGGTGGTCGGGCTCGAGCCGAACACCAGGGTCCCTTTCCAGCGATCTCCGAAGTCGAAGACCTCGTCTTCGAGCTGCTCGAGCTCCTGATGCTCGAGCCACATTCCCTTGCAGACCTGACAGTAGTTGACTTTGAGCTGGTGTCTCACCACGGGGGCCAGCTCCGCATCGCATCGGGGACATTTCACTTCAGATTCCTCCTTACCCGCGCCGCTACCAACCGCCATCGACGAGCGCCCGCGTCTCTTCGACCGCGGTGCGCCAGATGCCGAGCATCGCCTCGTCCGACTGCCGATAACGGCCGCCGAAATTGCCATCGCCGATGAATTCACGGACGGCGCTCGGGCTCATGGCGCGCAACCGCGAGGTATCGAGCATCGGCTTCTGATGCGCCGGATAATCGACGCCGGCGAGGCGCGTCCAGGGGAAATTCTCCATCCACGAGGCATGGGAGGCGACCGGATCGACGGCCTGCACGGCCTTCCAGGTCGCCGGCGCGTTCCACCAGTTGTGAAACTTCACGGCAATGCCGTCCTTCGCCGCGCGCCAATCGGCGATCGTCGACTGCACGGATGAATTGCCGCCGTGACCGTTGACGATGAGGATGCGTTTGAAGCCGTGCGCGGCCAGGCTGTCGAGGACGTCGCGGATCAGGCGGGAGTAGGTGTCCGCCGTCAGGCTGACGGTGCCCGGATAAGCCATGAAATAGGGTGTCATTCCAAAGGGCACACCGGGGTAAACCGGCACGCCGAGGGGCTCGGCGGCTTCGACCGATACCCGCTCGGAGAGGATGTAGTCGACGCACAGGCTGAGAGCCGCGTGCTGCTCGGTGCTGCCGATGGGCAGCACCGCCCGATCGTCGCGCGCGAGATAGGCTTCGACCTGCTCCCAATTCATGTCCGCGATCTTCATGCCCAGCCTCGCTGTGGAAAGAGCCGCCCGCGGCAATTAAGCTTCAGCGACCTGGCTTGCCGGAGCCTTGTAATGATAGCCGATCCGACCACGACCGAGCGCCACCCGAATAAGGCGTTTCTGGTGCTGTTCTGCGTCGAGATCTGGGAGCGCTTCGGATACTACGGCATGGCCTCGCTGCTCGTGCTCTACATGGTGCAGCAGCGTCGTTTTTCCGACGCGCAGGCCGATCTGGTTTGGGGTGCATTCTCCACCCTGGTCTACTCGACGCCGATGCTGGGTGGCTATCTCGGCGACCGCGTGCTCGGCCTGCGACGCACGCTGGTGCTGGGTGCGGTGACGCTGGGACTCGGCTATCTGCTGCTTTCGGTGCCGCTTCAGTCCGCGCTCTTCCCGGCAATGGGCCTGATCGCGCTCGGCAATGGGCTGTTCAAGGTCAATCCCAACAATCTGGTCTCCCGCTTGCACGAGGGCGAGCACTCCAGGCTCGACATCCTCTTCACCATCTACTACGTGTCGCTGCAGCTTGGAGCGTTCGTATCGATTCTGCTGCTGCCATGGATCAAGGATCATCCCAACTGGCTCATCACCCTGGGACCGCTGCGCTTCGACAGTTGGCATCTCGCCTTCGGCGTCAGCGCCATAGGCCTGACGCTCGGTTTGGTGAACTACGGAGCGTTCCGCGACTACCTGCGCCCTTACGGCGCCGCGCCGGACTTCGAGCCGCTCAAGCGACGGACGCTCGCCGCGGTGCTCGCCGTGTCGGTGCTCATCGCGGCGCTTCTGGCGGAGATCATCCGCTACCGCGCGCTGGCGGCAGTGGTAGTAAGCCTGTTCGCGCTGCTGATGGTCTATGTCTTCGCCCATTTGCTGATCACCGGCGAGCGCCAGGGCCGCAACCGGGTGATCGCCTGTATCGTCTTCACGCTCATCTCGATCATCTGGGCGATCTACAACCAGCAGATCTATACGTCGCTCACGTTGTTCGCCCTGCGCAACGTCAAGCACTCCCTCCTCGGATTGCATGTCGCGCCGGCGCAGTTCCAGGATCTCAATCAGTTCTGGCTCGCGGTGCTGGCGCTACCGCTCGCATGGCTGTACGCGCGCCTGGGCAAAAGCCGCCGCGGTGACTTTTCCATCGCGACCAAGTACGCAGCCGGCTTGTACCTGCTCGCGGCGGCGTTTTTTCTCTACGCGGCGAGCGGCATGACGGCACGGGCGGGGGTGACCTCGCCCGGGTGGCTGGTGGCCGGGTACGGCGCGCAGTCGCTCGGTGAGCTTTTGATCGCCGCGCTCGGTTTCTCGATGATTGCGCAACTGGTCCCGGAACGCTCCCGCGGCATCATCATGGGCGGCTGGTTTCTCGGCATGGGCCTCAGCAATTACGCGGGCGGCGCCATTGCCGGCCTCGCGAGCATTCCCGCGGGCCCCACGGCGCCGATCGAAACGCTGCCCATCTACACGCGGCTATTCGCGGGGCTGGGGATCGGTGCGCTGGCCGCGGCACTCATCGCCACGCTGCTCGTGCCATGGCTCAACCGCCTGATGGCCGCCCCCGCCGCGGCGACACCGACCTCCGCCCCGGAGGCGGCGGCGCCGGTGGCGCGGCCGAGCGTGTAGACATCGTTGACGGAGCGCAAGCGGCTCTACCCCGGGACCTCGGGCTCCACGAGTCTCGCCAGGTTGCGCAGCGACTCCTGCCAACCGAGATAACAGGCTTCGATCGGAATGGCATCGGGCAGCCCTTCCTGCACGATGTTGAGCTCGGTGCCGAGCGCGACCTTTTTCAGCGTCACGGTCACGCGAATCTCACCCGGCATATTCGGATCCTCGAATCTGTCGATGTAGCGCAGACGCTCGCTCGGGACGAGCTCCACGTAGTGGCCGCCGAAGGAGTGGCTCTGGCCGCTGGTGAAGTTCCGGAAGGACATTCTGTACGACCCCCCGAGCTTCGCCTCCATCTGATGCACCGTACAGGTGAATCCATTGGGCGGCAGCCACTTCGCCATGGCGTCCGGCTCGAGGAATGCGCGATAGACCTTTTCCGGCCGGGTGGCCAGGACGCGGTGAAGTCGCACGGTGTTGGGCATGATGGGCTCTCCTGACTCTCATGCGCCCGGTATGGGCAGCACGGGCATGATCTCGATCACATCGCCCGGAAAGATGGCGAAGTGGGGATGGTTCTCAAAGAGTCTGGCGGCGGCCTCGTGCGAGTTCGCACGCACGACCGTAAAGGCGGTCAAGTGATTGCTCGTATCTTCGATCCCCCGCTGCGCGACCTTCTTGGTCTTCCCCAGCGGCCCTCCCATGCCGACGATCGAGCCCTGATGCCTTTCCACCCATGCTTTCCAGGCCGCCATGCCTTCACGCTCTTTCGCGCGCCGCTCGCCTTCCGGAAGGGCATCCCAGGCCGCTCGCCGGGGGCTGGTCTTGCTGCCGAGGAAGACGGCGAGATAGGTATCGTTCGAGCTCATGAGGAGATCTCCTTCGATTCAGGGTCCGGGCGGCTGCCCGACCTCATTCACTGGTCGAACGGGGCGGCGTCGAATCGACACCGCGAGCGCTGAATAGCGCAATGCCGGTGAGCTCCGCGAGCCTCGCCAGCAGCCGATCCTGGAACTCGGGCTCGAGCGCATCGGCCGCGGGTTTTTGCCGCTCGCGGTGATACCAGTAGCCGCCACTTGATTTCGCCGCGGAATCCTCGCTGACGGCAAGCCAGGTCTGAGTAAGATGCCCCATCGTCAGATCGTCAGGGGCACCGGCACCGCCCATCCTGGTGGGGACCCAACCCGGATCGACGGCGTGGCTCAGCACACTTGGCCACTGCCGGGCGACCGCGAAAGCGAGCGCGGTCACATAAAGCTTGCTTTCTGAATAGGCCCGACTCGCATCCCAGCGACGCTCGACCCAATCCATGTCCCTAAGTGAGGCGTCGGCGCCGCGATGCATGCCGCTGCTGAGATAGATGAGGCGATCCGGCCGCTCGATCCAAGCGGTCAGCAGGTAGGGCGCCAACGTATTGACCGCCAGCGTTTTCGCGTGCCCCCTCGGGCGTCGTTCCTCGCCCCGGCTCGCGATAGATGCCGGCGTTGTGGATGACCGCGTCCATGCGGCCGATCCCCCGGACCTGCTCGGCAATCGAACGGGTCTCGGCGGCGCTGCCGAGATCGCCGATCACGACCCCGGCGGAGCGCGCGGCCAGATCGGACAGCGTGCCGGCGCGCCGCGATGAGCGCGCGTGCAACACGACTTCGTGCCCCTCGGCGATGAGAGCACGTGCTGCGGCGAGACCCAAACCGTCGGTCGAGCCGGTGATGAAGACCCGGCTCATGAGGCGCCCGGAAACGCGGCGCCAGCGGTGCAGGTTTCCGATCCGCGCAGGGGAGTCACGCGCATGATCAGAAATGTACGCGCGAGAGGTAGGAAAATCATCATCTCACGGCATAACATGGCCGCCGAGGGGAGGTTCGTCCGCGCTCATGCTCAACGAGATCCCGCAGCCCGCTTATCGCGCCGAGGCATCCTCGGACCTCGTGCGTGGCTTGGGTCCCTGGCAAGCGACGGCCGTGGTCGTGAGCACGATCATCGGCACGGGGGTCTTCCTCGTGGCCGGACCGATGGCTCGCGCCGCCGGGTCGTTCGATCTTTTCCTCCTGACCTGGATCGCCGGCAGCGTTATCGCGCTATGTGGGGCGCTGTGCTTCGCCGAGCTCGGTGCCGCGCTGCCGGCCGCGGGCGGTCTTTACTGCTATCTCAGCCGCGGTCTCGGCCCGGTGTGGGGCTTCATGTACGGCTGGATGCAGGCGGTCCTCGGCTCACCGGTCGGTTTCGCGACCATCGCGGCGGGCTTCGTGCGATTCGCGAGCTATCTGCTGCCCGAGCTCGATACGCCCTGGCTGACTTTGCATCTCGGACATCTCTCCTACACCCTCAATGAGGCACAGCCGCTCGCCGCGCTCGTGGTGTTGGCCATGACCGCGTTGAACTACCTGAGTGTGCGAATCGGCGGCGGCGTGCAGATCTTCCTCGGCTCGCTCAAGATCGGAGCCATCGGCGTGATCATCGTCGCGGCCGCCTTCTTCAGCGGCGGACCGGCGGCTCAGGCGGCTCCGGCAGCGACCTACCACAGCGCCTCCGCGATCGGCGCGATGCTCACGGCGATGGTGCCGGTCATGTGGGCCTACAACGGATTTCAGAATCTCGGTTGTCTCGGCGCCGAAGTCCGCAAGCCCGCGAAGAACATGCCGCTTGCCCTTCTCGGCGGCATGCTCATCGTGGGCACGCTCTACGTGCTGCTCGATGTCATGTATTTCCACGTTCTTCCGTTGGCGCGCATCGCCGCCTCCGAGCACGTCGCTTCCGATGTGGTGCAGGTGCTCTTCGGCCGAAGTGGCGCCGCCTGGCTCACCATCGCCATGGGGATCTCGGCGCTAGCGACGCTTCATGCGGTGATCATGGCCGAGTCGCGCATCACTTACGCGCTCTCGCGCTCGGGGCTTTTCTTCGGATTCGCGGGGCGGGTGCAGCCGCGCCACCGGAGTCCGCAAGGCGCGTTGCTTTTCCTCGGCTCGCTCGGTGCCGTCATCGCGCTCACCGGAAGCTTCGAGCAGCTCTTTTCACTCTACATCTTCGCCGTCTGGAGCTTCTTGGCGCTCGGGGCGCTCGCGCTCATGCGACTGCGCGCGAGCGAGCCGGAGCTGCCGCGTCCCTATCGCGTATGGGGCTATCCCTGGACTCCACTGCTCTTTCTGACTGCCGCGCTCGCCCTGACCGCGAATCTATGGCTCGATCAGCCCGTCCGCTCATCGATAGGCCTGCTGATGATCCTGGCCGGCCTGCCCTGCTACTACGCCTGGCTCGGCCGGAGCCGGAGGTTGGAATCAGCGCGGGTGCCTAGCCTTTGAACCAAAACAAACATCACGCGATCCCGATCCTCGGGCTCACCGCGATCATGCTCTTGCCATGGGGGCCGCATTCGGTATCGGCTGCGCAGCAGAGGCCCACGGCTCGAATGAGCGCTACGACGGCCATCGCCGAAGCCGGCTGCGGATCGCTCGGCCGAGCCGATCTCGCGACCCTCCCGGATGCCCCCACCCGCATCACCGCGGCCAATTGGGTGGCGAGCCATGGCGACACGCCGCCGTATTGCCGGGTACGCGGCTATGTGAAGCCGCAGGTGGGTTTCGAGATCCTCCTACCCGGCTTGGGTTGGAATCAGAAGTTCATCGAGATCGGCTGCGGCGGCGCCTGCGGCTCGATCGACAGCCAGGCCTGCGGCGATCCGCTACGCCGGCATTACGCTTGTATCGTCTCGGATGCGGGTCATCGCAGCAGCGGCGGCGACTGGGAGTGGGCCAAGGACGATCTGCAGGCGAAGATCGATTTCGGTTATCGCGGCGCCCACGTGACGGCGCTCGCGGGCAAGGCGCTGACCCGACTCTATTACCATCGGCCGCCACGCGAATCGTATTTCAACGGCTGCTCGACCGGTGGCCGCCAGGCCATGGTCGAGGCGGAGCGCTTTCCCTGGGATTTCAACGGCATCATTGCCGGCGCGCCGCCCCTGAACTTCACCGCCAACTCACTGGCGCAGCTTTGGGCATCGCTCGCGGCGACGACCCGAGCCGGCAAAGCGATTCTGACCCCCGCCGCCGTGCAGTTGGTTCACCGGGCGGTTCTCGCCCGGTGCGATCTTGACGACGGTGTCCGCGACGGCATCGTCGGAAACCCGCAAGCGTGCGATTTCGATCCGGGCCGGCTCCTTTGCCGGACCGGTCAGCGCAAGGGCTGTCTCACGGGCCGGCAGGTCGCCGCGGTGAAAGAGATCTACGCCGGACCGTTTGCAGGGACCGAATCGCTTTCGCAGGGAGGCTACATGCCGGGATCGGAGCTGCAATGGATCGGTCCCTACTTCTCGGCCGATGGCGGCCGGGGTTTTCTCTATTCCTACAACGAGGGCAAGTTCCGCTACGCCGCGTTCGCTCCCGATCCCGAGCCCGGCTGGGAGCCTACGGACATCGATTTTCGAACCGCTTACCGCCGACTCGGCATGACGGAGTCGCTTTACTCGGCGGCCAACCCGGACCTGCGCCAGTTCAAACGCAACGGCGGCAAGCTCCTCATGTATCAGGGATGGAATGACCCCTTTGAGCCGCCCGCGGCCACCACCGAGTACTACGAGACGGTTGAGCGTCTCATGGGCGGTCGCGCGGCCACGCAGAGCTTTTATCGCCTGTTCATGGTTCCCGGCATGGGACACTGCTCGGGCGGCGAGGGCGCCTGGGCCATCGACTACCTGAGCTATCTGGAACGGTGGGTGGAGCGGGGCCACGCGCCGCGGAGGCTCGTCGGCTGGCATCTCGACGCTCGAGGAGCCAAGAGCTTCAGCCGTCCGGTGTACCCCTATCCACTGCGGGCGAAGTACAAGGGATCCGGCGATCCCAACTCCGCGGGCAGCTTCGTCGCCATCGCGGCGAACTAGAGCCATCGTTCAGCGCCTGATGAACACATCGGCGAAGGCACGCGCGAACTCATCATTGCTCGTCAGGGCGGGCAGGCCGAGCGCGTCCTCGATCGTGCGCGCCGTGCTGTAATGATCGTAGCGCACGCGGCTCACGTAGCCGGACTTCACCGTTCCCCGCGAGCCTAGCACGATGGTGGCGATGTGATTGTTCGCGTTGGTGCTGGATTCGTCCCAGGTGAGAACGAGCAGACTCTTCTGCGCGCGCCACGCGGGAGCGTTGAAGAGGGGCTCGAGTGTTTGCCTGAGCCATGCATCCTGGACCTGGAGGCTGCGTGGCGAGCCGTTGCCCGGTAACTCGCCGTCATCGTAATCATCCGCCGCGAGCCATGCGAATGCCGGCGTGGTCGCGGTGGACTTCAGATCCCGCGGCCATTCGCGCATGTCGACGAGGTGGGCGCGACAGCGCCCCGGATCACGCTGGATGTCATCGAACAGAATGAACGGTGCGTCGTCAGGCTCGTAGTACTTGTCGTACCGGGTGCTCGTATTGCAAGGCGTGCCCATTCCCTCTTCGTACGCCCTCCAGCTCTTCCCGGCCGCCTCGAGGAGATCGCCGAGGTTTCGTGCCGCGATGTGGATGTTGGGAAAGTAAACCGGACCCTCGACGAAGACATCGCCGCCGGCGATTGCGAGGTAGTTCTCGTCACTCGGGTGATAGACCGCTTGATAATTGGCGAGCAATGCGCCGCGCGAGACCAGTGAATTGATGAAGGGCGCGTCCTTGCTGTCGCCGATGACCTGGCCGTAGTCGGTGTTCTCCATCATGATCACGAACACATGCTCGAAGCGGGGCACATCCGCCGCGGGCGGGGCGGCCGGCGGAAACGTCCTCGACGGGCTCATGTTTGCTTTCAATTCGGCAACATAGCTCGCGGCGCCGGCGCTCCCGCCACCGAGCTCGAGATGCAGTGCGAGCGCGACCGCGGCGCGCGGGATGTCTGCCGCCATGCGCCGCGGCTCGAACCCGAGGGTCGGCTGGCGCGCACTCGCCGTGGGGCCGCGGAGCACGAGCGGCGGCCCGAGCGGGTCGCCCGAGCCTCCGAGGAACTCGGCGCTGAGGACCGCGCGCGGCTGCCCCTCGCCGGAGGCGGCAAACCAGCCGGACAGCGTGAGACGGCGATGAGCGGAAGAGTCGACCACGGGGATCGTCCGCTCGAGCGCGCTCGCGCCCCAGGGACCGCTCGCGATCACGACCCGCGGCACGAATCTCCCCGGCCAGCTCGTCCGCAGCGAGCTCGCGCAACGGAGCGTCGGACTGCCCGCGACGATGGTCCAGCCGGGAACGGTGGTCGCGGCTTGGGGATCGGCGGAGCAGCGCGAGGCTTGCGCAAAGCGCAGCGGATTCGAGCGCCTGCCAGGAGTCGCGCAGGCACTGACGAGCACCGCGATCGCTACCAGGAAGGCCGCCGATCGCAGTGCCGGATGCGTTTCGCTCACCATGCGCGATAGAATCGCATGGGCTGCCCGTATCTGCACGGCCAGTTGAATTCGAGGTCGGATGTCATGTCGCAGGAGGCTCGAGCGGGTCTTCGCACCGCGTATCATCGGGCGCTGGAAGCCGTGCGGGTGGGACGCTTTCAGAGCGCCGAGCGGCAGCTGCGCGCGATCCAGCGCACCAGCCCCGGTGAGATCAACAGCCTGCATCTGCTCGGGGTGGCCCTGCTGTCGCAGGGTAAATTCGCGCCTGCGCTCGAGATCCTCGAGCGTGTGGTCGGCGAGGCGCCGCTCTTCGCCCATGCGCGTGTCGATCTCGCGCGGGCCCATCATCAATCTGGGCGTCTGGAGGCGGCGCGCACCGAGCTGCATCAGCTTCTGAAGGAAAAGCCTGCTCTCGAAGCCGCGTGGCTCGCCTACGGCGATGTTCTCGTGGACATGGAAAGGTTCGCGGACGCGCGCCACGCATTCGAGCAGGCGAGTCGGCTCGATCCTCATCGGCAGCGCATCGAGGAAGCGACCGCCGCACTCGCCGCTGC
>Ga0335075_10001304_pt1 | contig 41214 bp, 40 predicted proteins | sample Lox_Sample_24_FD_206723 | JGI IMG/M metagenome (GOLD analysis project Ga0335075, IMG submission 206723) | Soil microbial communities from Loxahatchee National Wildlife Refuge, Florida, United States - Lox_Sample_2.4 | ecosystem: Environmental > Terrestrial > Soil > Wetlands | place: USA...
GCCGTGAACCGCCACGTCACGGATCTGCTCATGCCCGCCGACGCTGAAGCGGAGGGCGGCGAGAATCTCCCGCTCGCCGTGATGTGGGCCGCACGCGGCGACGGGGGCATGCGCAGGACGAGAGTCCGGCCGGCCAACACCTTCGGCATCCGCCTCACCGCTCGGATCGCCAGCTGCGGGCCGCCTCGGGCGGCTCTGGTCGTTCTTGAATAGTTTGGGCAGCAATTGCACGACTCGTTGCGAGCCTTGCGGCATCCCACCGCGACGTGGTTGATTGCAGGACCGTGACAGGGATACGCACAAACGCCGCTGCCGTCATGCTCGGCGTCAGCCCAAATACGCTCCGGAGCTGGGAGCGCCGCTACAACTTTCCCCGCCCGCGTCGCTCGCCCGGCGGGCACCGCCAGTACGAGCTGGCCGAGATCGAGTCGCTGCGCGTCACGCTGGCCGAGACGCACAACGTCTCGAGCGCGATCGCGCTGGCCCGCCAGCGCGGCGAGGGCCCGTCCTCCGGCTCGCGCCTGGCCGCGGCATTCGCCGCCTTCGACGAGGACAAGGCCAACGGCCTGCTCGAGGAGAGCCTGGCTCTGCGCTCGATCGAGCGCACGATCGAGGAAGTGCTGCTCGAGGGCGTCACCGCACACGCCGACGCAAGCACCACGACGCCCGAGTACGAGTTCGGCTGGCGATACGCGACCGGCTGGCTATCGGCGCTCAAACGGCTCTCTCCGCCGGCTACACGCGACGCCGGAGTGCTCGTTCTGGACGCCGCCACGCCACGCGAGATCGACGCGCTGCACGCCCAGGCACTCGAGTTGATGCTCCGTCGAGCCGGCGTTCGCACCCTCTGCCTGTCGGCCACGATCAGTCCCACCCGGCTGGCCCGCGCGCTGCCGGCGCTCAATCCGTGCGCGATCGTCCTGGCCGGCCGGGGCATCTCGCTGGACACCCTCGGCCGGCTCGTGTACTCGATCCGCACCGTCGTCCAGCGCGCTCCGGTGTTCGACTTCCGCGGAGCCGTGCCGGACACGGGGGCAAGCACGGTTCGCCGACTCGGGCAGACGCCGCTGGCCGCGCGAGACGCCCTGCTCGGCCGCCTCGACGAGGCCGCCGGTCCACGCGTGCGTACGCCGGCCCAGCCGCTGCCGGCGATCAGCGCCCGCTAGCAAGTTCGCCGCAGGGCTGGACGCCCCACCGGGGCCTCCTAGAATCACCCGCCCATGCCCTCGACGGACCGCACCGCCGACCCGCATCGTCCGGTCGACCCTCGCGCCTCGTTCCCCGAGATGGAGGAACAGGTGCTCGAGCGCTGGCGCGAGCGCGACGTGTTCAACGAGTCGATCCGGCGCCGTCGCGACTCCCCCAGGTGGGGCTTCTACGAGGGACCCCCGACGGCTAACGGGCCACCCGGGATCCACCACGTCCTCTCGCGGGTGTTCAAGGACATCTTCCCACGCTACCGCACGATGTGCGGTTACTTCGTCGAGCGCAAGGGCGGCTGGGACTGCCACGGCCTTCCCGTCGAGCTGGCCATGGAGGAGGAGCTCGGCTTCACGACCAAGGACGACATCGAGCGGTTCGGGATCGCGGAGTTCAACGCCCGGTGCCGCGAGAAGGTACTCAGTCATGTCCAGGACTGGAACCGGATGACCGAGCGGATCGGGTTCTGGATCGATCTCGACGACGCCTACCGCACGCTCGACCCCGACTACATCGAGTCGGTGTGGTGGGCGCTGAAGACGATCCACGACCGCGGCCTTCTGTACGAGAAGCTCAAGGTCGTTCCGTACTGCCCGCGTGATCAAGTAACGCTCTCGAGCCACGAGCTCGGGCAGCCCGACGTGTACCAGGACGTGATCGACCCCTCGATCTACGTGCGACTCCCGGTCGCCGACCCTGAGTACCCCCTGCATACAGACGACGAGCTCGTGGTGTGGACCACGACGCCGTGGACGCTCGTGTCAAACGCCGCGGTCGCGGTCGACCCGGAGCTGACCTACGCTCGGGCGCAGGCCGCCAACGACGAGGACCACGTCTACGTGCTCGCGCAAGCGCGAGTCGAGGCGGTGCTCGGCGAGGGGGCTCGCATCCTCGACCGGTTCCCCGGCAAGGACCTGGAGGGCGCCGCCTACCGGCCCCCGTTCGACTTCATCCCCGGCGAGGCGTATGGCCCCAAAGGCCACACGGTGCTCGGCGCCGACTTCGTCACTGCCACCGACGGCACCGGACTCGTGCACACGGCGATCGCGTTCGGCGAGGACGACTTCCGGCTCGGCGAGGAGTACGGCCTGAACGTGATCAACCCGGTTCGGCTCGACGGCACCTACGACGAGCGGATCGGCCCGTACGCCGGGCGCAACGTCAAGGCCGCCGACCCTGATCTGATCGAAGACCTTCGCAACCGCGACCGGCTGCTCAAGGTCGGGACGATCGAGCACTCCTATCCGCACTGCTGGCGGTGTGGCACGCCGCTGCTCTACTACGCCAAGCCGTCGTGGTACATCGCGACCAGCCAGCGCAAGGACCGGCTGCTCGCCGGCAACGAAACGGTCAACTGGGCGCCCGAGCACGTCAAGCACGGACGCTTCGGCAACTGGCTCGAGAACAACGTCGACTGGGCGCTCTCGCGCGAGCGCTACTGGGGGACGCCGCTGCCGGTGTGGCGGTGCAAAAACGACCACACCTACGCGATCGGTTCGCTCCAAGAGCTCAACGAGCGCGCCGGGACGAACATCGCCGATCCCCACCGTCCGTTCGTGGATGACGCGACGTTTGCGTGTGCGGAGTGCGGCGAGCCGATGCGCCGGGTCCCCGAGGTGATCGACGTGTGGTTCGACTCGGGGTCGATGCCGTTCGCTCAGTACCACGCCCCGCGCGAGAACGAGGACCACTTCCGCGAGCGCTTCCCGGCCGACTTCATCTGCGAGGCGCTCGACCAGACGCGCGGCTGGTTCTATTCGCTGCTCGCGATCTCGACCCTCCTGTTCGACCGGGCGCCGTACCGCAACGTCGTCTGCCTCGGGCTGATCCTCGATGAGGAGGGCCGCAAGATGTCCAAGTCGCTCGGCAACACGATCGCGCCAAACCAGGTGATCGATCGCTTCGGCGCCGACGCGCTGCGCTGGTATTTCTTCACCTCGAAGCAGCCCTGGGACGGCTACCGCCTGTCGCTGGAGACGATCGGCGAATCGGTGCGCCTGTTCCTGCGCCAGCTCTGGAACACGTACTACTTCTACGTGCTCTACGCGAACGCCAGCGGGATCGACCCGGACGGGCTCGGGGACGCGAGCGGCCACGACCCGACCGAGCTCGATCGATGGGTCCTGTCACGGCTCCAGGCCACAATCGAGGTGGTACGCGACCGCTTGGACAACTTCGATGCCACCGTGGCCGGCCGCGCGATCCAGTCGTTCGTCGACGAGCTCTCCAACTGGTACGTGCGGCGCTCGCGCCCGCGCTTCTGGGACGGCGAGGAGAGCGCGTTCGTCACCCTGCGCACCTGCCTGGTCGCTACCGCCCAGTTGCTCGCGCCGTTCTGCCCGTTCGTGGCCGACGAGATCTACGACAACCTCGACGGTACCGATTCGAGCGTCCACCTGTGCGACTTCCCGTCGGCGGATCTGGCCGCGCGCGACGTCGAGCTCGAGCACGCGATGTCGACGGCGCGCGAGACGGTCCGGCTTGGCCTGGCCGCCCGCGGACAGGCCAAGATCAAGGTCCGCCAGCCGTTGCGGGCGGCGGTCATCGTCGCCACCGGCGACGAACGCGCCGCGATCGAGCGGATGGCCGACGTCGTCCGCGAGGAGCTGAACGTGCGCGAGCTGCGCTTCGTCTCCCAGGCCGACGAGCTCGTCGCGGTCGAGCTCAAGCCCAACTACCGCACGCTCGGTCCCCGATTCGGCAAGAACATGCCGGTCGTCGCGATCGCGGTCGCCGGGCTCGATGCTCCCCACGCGGTAGCCACGCTCCGTTCGAGCGGCCAGGTCGCGATCTGGGTCAATGGCGACGACCACGAGCTGAGCGCCGACGACGTCCAGATCTCAATGAAGCCGCTCGAGGGCTACCAGATCGAGCGCGAGGGCTCGCACGCCGTCGCGCTCGAGCTCGAGATCGACGACGACCTGCGCTCGGAGGGCTGGGCTCGCGAGATCGTCCGCGCGGTGCAGCTTGCCCGCCAGGAGGCAGGACTAGAGGTAACCGACCGGATCACGCTCACCCTCGACGGCGACGAGCACCTGCTCGCCACCGCTCGCGCGCATGAGACCTATATCGCCGGCGAAACCCTCGCCACCCAGGTCAGCTATGAGTCGCTGGACCACGATGCCCTGGAGCCGATCGGCATCGACGAACTCCAGCTGTGGATCGCGGTCGCGCTGGCCTGAATTTAAGCCAGCGCGGGCTCGAGCTCGGCGACCAGCTTGCCCTTGGGGTAGGCGCCGACGACGGTCTTGGCCGGTTGCCCGTTGCGGAACAGGATCAGCGTCGGGATCGACATCACGTTGAACTGAATCGCGGTGTTCTGGTTGTCGTCGATGTTCAGCTTGACGACCTTCAGATCGTCCGCGCGCTCCTGCGCGATCTCCTCGACCACGGGGGCGACCATCCGACACGGCCCGCACCAGGGCGCCCAGAAGTCCACGAGCACCGGCTTATCGGACTCGATGACCTCGGCCTGGAAGTTGCTGTCGGTTACGTCTGACACGTTGGCCATGTCGGCTCCTTGGGGTCTCGTGCGGTTACTTCAAAAAGTATAGCGGCGGGGAGGGCGAAATGTGATAGCTATGGGCCTCGCTCCGCTCGGCGTCCGTGGGGCCAAGCTAATCCGAGTGATCGCGGGCAATAGGCTACGTGGCACCGATGTCGGACCCCACGAACACCGAGATCGCCGCCGCGCTCGATGAACTCGGCGACCTGTCCGAGCTCGACGGCGCCGCCGTCTACCGCGTCGTCGCCTACCGGAACGCCGCCAAGGCGGTCCGCGAGTCTCCGGTATCGGTGCTCTCGCTCGCGCGCGCGGGCCGCGCCACTGAGCTGCCCGGCGTCGGCGGGATCATCCAGGAGAAGATCATCGCGCTGGCCGACGAGGGCGCAATCCCCGCCACGGTCAAGCTGCGCGCCAAGTTCCCGCCCGGTGTGATCGATATGACGCACCTCCCGGGCCTCGGACCCAAGCGTGTCCGCCGGCTATACGAGGAGCTCGGGATCGACTCGCTCGACACCCTGCGGACCGCCGCCGAGGAGCAAAGGGTCCGCAAACTGAAGGGCTTCGGCCCTAAGGCCGAAGAGGCAATCCTCGCGAGCCTTCGATTATCCATAGGGTCGGCGGCGCCTGGCGGCGGCGCCTTGTCCGGCGCGGGCGAGCGAGCTCCGCGTGTCGTCCTCGACCGCGCGCTCGCAGTGGCCGATCCCCTGATCGCAGCGCTCAGAGCCCATCCCGCGTCCACGCACGTCGAGCTGGCCGGCTCGGCGCGGCGAATGACCGACACGGTCAAGGACCTCGACGTCATCGCTACCGCCGCCGACCCGGTCGCGCTCGCGCAAGCCGCGGCCACCCTGGACCTGATCGAAAACGCCGGCAACCCCACCGAGGCGGGCGTCAAGCTGCGCACGCACACCGGCATCCGGGTCGATCTGCGGATCGTCGCGCCCGACCAGTTCGGCAACCTGCTCCAGCACCTGACCGGATCCAAGGAGCACAACGTGGCCCTACGCGAGGCGGCCGTGCGCAGGGGCCTGCATATTTCCGAGTACGGAGTGCTGGACGACGCCACGGGCGAGACCCTCCGGTGTGCGAGCGAGCACGACGTCTATGCCCGGCTCGGCCTCGAGTACATCGAGCCCGAGCTACGCGAGAACCGCGGCGAGCTCGAGGCGGCGGCCGCCGGGACGCTGCCCGACCTGATCAGGCAAGCAGACCTGCGGGGCGACCTGCACTGTCACACGACGGCCTCGGATGGCACCGCGTCGATCGAGGAGATGGCAATCGCCGCCCGCGACGCCGGCTACGAGTACCTGGCCATCACCGACCACTCGGCGAGCTTCGGGTTCGGCGACGAGGTCTCGCCGGCTCGGCTCCGGGAGCAGATCGCACGGATACGGTCGACGCGGATCGATGGGCTCCAGTTGCTGGCGGGATCCGAGGTCAACATCCTGCCCGACGGCAGCCTCGACTACGACGACGAGCTACTGGCCGAACTCGACTGGGTCGTGGCGTCGGTGCACTCGTCCTTCCGCATGGGCGCGGAGCAGATGACCGACCGCATCATCAGGGCCGTCGAGCACCCGCTCGTCGACGTCATCGGCCACCCAACGGGGCGAAAGCTCGAGCGGCGGCCGCCCTACGAGCTCGACGTCGAGCGGATGATCGAGGCCGCGGCCCGCACGGGCACGATGCTCGAGATCAACTCGAATCCCGACCGCCGCGACCTGGGCGACGTCAATGCGCGGGCGGCGGCGGCCGCCGGCGTCCCGATCGTGATCGACACCGACTCGCACCGCCCCGCCGGCTTTGCCGTCGCGCGCTACGGGATCGCCACCGCGCGTCGCGCCTGGCTGACCGCAGCCCAGGTGGTCAACACGCAGCCATGGGAGGCGGTGCAGGCGCTCCGCCCGCGCAATCGCCTAGCGTCTTCGCGATCCTGACGCTGACTTCTTGCCGTAGCTCGGCGACGGAGGCTTGCGGTACGGACCGGAGGGCTTCGCCCGCTCGACCACGGGCGGGGGCACGTACGGCTCATCCAGCGGCAGCGGCTCGGTCGTGCCCTTACGCTGGATCCACACGAACCACGCGAGCCCAGCCAGGCACACGAGCGTCGCGATCCAGAAGTTCAGGCGCATCCCCAGGACGTGCACCGAGTAGTCGATCCGGATCGTCTCCTCGAAGATCCGGTAGCCCGAGTAACCGGCGACGTACAGCGCCATCAGACCGGGCGCCTTGATCTTGCGGTGGTTGCCGAGCCAGACCAGGAAGCTGGCCAGCAGCAGGTTCCAGATCATCTCGTACAGGAACGACGGCTGGAAGGTGGCGTATGTCGTGTAATGCGGCGGGCGATGAGCCGGGGAGATTTTCAGCGCCCACGGCAGCGTCGAGGGCTTGCCGAACAGCTCCTGGTTGAAGTAGTTGCCGATCCGGCCGATCGCCTGCGCTACCAACAGGCCCGGCGCCGTGGCGTCCATGAAGCGCAGCACGTCGCCCCGCGTCAGCCGCTTGCGCACGATGTACAAGCCGCCCAGGACGCCTCCGAGGATCCCACCCCAGATTCCCAGGCCGCCGTTCCAGATCGCGAAGATGCCCCAGAAGTTGTGGGGGCTGATCTGGCTGGGCGTGGTGATCAGGAAGTAGATTCGACCGCCGATCAGGCCGGCCGGGAAGCCCCAGGCAGCCGCCTCGTAGCAGAGGTCCGGGTTGCCCCCCATTCGCCGCCAGCGCTTCCGGGTGAGGAAAATCGCCGCCGCTACCGCGACGACGTAGGCGAGGCCGTACGCGTGGATGAACAGCGGCCCGATGTAGAAGCCGTTGTGGGACGGGCTGGGAATGAAGGCAGCGAGATTCAACTTACGCACGCGGGCGGGCTCGGGAGTGCCCCGAAGCCCCGTTGAGCTCGAACAGGTTAGACCGGAAGCCTGGCGTCCGGACGAGCCGGATCGGTTTCAGCGGAGAGGTCTTGTCGATGTAGAAGCGCGCTCCGTCCCGCTGCTCGATCGCCCGAACCGCGGAAGCCTGCCGGCGCCAGGCCAGCGACCAGATAATCGCGAACCCCGTCGCCACCGCCGGAACCTGCGGGACCAGAAACGCCAGCGCGCCCGCGCCAAGAGTGGAGATCAGCAGCGGCCACAGCCGGTTGACCAGCGTGCGGCCGGGGGTGACCTCCGGCAGCGAAGCCTGCGTCCGCGCGCCCGCCAACAGCGAAGCGATTGGGCCCGAGGTCTCGTCGCGGCGCCCGAGCCAGATACCGATCAGCGCGGCCGCCACCCACCACCCGGCCGCGAACGGCACGAGCGTGTCGTCCCTGTTGTTGGCTCCGCCGGCCACCGTGACGGCGGCGAGCAGGGTCGCGCAACCGGCACTGACCATCACCGTCGTGCGCAGGAAGTCCGCGAAACGCACGCCGCCCTACCGATCCTCGACCGTGTCTGCGGGCAGGACCACCGGCCTCAATCCGCGGCCAGTGCCGCCAGCAGCTGGACCACGCCGGCGGTTCCGTCGACTACCAGGTCAGCCTCGTCGGTGATCTCCGAGGGCCCCTCGTCGGAGCGCACCCCGACGCGGATAGCTCTCGAGATACGACCAGCGTCAGCCAGCCGGACGAGCGCGTGGAACGCGTCGAGGTCGGTGACGTCGTCTCCGACATACAACGCAACGTCGACATCCGTGTCGGCCAGGAAGGCCTCGATCCCGGCTCCCTTGTCGATCCGTACCGGGGGCCGAACCTCGAGCACCTTGCGGCCCCAGTGGGTGCGCAGACCAACCGCCTCGGCGCGGGCGGCAATCGCGTCGATCGCGGCGCGGGCGGCTTCCTCGTCGGGGGCTCCCCGCCAGTGGAAGGCAACGATCGCGCCCTTGTCTTCGAGCCGGACGCGCAGGCGACGCAGATCGGCCGTGTCAGCCTCGCGCGCGAACTCGTGGATCCGCTCCGCCCAGTCCTCGAGCTCAGGGTCGACGACCGGCTCGGTCCAGCCGGCGCGGAGGATCTCCGCGCCGTGCGAGCCGAGGTAGGAGATCGTCCCGATCGCGACCATCGCGCGTGCCTCCGAGGCCCGGCGCCCGCTGACGCAGGCGACAACGCCATAGCGTCGCGCCACCTCGGCCAGGAGCTGGCGTGTACGCTCGGGCACACGGGCATCGGCCGCATTCTGGACGATGGGGGCGAGCGTCCCGTCGATGTCGAACAAGATCGCGGCGCGCGCTGGATCGGCCCGCAGCGGCCCGAGCGCTTCGGAGAGGAGCGCTGATGTCACGGCTCTAGTATGCCCCGTCGGAGGTGCACCGACCATCTTCCCAAGGCGCCGCCGTCAGGCGCCGCCGACCATCTTCCGATCCCTTCCTGCTGCTCCACGGCCAGCCCGGCGCGGCGGCGGATTGGGAGCGGCTGAAGGCAGCTCTCGGCGAGGGCGCGACCACGCTCGCGATTGACCGTCCGGGCTGGGACGGAGCGACGCCGGCGACCGATCTCGCCGGCAACGCGCGGGCGGCGTTGGCCGCGCTCGATCTCGCCGGCGCGGGACGTGCAACCGTGGTCGGGCACAGCCTGGGTGCGGCGGTGGCGGCCTGGTTGGCGACGTCGCACCCGGACCGTGTCAGCCGCCTGGTGCTCGTCTCGCCGGCGGCCAATCGCGCGTCGCTTCGGCCGCTCGACTACGTGCTGACCGCCCCCGCAGTCGGCTGGCTCACCGCGGTCGCCACCATGAGCGCGGGTGGGCTCTTGCTGGGCGCGCGCCCGGTCCGCCGCTGGGTGGCGGAGGCGACCGCGCTCGACGAGCGCTACCTGCGCTCGGCGGCGCGCATGCTCCTGGCGCCCGCGGCGTGGCGGGCGTTCGTGCGCGAGCAGCGCTTCCTGGTCCGCGATCTCCCCTCGCTGGAGCGCCGGCTGGGACAGATCGCGACGCCGACCACGATCGTGTCCGGGACCGCCGACCGCGTCGTGCCGGTCGCCGCCGCCCGGGGGCTGGCCCGTCAGATCCCCGGCGCGCAGCTGGTCGAGATCGAGCGCGCGGGCCACCTCCTGCACGTCCAGCAGGCCGGCCGCCTGGCCGAGATCGTCGCCGAGGCGTGAGGCATCGCGGGTTGCGTCGTCGGCCCGATCACGGGTAGGGGATCGACATGGCCGATCCCAACATCTCCGAAGTTCCCCAGCCCACCGTGCCGGCCACACCGGCCGTGCCCAGTGCACCCGTGACGCCGGCGGTGCCCGATCCGGGCTCGCCCGCCGCGCCCGAGGAACCATCGACCGTGCCGGGCCCTGACGAGCCCGCCGCCCCGATCGCGCCCGATCCCGGACCCGACGAGGCGCCGGAGCCCGAGCCAGGCGAAAGATAAGCGCCCGAACCCATAGGCTTTGGCCGTGGACACGTTCCTGTCCGTCGCAAGCAAGCGCGAGGTGCGCGAGTACGCCGGCCGGCCGATCCCGACCGACGCCGAGCAGCGCATCCTCGAAGCCGGCCGGATCGCCGGCAGCTCGCGAAACGGCCAGCCGTGGCGGTTCCTGGTCGTCGAGAGCCCGTCCCTGCGCGAGCGCCTGGCCGAGGCCGTCTACGTCGCGGCCAACGTGCGGAGCGCTGCGCTCGTGGTGGCGCTGGCGCTGCGCGGACGAGGGCCGACCGCGTTCGACGCAGGCCGTGCGGCCCAGAACATGATGTTGACCGCCTGGAACGACCGTATCGGCTCCTGCCCCAACGGAATGCCCGATCCCGACGCGGTAGCCGAGCTGCTCGACCTCGAGGAGGGGGAGCGACCGGTCACGGTGCTGACCTTCGGCTACCCGGTCCGTACGCGCGACCCCGAGCGCCATACGGCGATCGAGTGGATCGAGCGGGCCGACCGTAAGCCGTTCGACGACGTCGTCCAGCGGCTCTAAGCCAGATGCCTCGGTGCGCTTCGTCCTCACCACCGACGCCGAGGAGTTCGCCGCCCGCACCGAGCGGTTGATGTCCGAGCGCATCGAGTGCAACATCCTGGCCACCGTGCTGAGACGGGTGCTGGAAGGCGCGTTCGCAGCGACGCTCTTCGCCTACGGGGTCGCGGCCGACGACGAAGTGACGTTCGCCGCCCTGCACACGCCGCCGTGGCCGATGCTGGCCAGCCCGCTCGCGGGTGACGCGGATGAGCTGATGGAGCGATGGCTCGGAGACGATCCCGATGTGGAGCGGGTCACCGCCGTACCAGCCACCGCGAGGGCGATCGCCGCGGCGTGGGCGCGACACACGGGAGGCACGGCCCGCACCACGATGCGGGAGGCCATGCACCTCCTCGACGAGGTGCGCGATCCACCCCGCCCCGCCAACGGCGGGCTCAGGCTAGCCGGGCCGGACGACCGCGATCTGCTCGTCGGCTGGATGGAGGAATTCGTGCGCGAGGCCGGCCTGATCGGCGCCTCCCAGTCCGCCGCGATGGTCGATTCCGCTCTTGGGCGCGACGGTCTGCTGGTCTGGGACGACGGACTTCCGGTCTCGATGATCGGGGTCAATCCCGCTGTGGCCGGGGTGGTGCGAGTCGGTCCGGTCTACACGCCCCCGCCGCAGCGCCGCCGTGGATACGCCGGAAGTGCGGTGGCTGCGGCCAGCCGCCGGGCGCTCGCGACCGGCGCCGAGCGGTGCATGCTGTTCACCGATCTGGCTAACCCGACGTCGAACAAGATCTACGCCGAGGTCGGCTATCACCGGACGGGTGACTGGGAAGAGATCGCGCTCGACCGCGGCTCAGATTGAGGCATCGTCGGCGACGCAGGACGGTGGCGCCTTAGGCGAGCCCTAGGCGTCCTCTGAGGCCGAAGCCTCGAGTGCGGCCAGCCCGGCGTCCAGCTCCTCGACCACCTCGCCCGGCCGTTCGGCCCCTGAGAGGCGGAGCGTGTCATAGACGGGCGAGTCCGGCGGGATCACGAGCACGAGGAGCTGGCCACGGGCCTGGAGGCTGGCGCGCATCCCGTGGATGACGTAGATCCCTGCGCTGTCCAGATAGTCGACCTGGGTGAGATCGAGCACCACGCCGCGCGCTTGGTTGGGGGTGGCGCCGATGACGGTGGCGCCGAGCTCCTCGGCGTTGGACATGTCGACCTCCCCGACCAGCCGCGCAACGAGGGCGCCGGGCTCGTGGCTGATATGGACGTCGGCCAGGCTCATGGACGCGGGAGGCGGCGTCGCATCACGACCTCGGTACCCGTGGGCAGCCTTTCGACCTGCAGGTCGTCCATCGCGGCAGCGATGATCGAGAGGCCTCGACCGCGATTCTCCCCGCGTGGTGCGCGCCACTGGCCGGCGTCACGCACGACCACCGTGATGTCGCCGTTGTCTCCCCACGCGTCCAGCTCGAAGCTCGCGGCTGCTGGCGAGTACGCGTGCTCGATCGCGTTCGCGCACGCCTCGCTGACCGCGATGGTCACCTCGGCCACGTCAGCCTCTTCCCCGCCACGCTCGACCAGCCAGCGCCGAAGGATCCGCCGGACCTGCGCCAGGGTCCTCGGCTCAGCCGGCAGGCGCAGATGCAGCTCAGAGGGAACCGGGCTGTTCTGAAGCGCGACGATCGCCACGTCGTCGCGAAGCCCCTCGACCGGTACGAGATCCGCCACCGCGGCCAAGCAGGCTTCCTCCGGTGAGGAAGCCCCCCGGACCGCCTCGGCCAGCGCCTCGATGCCGTCGCTCAGCGGAGTGCCCCGCCGCTCGACCAGACCGTCGGTGTACAGGAACACGATTTCCCCGCTGTCCACGGGGAACTCGTGCTCCGGACAGCGACCATAGGGGAACGCACCCAGCGGGGGCGCCGGCGTGACGTCGACCACACGCGCGCCGTCGGCGCTGATCACGACCGGAGGTAGGTGTCCGGCGGCCGCGTACTGGACGGTCGAGCTGTAGGGATCGAACACGGCGTACGCCGCGGTAGCCATGGCAGGCTCATTGAGCGAATGGACGAACCGGTCGACCAGCTCGAGCGTGCGCCCGGGGCCGTAGCTCTCGATCGCGTATGCGTGAAGCGCCGTCCGCAGCCGCCCCATCAAGGAGGCCGCGGGGACGCCGTGCCCCACCACGTCGCCGATCACCAGACCGACGCGTCCGCGCGGAAGCTCGATGACGTCATACCAGTCGCCTCCCACCTCCTCACTGGCGGGAAGGTAGCGTGAGGCGAGGCTGACCCCGACGAAGTCGCCGAGCCGCTTGGGCAGCAGACTGCGCTGGAGCGTCACCGAGACGTTGTGCTCGTGCTCGAGCCTGGCCGCCAGACTGGCGCGCTCGATCGCCGGCGCGGTGCGGGCCGCGGCGAGCTGGAGCACGGCCAGGTCGTTGGGGCCGAACACACGGGGGCTCAGGGAGCCGACGTGCATCACCCCGACCAGGTGACCCTCGACGATCAGCGGAACGCCGAGTAGCGAGCGAATCCCCTTCTCGCGCAGGATCGGGTTACGGATGTCGGCGTGGTCGACGTCGGCGATGAAGATCGCCACGCGCTCGGCCGCGATCCGGCCGGCGAAGCCGCGCCCGATCGGGACCCGAACCCCCCGCTCTACCTCCTCCTCGATGCCCTTGGCCGCTCGCGCGACGAGCTGCTGCGCGTCGGTGTCGAGCAGCAGGATCGCGACCGTGTCGACCCCGAGCGCCTCCTGGGTGCGGTTGAGCAGCTCGTCGAGCAGCTGATCGAGGGGTAGCTCGGAGAGCGCGGGGTCGCTGAACCGGTAGCTGGTGCGAACCTGCTCGGGCGCTTGGGCGATCGGGTCGGCCGGCTCGAGCGCGACCTGTCCAGGCCCCAGCCTTGGAGTTTGGGTCCGGGTAGCCGATGGCTCGCCCACGACTCGAAGTGTGCCTCAACCGGGCCGGCGAGGTGACACCACGATCGCTAAATGCCAAAAGCAGGTGCTACAGGCTCAACGGAACGCCCATGGGAACCACGAGCACCGAGCCGCGGGAGGCGCTGTTCAGCAGCGTGCGCGTCGCCCCGCTCAGCGTTATGCGTCCCGGCGAGGCGCCCGGTTGCGAGCCGACCACGATCAGGTCGACAGCCGAGCCGCTCAGCTCGACCATGCTCGCCCCGAGCTTGGCGGCCAGTGCCGCCGCGGTCTGCTCAGCCGCGCCGTCGCTCCCCGGCGCAACGGCGATCGACGTGATCCCGGCGTCGCCGCGACTGCGCAGCCCGGCTGCCGCCACCGCGATCGCCACCGAGCCCCCGTCGAGTAGGCGCTCGGCGCTCGTACCCGGTTCCGCGCGACCCGGTGCAGTCCGGTAGTCCGACCCGAAGACGATGGCCGCCGCCTGCTCCGCCTCGGCCAGCTGCTCGAGGCCCTCGCCGGTCGACCCGCTGAACACGACGTGCTTGGCGACATCAGGATCCCCCAGCCACGCCGCTCCCTGCTCGAGCCGCCGGGTCGCGTCATGCCGGGCCAGCTCCTCCCGGGCCGGGTCGAACTCGTGAGAGTGGCGGATGTAGGCCAGTGACAGCGAGGCACCCGTCCCCGCCAGCAGCCTCCCGAGCGCCAAAGCGTCGTCGTCGTTGGGCGTTCCGTCGTAGGAGACGATCAGCTCAGAGCTCATGGGACGGGAATCCTCGGCGAGCGCGGCGTCCCCCGCATTGGCCATCGGGACAATCATCCGGCGCCACCGATGTCCAAATGCCAGGCTGGCGACGCCTTCACGCCCACCGCCCAGCAGACAATGGCCCGCCAGAACCCGGATAACGGCGCACTCGCCGCACACGAAGCGGTGAATGCCCGTTCACCCGGCTCTGGTACGGACAACGGCACGCTCGCGCCGCTGCAGGTCGCGAGTGTGCCGTTATCCGGTCATTCTGGCTACGAGCGGCGCCAGCGACCCAGCAATCCGCCCTGACGACGGCGCCCGGTGCTCGCGCTCTCGGGATACGCGGCGCCCGTGGGGACGTCGCCGCCCGCGGGGACGTCGCCGCCCGTGGTCGCGCTCGGCTCATCCGCGATCGGGCCGCGATCAGCGACCGTCGCCGGCTCGTCAGCGACCGGAGCCCGGTCCTCGACGACCGGAGCGCGATCGGCGACCGGAGCGCGATCAGCGACCGGAGCGCGATCAGCCACGGGGGCACGGTCGGCCACGGGTGCACGCTCAGCGACTGCGGCCCGCTCGGCTACCGGAGCCTCGGCCAGCGCCGCGGCCTCGGTCACCACTCGCGGACGCGAGAAATAACGACCCATCGCGAACGCCGCCAAACCCACGATCACCGCGCCGAGACCGTAGAAGTAGCCGATCCACTCGAGCATCTGCCGAGTGCTGCCGCCCGCGGGCACGCCGATCGCGTAGATCGTGTGGTGCCAGAGAATGCTGACGACGGGACCGACGGCGAACCAGGCCCCGGCGGCCAGTGCAACCCAGCCGGCGGTCAGGCCGCCGATACGGCTCGCGGCTCGCATCAGCATGAGGCCGCCGACCACGGCCACAGCGCCGGGCACGACGTTCAGCCAGAGGCGCTGGTTGGTGAAGTGCCAGTGCTGAAAGCCGCCGAACGCGTAGTGGAAATAGGGCCCAACGAAGGGAATGAGGCCACCCCACACCCCCAGTAGCAAGATCAGTAGACCGCTCACCGCGCCGGTGGTGCGTGGCAGGCGCAAGGCTTCGGTACGTCGGACGGGTCCCGTATGTGTGGTGCCGGTTGCGGTAGACATGTCTCCTACCTACCCGCCGTACCACGCCGTGAACCCGACGCCCATGAGGCAATTAGACGTGCAAATACCGGAAATTCCGGCGGCCGAGAGTGACCGCTGGTTATGATCGGCGGCATGCCCGACGCCCTGCATTTCACCGACTCCGACGAGGCCAACGCGCTGATCGCCTCCGATCCGATGGCGCTGCTGATCGGCTTCGCGCTCGACCAGCAGGTATCCGTCCAGAAGGCATTCTCCGGCCCGCTCGCCATCCGCGAACGGCTCGGCACCCTCGATGCCGCCGCGCTGGCCGAGGCCGACCTCGAGCCCGTGTTCCGGGAGCGGCCGGCTGTCCATCGGTTCCCCGGCTCGATGGCCCAGCGGGTCCACGACCTGGCCGTCTATATCCGCGACAACTACGACGGAGACGCCGCTCGCGTGTGGACGGATGCCGCCGACTCTGCCGAGTTGCGCGCGAACCTGTCCGCGCTGCCCGGATTCGGCGAGATGAAGATCAAGGCGCTCGGGGCCGTGCTGGCCAAGCGGTTCGGCGTGCCTGCCGCCGAAGGTCTCGTACCCCCGCATCCGACGCTCGGAGACGTCGACTCTCCCGACGCGCTACTCGAGTACCAGACGGCCAAGCGCGCCCACAAGGCCGAATGGGCGAAGATGAAGGCCGGCGCGCCTTCCGTCAACTAGGTCCGTCGCTGGAACCGTGGCGCGTCTCATCGGCATCAATCACGTGGCGCTCGAGGTGGACGACGTCGACGAAGCGCTGGCATGGTACGGACGCTTCTTCGAGTTCGAGCTGCGCGGGCGCGGCGGCCGGATGGCGTTCATTGACATGGGCGACCAGTTCATCGCGCTGTCGGCCGGACGCGATCAGGCGGCCGACGAGAGCCGGCACTTCGGGCTGGTCGTCGATGACAAGGAAGCGGTCAGGGCGGCGCTCGAGCAGGGCGGCATCCCGGTTCGGCGCTCGGGCTCGCTCGACTTTCACGACCCGTGGGGCAACCACTTCCAGGTCGTCGACTACCGCGACATCCAGTTCACCAAGACGCCCGCGGTGCTGGGCGCGATGGGGCTCGACGACCTGCGCAAGTCCGAGGCGGCGCAGCACGAGATTCGCGACCGCGGGCTGGCCGGTCCCTAGCTCTGCCGGCGTCACTTCGGAGGGAGCGAGCGGGCGTAGCCGACGCCGCGGGTGACCCACTTCTCGAGCTGCTCGTCGTCCTGCACGCCCTCGTCCGAGACGCGCAACCATCCCTCCATCGCGCGGCCGCGCATGATCGCGGTGCTCGCGTGCGGTTCCCGGACCAGGTCGGCGGTCTGGGCCGGCTCGCAGCGAAGCAGCAGGCCACCTTCACTGCTGGCGCCGACCGCCATGTTGCCGCCGATCAGGAAGGCCAGGCCACCGAACATCCGCTTCTCGGTGACGTTGGGCTCGCGGACGAGAACGGCCCGAATCCGCTGCGCCAGGGCTTCGTCGTACGCCACGACGGGATTATCCCCGGCGTCGGGTTAGATATGGGGTCGCCATGGCGAGCGGTGGATGCCTATGCGGAGCGGTCCGGTACCGCGTGGATGGCGCGCTGCGCGACGTTCTGATCTGCCACTGCGCGGAGTGCCGGCGCTGGCACGGGCACGTGTCGGCCAGCACCGCGGCCAGGCGCGAGGACCTGGTTCTGCTCGAGCAGCGCGGCTTGCGCTGGATCGACAGCCCGCGCAGTGATGCCGGCGCCCGCCGCGGGTTCTGCGCCGACTGCGGCTCGAGCTTGTTCTGGGACGCCCCCGGCCGTCCGACGATCAGCATCGCCGCTGGCACACTCGACGGCCCGACCGGATTGCACATCGCCGCCCACTGGTACGTCTCCCAGGCTGCGGACTACTACGAGCTGGCGCCGGACGAGGTCCCGCACCACGACCACAGCGCGGAGCGGGAGCACAGCCCGGAAGGCTGACGCAGGAGCGCTACGACGGACGCGCCTGGGCGCTGTACTCCGAGTTGGGAAGCATGTTCGTCGCCATCGCCATCCGGTTGGTGAAGTTGTACATCGCGGCCAACTCGGCGACGTCCCACGCCTCCTCGAGCGTCAGCCCCACGTCGAGCAGCGTCTGCAGATCGTCGCGAGTCACCTCGCGCGGACGGAGCGTGAGCTTCTCGGCGTAGGCGCAGATCGCGGCGCGGCGGGCATCGAGATCGGCGCGGCGCCAGTCGTAGGAGATCCGTTCGCCCAACACCGGGTCACCCAGCTCCTGACGCAGCGCGGCACCGTGAGCGATCAGGCAATACAGGCAACCATTGGCGGCGCTCACGACGACCGCCACCATCTCGCGATCGGCCGCGCCCAGGCCTTCGGTGGGCTCGTGCAGCTGCCGGTAATGGGCAAACCAGGCGCTGAGGCGCTCCGGCCGGAACGCCATCACGCGGAATACATTGGGGACGAAGCCAAGCCGCTCGCGCGCCTTGGCGAACAGGCCCTGGAGGCCCGGGGGCAGATCGGCCTCGTCCGGAACGGGGAACCACGAGCCGGTCTCGGCAGCCGCCTCGCTTCTCTGCGCTGTATCGGACATCGAGTGGTCCGAAATGGGATCAGGTGGAGCTCAGGAGATGCAACCCGGCCAGCAGCTTGGTCCGGCCCTGCTTGTCGGTGCTAACCGCCGCGTTGACCTCAGAGGCCGGGACGGCGCCACCGTGGGCGGCCTGAACGTCACGAGACAGCGCGCCATAGGCCGTCGCGATCAGACCGAGCCCCTTGACGATGTCCTTCTTGCCCTTACGCCCCTTGGTGGAAGAGGCGGATTCGTGGGTCAGCGCCTTCTTCAGCGAGTGCAGGTCGGACACCTCGTGGTTCAGCGCCTTCACGAGCGGCTTGCTCTTGCCCTTGGGATATTCCTTCAGCCCCTTCTTGACCGCGTTCTCGTCCTTGACGATCTTCGGGGCATAGGTGTTCAGGGTCTGGCGAAGGTCGTTGTCACTCGCCTGCGCGGCCGCGACGGGACCGGCCAGGACGGCAAACGCGACTACGCCCGACAGGACCCAACGACGACCAACTGAGCGCTCCACTTGACTCCTCCTATGGACGGGTGCTGTTCCCCGCGCGGGAGCATAGCCTCCGCCCGCGTTCGTCCTAACCCAGTCAGGATGGCCCAAGTTGCGCCCACCGGAGTGCGGCGGCGCGAGCCGAGCCCCCAAGGCGGCCCGAGAAGCGGGAGCGTGTGGCCCGCTCCTCGAGCTACCTGGCGTCAGCCGCCGGAGAAACCCCCACTTTTCCGGCTACCGCCTTCAGCCGTTGTGGTCGCAGTTGCGGCCCTGCGTCGACTGCTGCTGCGCCTGGGCCGGCTGCTGCTGGGTCTGCGCCGGCTGCTGGTTGTCCCAGTAGCGCATGTAGTGATGGCGGTGGTGGTGGCGGAAGTAGCCCCGCTGGGCAAACTTCGCGCCCACCTGCTGCACCTGCGGGCTCGGCTGTGTCTGCTGGTTGCTGCTACTCGCGGGCTGGGTGCAAGCGACGGCCGGCGCGGCGGTGGCGAGGGCCAGCGCGGCGGCAGCCGACACGCCCTTCACGGCGTGACGAATCATCTGTCCTCCTGCGTTTTGACGACAGAAACGCGCCGGAGCTGACGGCCGCAGCCGGGACGAAAAATCCCAGCACAACAACACGTACCGTCCTGCCCGACGTCGTTCAAGCGGTAGCAAACGGACCACGACCCACCCGGCGCGGGGCGCAAACCGCAACACCTCGGCCACCAAACGGCTCAGATCCGCACAGACCTGATTTAGGGCCTGACCCGCCGCTTTCTAAACACCTCCGGCCAGAAAATGACCGCTTGGCCGATGGCGCAGCGTCGCTTTAGCCGCAGGATGCGCTGGACCAATCCCCCTCTGAAAGGCCGAGACCGTGAATCCCTCGTTGATGCGCAGACCCCTACCCGAGATCCTCTCCGACGCGGAGCTGCGCGAGCTCCACGTTCAGGACCAACGGTGGACGGCCGCGGCGCATCTCCAGCGGCTGCACTGGTCCCGCGAGCGCATCGCCCAGGAGCGCAGGCGCCGGCTGCGCGAGCTCGTGACCACCGCTCAGGAGCGCTCGCCCTGGCACCGCCGGCGACTTGCCGGCCTCGATCCGACCACCCTCGAGGAGGACGACCTGTGCGGGCTGCCGGTCATGACCAGAGACGACGTCATGGCGAACTTCGACGAGGCCGTGACCGATCAAAGGCTGACCCTCTCGCGGGTTGAGAATCACCTGGCGGGCCTTGGGAGCAAGCCGCGCTATCTGTTCGAGCACTACCAACCGGTCGTCTCTAGTGGCCCGAGCGGCGCGCGCGCTGTGTTCGTCTACGACTGGCCCGGGTGGGCTGCCTGTTATGCCGGCGCCTTCCGCTACTTGATACGCGACCGGGGCGGCCAGCCGATCTCGATCGCCGTGGTCGGCGCCGCAAGCGCCCCACACATCGCTCGCGCGATCCTGGACACCTTCTCGGACCCGGCCGTGATCCGCATCCACCAGGTGCCGATCTCGCTCCCGGCCGCTCGGATCGCGGCGAGACTAAATGAGCTCCGTCCCGACACGCTATTCACCTGCCCCTCGGCCCTCCTCGAGCTCATCAACGGCGCCAGCGCCGTGAAGCTCACGTTCACACCCCGCACGGTCATCGCCGCCGGCGACCCGGTGCCCGCGGACATCCGCCAGGCCGCCGAGTCAGTTCTCGGTGCGACGGTGCTCAACTGGTGGGTCGGTAGTGAGGCGGGGCCGATCGCCATCGGTTGCGGCCACGGCCCCTCGATGCACGTGAGCGACGACCTGATCGTCCTGGAGGCGGTCGACGAGCACGGGGCGCGCGTGCCTGCGGGCGTGCGCTCGGCGAAGGTCCTGCTGACGATCCTCTACAACCACGCGCTGCCGCTGATCCGCTACGAGCTGACCGACCAGGTCACGCTACTCGACGGCATGTGCCCGTGTGGCTCGACCCACACCCTCGTCGAGGGCGTGGGCTCGCGGTCGCGTCAGCGGGTCCCGGCGAGCTGAGCGTGGCGATCACGTTCGGCGCAGGCCAGGCGATCGACGCGCTCGTTCAGCTCGACCCCGGCGTGGCCCGCGATCTTCACCCACTCGACCTGGTGCCGCCCCACCTCGGCCACCAGCTCGACCCACAACTCGCGGTTCTTGACCGGTTGCTTATCGCGCGTCGCCCAGCCATTGCGCTGCCAGCGGACGATCCACCCGTTCCTGAAGGCGTTCATGACGTAGGAGGAGTCGATGTTCACCCGCACGACGCACGGACGCGTGAGGGCCCTCAGCCCTTGCACCACCCCGGTCAGCTCCATGCGGTTGTTCGTGGTGAGCGCTTCGCCGCCGGTGAGAACGCGCTCGTGCCCGTCCAGGCGCAGCAGCGCCGCCCAACCACCCGGACCGGGATTGCCTGAGCAGGCGCCGTCGGTCCACAGCTCGACCTCGCTAATAGGAGTCATTGGTGGTGCTGAGCGCGCCCGACTTGATGATCACGGCCCAGACGATCGCCCCGATGATGCTGACCACGACAATCCACAACCAATGCTTGGACTTGGCCCGAGCGCCGAGTCCGACTCCCAGCGCGAACCCGATCGGCGGGAACGCCGCAGCCAGGATGTAAGCGAGGACGACGACGCGCTCAGTGGTTACCCGCGCAGGGCGCGGGTCGGAGCCGTTCCTTGACGCTGAGTCTGAGGACAAGAGACCGCGACGGATCGTAGCGACGAATCGGCCGCCTCCTCATGAAGAGCCCGAGCGCACCTCGGATAGGTCGACGTCCCACCAGTCCTTGTGAGCCAGCGAGTGGTCCGCGGCGAACCCGAGCGACTGCGCAGCCCCCTCCCAGCGGCGCCTCACCAGCTCGCACAACGGCGCAGCTACGCCCGACCCTTCGGCGATGCCGGCCGCGATCGTCACGTCCTTGGCCAGCAGACCCAATGCGAACCCGGTGTTGTAGCGACCGGTCAGGACTTCGTTCGGAAACACCACGTCGCTACAGAAGCTCCGCCCGGTCGAGTTGTTGACGATCTCGACCATCGTCGACGGCTCCAGACCGAACCCGCGACCGAGGACGAGCGCTTCGGCCAGGGCGGCGTAGGCCGCAGCGGCACAGAAGTTGTTGAGCGCCTTCATCGCGTGGCCCGACGCGAGAGGACCGGTCCGAAACACCCGGCGTCCGAGCACATTCAACATCGGTAGCACGCGATCGAGCGACGCCTCGTCGTCGGCTCCGGCCATGATGGCCAGGCTCCCGTCGCTCGCGCGGGCAACTCCCCCTGACACCGGCGCGTCCACCAGGGCGATCGATCGCCTTCCTAGCTCTCCACCGAGGTCGCGCGTGTCGTGAGGGCTCGACGAGCTCATGTCGACTACGACCGCACCTGCGGACAGCACATCGGCGACTCCGTCGCGCAGCAGCGCGTCCTGGACGACCCGCCCATCGGGGAGCATCGTCACCACCGCACGTGCGTTCGCGAATGCGGTCGCGTCCCGCCCTGACACGGCGCCGGACTCCTCGGTGAACCGCCGCTCCACGTCGCGATCCGCGTCGCGGACGACGAGCTCGTAGCCGGCCCGCCGTAGGTTCATGGCCATCGGCCAGCCCATCCGGCCGAGCCCGATAAATCCGACTGTCTGAATGGGTGCGTGCCCGTGCGCGTCCATGGAGCTCCTGTTCGTTGCCGGCGGCCGTCAGACGGGATCAGACCACGTGGGCCGACGGTTTGTCAGTTCCAAAGCCCGGCTATACCCTGGGAGCGTGCTTACGCCTGGGATAGGAGAGCGGGGTTGGGCGCGATGAAGCGGCGCATGCGTCGCTGATGCCCGAGGGCGGGTGCCGGTGAGACCGAGCGGCCTTCTTCTGTTGCGCGGTATGCGCTGGCGGCTCGGCATCTCGTTGCTGACGGTGCTGACGTCGGCGATCGCGGTCGGCGCGGCGGTTCTCGGACCGCTTTATCTCCAGGCCGCGGGGGATTCGGTCGTGCGCACGACCGTCGCCGCGGCCTCGCTCGAGGACCGGGGCGCGACCGTCTCCGCGCCGCCCGGGGCGGCGCCCTCACTCGGCCAGGTCCAAGCCGCGGAGCGAACCGTGACGCGGGCCGGCGGCTCTAACCGCTTCTACGGCGCGCCGATCACTTCGGTGCTCACCGGCGTCGGCCTCATGAGCGCTCGGACGGGACCACTGCGCTCGCAGTTGCTTGCCCGTACCGGCATCTGTCACTACCTGCATTTCGAGGCGGGCGGCTGCGATATGGCCTTCGACGATGTCGCGATCAGCGATCGCAGCGCGCGGGACCTCGGGGTTTCGGTGGGCGCGGTGATCTACACCGGCGTCCAGGGGCTGAGCAAACCGTTGCGCCTCCAAGTGACCGGCATCTACTCGGTGCCGAACTTCGACCTTCCTTATTGGTGGGGGAACGCGCCCGGCTATTTCCCGTTCGGGCAGGTTGCGGGCGGGTCCGCGCGGATCCCGGAGATCGACTCGTTGATCACATCGCCGGCAACCGCGCTGTCGGTGCCTTCACAGGATGCTCCCCAGATCGTCGGTCAGCTTCCGCTTCGCCTCAGCAGCGTCACCCTCGCCCATGAAGGCGCGCTGAAAAGAGCGCTCTCGCAGGCCAGCACATCGGTTGCCGCGCACGGAGTCACCCTGAACTCGGAGCTCGCTTCCCTCCTGGCGGGCGCCGACGGGCAGCGCCACACGATGTCGACGATCGTCGCGGTCGCCGCCGTGCAGCTGGTGCTGCTCGCCATCTGGGTCCTGGCCGGTCTCCTCGTCCGCAGCAGCGACGCCCGCCAGGCCGAGCTCCGCGTGGCCCGGCTCCGGGGGTTCCCACCGATCAGCGTCCTCGCGGTGAGCGCGCTCGAGCCCGTGACGCTGTGCGCGCTGGGTCTCGCGCTCGGTATCGCCGCCGCGTGGGGCGCGGTGGTCCTGGCGCGAGACCAGGTCCTTGACCCGGCCGCCGCCATCTCACCCGACGTATGGGTGTTCGTCGCGCTGGGAGTAACCGTGGCGGCGATCGCGGGTGCGCTGGCAGTCGGCACGCTGAGGCTGCTGCGCTCCTCCGATGGCTCGGTCGTGGGGATAGCTGGGCGTGCAAGGTCTCGGCAGGCCGGCCTCATCGTGGACCTCGTTCTGCTTGTGCTCGCCGTGGTGGCCCTGATTGCGCTGGAGACCAACGGAAGCCTTTCGGGACACAGCAACCCGATCGCCGCCGCCGCACCCGGGCTGATCGCGCTGGGAACGGCCGTCATCGCGGTCCACTGCGTTCTTTTCGCCTGCCGCGCGGGCGTATCCGCGAGCGCCAATTCCAATCGGATCGCGACGTTCCTCGCCCTGCGCCAGATCGTGCGCCGCCCCGCGGCGATGCGCCAGACCCGCGTGCTGATCATCGCCTTGTGTCTTGCTTGCTTCGCGATCTCCGCGTGGTCGGTCGCGCACACCAACCGGGCGGCTGCCGCCACGTTCACCGTCGGTACCAAGGAGGTCGTGACGGTGACTCCGCACGGTGTCGGTCTCGAGCAAGCGGTCGATCGGGTCGACCCGCACGGGCGGTTCGCGATGGCCGCGGTACAGATCACGACTCCGAGCTCGACCGCATTGGCCGTTGACGCGTCTCGCCTGGCTGCCGCGCTTCCCTGGCCCGCGGGCATCTCGAGTACGACTCGGTCGGCAACCAGCCGCCTGCTGATGCCGCGCACCGCTCCCGAGATCGATCTCCCCGGCGCGCCGGTGCGGTTGGCCGCGACCGCCACGGTCCCCCGACGGGGCGCGGCGTGGAGGAATCTCGAGGTCGCCCTGTGGGCCTTCAACCCCCAGGTCGGAACCACGATCGTCGACCTGGGACTCCTGCACCCGGGCGCCTGGACCTATCAGGCGGCCCTCGGCGATGTATGCCCGGGCGGATGCCGCGTGGCCGGGCTGGGTTTGATCCCGGCTCCCGGGCACGACGCGCCGAGCTCTGGCACCGCCGACTTCACGCTCACCCGCCTCCTGGCTCAATCAGCGCCGGCATCCTGGACGCCCGTCGCCTTCGACTCATCTGCGGGGGGATGGCGTGGGACGAGTGCCGACGTCCAGGTTGGGCCCAGCGGCGGCGGCCTGACCCTCGTCGTGCCGGCCAGCGCGATCGCGGACTACACGGGGGCGGTCGGTTTCGCCACCTCACCGATGGTCTCACCGGCGGACCATCCGACGCTACTTCCGGCCGCCGTCACTTCGGAGATCGAGTCCCTGAACGGGACCGCAGGAGTTCGAATCTCGGGCCTGGACGGCAACACGCTGTCCGTCGGCTCGACGGTAACCGCCACGGCGCTCCCCCGCGTGGGCGCCGATGCCGCGATGGTCGACCTCGAGCTGCTGACTCGCTCCCAGATCGACCCCACGAGTCCCGACACCGCCGACGAGGTCTGGCTCGGTCCGGCCGCACCGAACAACGTGATCGCCCGGTTGCAGTCGGCGGGCTTGCACGTCGATCGAATCGAAACGGCATCGGCCGTGCTGAGCCAGCTCGACCAGAGCGCGCCGGCGCTCGCCGACGACTTTCTCCTGGTCGCGACGATCGTCGCTCTCGTCGCCGCAGCCGCCAGCACGTTGGGCGCGCTTGGCGCCAATACCCGCCAGCGCGCCACCGAACTGACCGCCCTCCAGCTCACCGGAGTGCCGCGAGCGGTTCTCGCTCGCTCGCTCGCGCTCGAGTCGGGCGTGCTCGCAGCCACCGCGCTGTTCGGTGCTGGTGCGGGGGTCCTTGCGGCGATCATGGCCATTCCCTCGCTCCCGCAACTGGGGACGCCGGCGTTCATCCCGCTCCAGTACGGACTACCGGGTGGCTTGGTGGCGGCAGTATCCGCGGCCGTCGTCGTCGTGATCCTGCTCGCGACCGCTGCCGTCGCGACCGTCCTCGTTCGTCGCATGTCGCCGATCCTGCTGCGCATGGCACCCAATGACAGCGCTGGCTGAGTCACCCGCCACAGGCGCAGATGTGATCTGTGCCGGTCTCGTCCACATCTATCCGGGCGAGGACGCGCCGATCGTCGCGCTGCGCAACCTCGACCTCGAGGTCGGCGCCGGCGAGATGCTCGCGTTGCTCGGCCCCTCGGGCTCCGGCAAGTCGACGCTGCTCGCGGTGCTGAGCGGACTACTCCGGCCGACAGCCGGCAAGGTCCTGGTCGCCGGCCACGACATGGCCCGCCTCGACGAGGGGGGGATAAGTCGCCTGCGCGCCACCGAGTTGGCGCTGCTTCTCCAGGACCCGCTGGAGAACCTGGTTCCGTACGCCACCGCGCTCGAGAACCTGGCATTCACCCAGCGTGGCTCACGTCGGCGAGGGTGGCCGCTGCGGTGGCCTCCGGACGAACTGGTGGAAACCTTCGATCTCGGGCCGATCGCCTCCAGGCCGGTGCATCAGCTCTCGGGCGGCGAGCAGCAGAAGGTCGCGATGGCCTGCGCGGTCGCCACTTCCCCCCGCGTCCTGGTGGCCGACGAGCCGACGAGCAACCTCGATCCCGTGGCCAGGACCAGCGTGATCGAGGGTCTACGGCGCGCGCACGAGTTCAGCGGCGCAACGATCATCGTCGCCACCCACGATGCGATGACGGCCGCGCACTTCACGCGCACCCTGACCATTTCACACGGAGTGATCGGCTCGGAAGGTCGAGGCGGGCGACGATTCGCGGTGGTCGGGCGGGATGGCTCGATCCAGCTACCGCCCGAGGTAGCCGCGCTGTATCCCGCCGGCAGCCTGTTCCGAGTGGTCTTGACCGACAGCGCGGTTGAGCTGCGGCCCGAGGCGGACGCCGAAGCTGCCTCGGCAGCGGACTCGTCTGACTCCTCAGGCGCCACCGGAGATGAGATGCCTTGGGAGGAGGAGTGAGCGTCGGCGAGATCACCGCCGAAGCCCTCTCGATCCGAGGGGACACGACGATCCTTGTCGAGGACCTGAATCTCCGCGCCCGCGCGGGAGAGGTGCTCGGGGTAACCGGCCCATCGGGGTCGGGCAAGACGACGCTGCTCTACGCGATCGGGGGCCTCTTGCCGGCCGCCGGCGGGCGGATGCTGGTGGATGGTCGGCAGCTCGTCCTGTGGCGAGAGGTGTCGGTGGGGCTCGTCTTTCAGAACCTGTGCCTGGTCCCGCTCCTCAGCGCCCAGGAGACCGTCGCTCTGCCTCTGCAGGCTCAGGGAGTTTCGAAGGCCGAGGTCGCCGAGCGCTCACTCGAGGCGCTGTCCGTGCTCGGTTTGGCCGAGCACACGGCCCAGCTCGTCGGTGAGCTATCGGGCGGCCAGCGCCAGCGCGTCGCCGTCGCCCGCGCGCTCGCGGCCCGACCGGAGGTGATCCTCGCCGACGAACCAACCTCTGCGCTGGACCCCCACTGGCGGCAGGTCGTGCTCGAGCTGCTGATCGCAGAGGCCAGGCGCGGCGCCGTCGTCGTGGTCGCCTCCAACGATTCGGAAGTGATCTCGGTGTGTGACGCCGTGATCACCCTGCCGTAGGGGCGGTCGCGTGCAGCGGATTGAACTGCTCGCGCAGGCGCAGCAGTCGCGGGGCCGGCTCGTCGGTGTCGATCAGGACCGCCGTCCCGGGCCAGGCGTTCTCGAGGTAGCTGACGTATGCCGCGTGCGTCGCGAAATCCGGTTCGTAGATCCACGAGCCCGTGTTCCAATAACGGATCGCGCCGCTCGGGCCGCGGACGTCGTCCAGCGGATGGTGCGTGTGGGCAAAAACGATCTTGTCGGTGTCACGAGCCCAGCCCAGGCGGATGACAACCTGCTCGAAGGCAACCACCGCAGACTGGTAGGAGTCTCGTGGTCGCACGACTTGACCGAGCGCGCGCCGAGCCAGCTCTCCGCCACCCGGCGCTCCGATCCGCCGCCGGCGCTCCATCTCTGACGCCATGGCCGTGTCGTACGCGGCCGCCTGCGCCTGCTGAGCGGTGGCCAGCCGGTCACGCATCGCCCTGGGTGCCGTTTTGAACTGAGCTAGACGCTCCCCCAACCGGCCCGCGGCGCGCTCGAACCCCCGCACCGGCGCGTAGCCCGTCCGGAAGGCCTTCTCCAGCGCATTGAACTCGGCGAACGCCCGGCGCTGAGCGCGAGTGCCGTTCGGAAGTTGCGCGATCGTGAACAGCAGGCCGGTCAGAATCTCGGTCGTCGCCTCGAAGTCTTCGCTAGTCGGCTCTTGACTGCTCCGGCCGACGGCGATCGACCAGATCAGCTTCTGGAGCAGCCTTCCCGGGGCGCCGCCGTCGCGCGCGGCGTAGTAGTCGAGATAGTGACCGTGCGTGCACAGCACCCCGCCGACCATGTAGACCGGGTAACGCACGTCGACTTCGACGCCGTCGAGCCGGCGCTCGAGAAGCCGACGAAATGTGTCGGTGCCGACGAGGGATCGGGGTTGCTCAGCGGTTGCGCCGTCGGCGAGCTCGAGCTCCACCAGCTCTTCCCGTCCACGCTCGACGAAGTAGTGGTCGTGGTTGCCGGCCAAGAACACGAACCGCTTGCCCTGGAGCCGCTCGCGCAGCAGGTCGAACAGGCCCCCCGCCGCCGCGAACGCGTCACGCGAGGAGGCGAACAGCAGATCGAACAGATCTCCGAGCAGGATGACCTCGTCGACGTCGAGGTGCGGCGCGAGCAGAGCCAGGTTCTCCGGGTCGCGCAGGATGTCCTCGCCGGTCCAGGCGCCGAAGTGCGTGTCGGAGATCACGAGCGCCCGCACGAACGCATTGAACCCGATCGCGCGCTCCCGAACCGATCACGTCGCCGTCGGGAGCGCGGTTGCACCGACCGCGGCCGTCTCTGCTTCGCGCGCCCGCGACGGCAGCGTGCTGATCAGGAGCAGAAGCACGGGAGTCGTGGCCAGCTCTACGATCAGGCAGCGCTGGACCGCGCTGACGAACCCCAGATGCGTGAGGGTCGAGAAGAAGATCGTGCCCATCGCGGCGACTCCGATCGCGCCACCGAGCTGCTGGACAGCGGTGAGGACACCCGACGCCGAGCCCACTTCGGGCTTTGTCACCGCGGACAGGATGAAGTCGAACAGCGGCGAGATCGTCATCCCGATGCCGAGGCCGACCACGATCTGGGGAGCGATCAGCTCGAGCGATCCGGTGTGCAGCGCGTGCGCGCCGATCACCTCGTGCAGCCACCAGACGCCACCGGCGATCACGAGGGTCGCCGCTTGGAGCACGCTGCGACCGAACCGAGGGACGAGCAGCGCCCCAGCCAGGGTCGCGCCGGCGGCGGTCCCAACTGCGAACGGAGCGAGGGTCAGGCCCGCGTGGATGGCGGTGAAATGCTCGCCGAGCTGGAGGAACAGCGTCAGTGTGAGCAGCGTGCCGATCATGCCGGCGAAGAACACCACGATCGTGGCCAGGCCGGCCGAGTACGGGCGGTGCGAGAAGATGCTCGCCTCGACCAGCGGGTCGTTGCCCGCGCGGCGTTGACGGCGGCTCCACACGACGAGCAGCGCGAACGTCAGCGCGCTTCCGGCCCCCATCAGATACGTCCAGACCGGCCAGCCCGCCTGCTGGCCCTGGATCAGCGGATAAATGAGCAGGCCCATGCCGAGCGCCGCGAGGACGGTGCCCACGAGGTCGAGCCGCGGCGGTTTTACCGCCCGGGACTCGGGCATCAGCCGCGCTGCGCCGAGCGCAGCGATGAGGCCGAGCGGGAGGTTGACAAAGAAGATCAGCCGCCAGCCGCTTCCGAATACGTTGGCGGCGATCAACGCGCCACCCAGGATCGGTCCGAGCACGGCTGAGGCGCCGATGACCGGGCCGAACACCGCGAACGCCTTCCCGTGCTCACTGGGCGGGAACACCTCGTGGATGATCCCCAGGCCCTGTGGAATCAGCAGAGCAGCCGAGGCTCCCTGGGCGAGCCGACAGGCGATCAGCATGGCCGAGTCGACCGCGAACGCGCAGGCCAGCGAGGATGCGACGAATCCGAGCGCGCCGAGGATGAACAGCCGCTTGCGGCCGTAGATGTCGCCCAGGCGACCGCCCGCGATCAGGCCTGCGGCGAACGCCAGCGAGTAGCCGCCGATGATCCATTCGAGCGTTGCCGCACCCGCGTGGAGATCGGCGTGGATCGTCGGCGCGGCCACGTTGACGATCGTTCCGTCGAGCAGGTCCATGCACTCGGCGGCGAGCACGAGCGCGAGGATCTTCCACCTCAGCGGGTGCCCTGCGGGTCTGGATGACGACATCTCCGGCTCCTCTTTTCGTACGCCGTTCGTAGATTCGAACAAAATTCGCGAACACTGTTCGCAAACGATGTTCTACACTATCCGCATGCCGCCGTCAAGTCGTGAACCAAAGCGGGTCGTCAAGGCGCCGACCGATGCCGCCGGCGCGGTCAGCGCCGCGCTCCCGCCACCACCGCGCCGCGTTTCGCGCCGGCCGAAAGCGACCCCCCGCCGTACCGGCCTGTCGGTCGAGTCGATCGTGGCCGCAGCGATCGCGGTACTGGACGAGTCAGGCGTCGCCGGCCTTTCGATGCGGCGCGTGGCCGACCAGCTCGGAACCGGCGCGGCATCGCTCTACGCGTACGTGTCGGGCAAGGACGAGTTGCTCGAGCTCGTGTTCGACGAGCTGATCGGCCGGGTGCCGCTGCCCGAGCCCGATCCGAAGCGTTGGCGCGAGCAGGTCCGCGAATCTCTCGGCCATCTGGCCGAGATCCTCATCGCGCATCGAGACGCCGCGCTGGCGGGACTCGGCCGCATCCCCACCTCGCCCAAGGCGCTGGCCGGAGCGGACACGCTCGCCGCCGTCCTGCGAGCGGGCGGCCTGTCGGACCGGACGGTGGCGCTCGGTCTAGATCAGCTGCTCCTGTACGTATGCGCCTTCGCGTTCGAGCAGGGACTGTTCGAGCACAGCGGGATGACCCAGGCGGAGATCGACGAGTACTTCGAGGAGATCGACCGCTTCTACGCCGCTCTCCCCGCCGCCCGGTTTCCGGTCCTGGCCTCGATCGGCGACGAGATGGCGGCCTACGACGGTGAGGCACGCTTCAGGTTCGGGCTCGACGTGCTGATCGCCGGGCTCGAGGCGGTTGACCGGGGCGGCCGGCGGGCTAGTTAGGTGACCTGCTTGATCGCCTGCTGGATCTCGGAGTAGCTGACGGCGCCGGTCGCTGCCGTCTGTCCCTTAGGTCCCTGGAAAACCAGTGTTGGGGTGCCGCTGATTCCAAGCTCGCGGGCGTCGGCCTGGTCGGAGTTGACCTGGTCGTACAGGCTCGTGTTCGTCCGCGCGGCCTGCCAGGCGGCGAAGTCGAGCCCGGTCACCTGTCGGGCTAGTGCCTCGAGGTACGCCGCGGTCACGTAGCCCGTGTCCTCCTGCCCCTGCTCGCGGTAGAAGAGCTCGGTGAACTGCCAGAACTTATTCTGCTCGCCGGCGGCCAGGCCGGCCGCCTGCTGCTCGTTGAAGACGCCGGGGTTGGGTCCGTTGCATGTGGCGGTGCAGAACGACTTGTATTCCACCTTCACCGTCCCCGCGCGCACGTCGCCGGACACAAGCTGGGGGAAGCCACCCGCCAGCGTGAAATCCTGGCAAATCGGGCACTCGTAATCGCCGAAATAGAACATCGTCACGGGCGCCTTCGGTTGACCGAGAACAGTGCCCGACTGAGGGATCCCGGCCAGCAGCTGGTTCACCGCCGTGACTGTCGTGTTCTGCTCGGCCCCGGGCTTGACCAGACCCGTCGCCTTCTTCCCCCCGCCGCTGCTGACCACCACGAGCACGACGACGATCACGATCGCGCCGACCACCGTGCCGCCGATGATCTGCAGACGCCGAGTGCGGCGTGCCCGTTCGGTCTGTGCCTGCTCCTCGGCCAAACGCCGGGCGCGGGCCTCTTCCTTCTGCGTGTCGCGAGATGCCATCGGCGAACCGGTCCTCAGCCGCGGCCGGAGAGCCGCACAAACACGGAGAGTAGCCACCGCTCCAAGCCGGCGTCGATACCGACGTGCAATGCACAGGTTGCGTTTCCGCGGAGACGCGTTTCCGCGCTCCCGGATTCCCAACCACGACGCGGCGAAGGAATCGAACCTTCCAAGCCGGGGGCTGCCCGGCCCTGCCAGTTTTGAAGATCGTCCTCTGAGCTTCGATTGCGCTGGATATCCGGTGCTTCCTGACGTTGGGTCAGGTTGCCTCGGGACATATTTGCTCATCTCGGGACACGGCTGGGGACATGGCTCCGTGCGGCCAAGCGGCAACTCCGACCGGGGTCGATGACCACAGCCACACACTGGATCGGACAGATCCTTACCGAGAGAGATGCGAACCGGTTGCGGCCTATTCCTGATCGAGCTCTTGCTCTAGCTCACCCTGAATTTCTTCATAGTGCCAACGAAGCCCGGCGCGCCTGCTTATCCCGAATCGTTCCTCCGAACCGAGAACGGCATTGCCGGTTTCGTCTTCCAAAGCCTCGCCCTCGAACTCCTCGTCGAGCCAGGCCTGGAATCCCTCCTCCGTCCCTTTCCTCCTAGTCCAGAGCTCCCAGAGGTTGGTCTCGTAACACAGGCGTTCCGCCTCGGCCGAGTAGTCATCAGGTATCCGGTCGAGCCGGAGGAAGTTCACCGCCAGCCGATAGAAGAGCGCGGCGAGTCCCTTGTCCGTCAAACACGCAACACGTTGACCTTCCAGGTATGCCGAACGAACCGGACAAATTGCAGAAAGATCCGCAACGTAATCAATGTCTTCGCGCAGCCCGGGCAGTGGAAAGTACTCGTAGTAGCCGGTCCATGGCGCTTCGAAGCCATCTGGGCAACGGACAACAGGCGCTAGTAGGACCGACTCCTTTAACGCGTGTGTCGAACGCGAACGGCTGGAACACGGATGAGATACGACGATGCCTAGAGACTTGTCTCCGCTCTTTACCGGCGCGGTGAACTGCGTCGGATGACGATCCTTCCGCTGGGCCGCCCGCACCAAGGGGATGTCGACGAATACGTCCCCTTGGCCGATCGGCCGAGCCTCGGCAGCGTGAGGCGCGTCCTGGCGATAGAGGTACAGGTCATCTGGAAGGAAGTCCGCAACGCTCATGTCTAGTCGTCATCGTCCACGACCTCCGCCTCGACGTCGATCCAGTCCTCATCATCGTCCACGACAAGGTCGGCATGAGCCTCAGATTCTCTTGGTGTGAACCCAGGGAGTCCATGCGCGCGAGTGACCACTTCGCCGTCAGGCGAGACGCCGGTGGCAGGTGGTGCCAGAGGAGGCAAGTGCGCCGCAAGCTGCTCAACGTCGTCAATTCGACCTTGCTCAAGCAGCTGGTACGGCGTACAGCGACTACCTGCCCCGAGGTTCCGCAGCCACTGATCGACTCGAACACCTCGGCGATCAACGTCATCCAACACCCGAAGCAGCAGCCCAAGACGCCGACGATTCCGCGGCGTCGGATTTTGAAGCTCCCCCGTTCGCCAACGCTGGAAGGTTTCTCGTGCTACACGAAATAGTCGGGCAAGTTCGGCATCGCTTAGCCGGGACAGCAAGGCAAGACGTTGCGCAATCTGAGCCACCGTGGCATCTGCAGGCAACTCGCGCGACGAATCAGGGACATCCGAGCGCACTCCCGCAATAGCTTCAGCTCGGGCGGCGGGAGGCGGGGCAACAGGCTCCATCAACTCCTCAGCGAACCCGCGGCCGCCGACCACGAAGGGAATGCCTTCGTGCGTGCCCTCAATGGGTAGAGCGGGGGTGGGATCGAACGCTGCATGACGCACAATCGGCAACCAAGTTGATTGTTGCTTGAGCGTGGTCAGGATCGCCAGCGCCACGTCTTCGTCGGCAATGAGCTGAAAACTGATGCCTGCGTCGAGTACCGCTACGGTCGTCGAGCGGCTGCCAACAGTCCCTGCTCCGATCGCGTCAAAACCTGTGGGAACCACGTCCGCGATGAAGTAGCCGCTCGGGTTGTTCGACCGTACGTACACGGTGGGGCCGAAGTTGTAAGCCAGAACCTTGCGGGGCGCTACAGCTGGCTGACGCCCGATGTGCTCGGGTGATACGTCCAAGTATCGCTGGACCGGATCCTCAACTGCCATGTCTGAACTCCTCCAATGCCCGGTCCGTTAGGCACCAATAGAAGAAGTCGAAGATGAACTCGTGATAGCGGTCAAACCGCGCCATCACGGCTTCGACTGACGTGGCGTCGTCGCGCTCTTGGGTGAAGTAGTCGAAATCGAGCAGAAAGCCCAGTCGATTTTCTGGCCCGGCCGGAACGAGCCCATACTTGAAGGCGAGCATCCCGTCTTCTCGTCGAAAGCGCAGATCGGTGAGAGCTTGAACCAACCCGCTCTGGAATATGGTCGCGAGCGGTCCCACGAGCTCCGGATTGATGAGACTCCCCCATTCCGCTGGAGCGAGTTCATGCTGCAGGTGATCGACATAACGTAGGCCCTGCTGGACAACCGCCGCTGGCCTGAAATTGTCCGTTAGAGCCGTCCAGATCCTTTCGAAGCGAGCGCTGAAGTCCTCGTACGAGGTGTATTGGCCCGCCGTCAGGTCGGCCTCGAGCGTGAGGGCATCAGGCGTTAGGAGTGCGCTCCAAGTGCGGTCAGCCGCTTTGAAACGGAACGCGCGGGTAGCGCCGGCTTGCTGGACACCTTCCGCGCCAACCACGATCCCGAGCTGCTGCTCTTGACCGAACTCCGGCCACTCCTCGCGGATCGCGTCTTGAAAGCCCCCGAGAGCGCCAAGGTCGGCGATCCTCAAGATCGGAGGGAACCGCACCTGGCCGAGCATCGCCTTGAGAGGGGGTCTGGCGAAGTTTTCGTGCTCAGCAGCTGGAAGATCAGGCCCAAATGACATTACATCACAAGGTAGATCACAATCTACATCACAACGTAGATCGGATGTAAATTCTTTCGAAGACAGCGGCGGCCTCGCATCGCGGACGAACGGACGGTCTTCGTAGGTCCAACTGGTTTTTATGGCATCTCTTCACCACTTGCCACCGCGGTCGAGCCACAAAGCGCTCACCTGGGGGAGCATGGTCATCGACGCCCATAGTGGTCATCACGCGCGGAGATGGTGCCGAGCGTCCGTGCTCGGCTCGGGCATCGCGCGCGCCCATGCGGTGGGGGGGCGAACTCGATAGGCCGGCGAAACTACCGATTTACACGCGCGCGGAGACGGACGCATCCCCCGAGCATCCATGCCCGGGAACTGTTCCGCGCGCGCGAAGAAAGCATGTGGCGGGCCGACGGCCTGGCAGGGACGTTTCGGGACGCCTGCGGGACGCTTTGAGCGCGAGCCCAACCACCTAAATCGTCGACTGGCGTGTTCACTGGCCTGTTAGTCGCTCTCGCCGGTTTTCGCTGCACGCGCCCGCGGGGTGCCGCTGACCCCGCCCGCCCATCGTGTTCGGGACAGAAACGTCCATGAGTTTGGACGGGGTCAGCGGCACCCCGCGGGCGAGTAGTGGTTGGCGAGAGCGAAGGCAGGCCACCCGGATCGAAGGGCGAGGACCGGGATGGAAGCGAGGTTCCTAGGGCATCTCGAAACGTCGAGTCCCCAAGGCAGTCGCGCTATGACTTGGCGGCGCGCGTGGGGGCTGGCACTTCGGGCACGGCAAAGGCTTCGGCCAGGAGCTTGGCTTCACCGCCACGGTCGCGGTGGTGGACGTAGCGCATGGTGGTCTGGATGTCGGCGTGTCCCATCCATGCCTGCACCGCCGGCACCTCGGCGCGCCGCACGGCGAGCGTGCCGAACGTGTGGCGCAGGTCGTGGAACCGCAGCGGCCGTAGCCCGGCGCGCGTCAGAGCTGCCTTGTAGCGGTCCCGGAGGGCGCTGGCGTCCTGGACCAGACCCAGCTCGCCGGGGAACACGTGGTCGTCGTCGCCGACAAACTCGTCGCGAGTCGCCAGCCTCGCGAGTGCCGTCGCCACGTCCGGCACCATCGGCACCGATCGCACGTGGCCGGACTTGGGACTCGTCAGGCCGCCATGAGCGTTGTAGCTCCGGCGCACCCGGATCACCTCGCCGGCGAAATCGACATCGCTCCAGCGCAACGCTAGCAGCTCGCCCATCCGAAGGCCGGTGAACGCGGCGGTCAAGAACACCGCGCCGTCCCGCTCGGACCCGGCAGCTCGTACAAGAGCCCAGACATCCTCTGGCGAAAACGCGTCGAGGTCGTCGGAGACGCGATAGCGGGGACGCTCGACGTCGACCACCGGATTGCGTGGCAGTCCCCACACCTTCATCGCGCGCTTGAAGATCCCATGGAGCACCACCAGGTACTTCGCGACGCTTCGGTTGGAGAGCTTCAACGTGCCCTTCCAGCGCTCGAGCACCTCCGGCGTGACGTCCTCGATCGACACGGGCCCCAGGTCGCGGACAATCCGCTCGGCCGTGTGCCGGTACTCGGTGAGCGTCGACGCCTTGCACGCCCGCTCGTGCTCGCAGTAGCGCAGCCATTCCGCTGCCGCGTCAGCCAGCGTGGCGCCGGTGCGGACCATCCCGGGCAGCGTTCCTCGGCGTGCCTCATCGAGGGCCGCTCGTAGCCAGTCCTCAGCCGTGCGCTTGGTGAAGTAGCCGGCCGCCGGACGGCCGCGCCCAGTCCACGCCAGACCGATGAGCTTCTGCACCTGGCGGCCGGACGGCAGCCGGTACTTCGCGTACCAGACCGGACCGCGCTTGCGCTCGACCCGGAAGACGTGTCCCGTCACCCGCTGCATCACAACAGCATCCTACGCCCGTCCCGGGACATATCGGGGACATGATCCGATACCGGTCGATGCGCCAGAGTCCGCCGCAGTCGGTAAAAAGCCGACATTTGCAGCCACGACGCGGCGAAGGAATCGAACCTTCCAAGCCGGGGACTGCCCGGCCCTGCCAGTTTTGAAGACTGGATGGGCCACCAGGCCCGTGCCGCGCCGGCGCTGATCCTACGCAGCCGGCCGTGGCGCCGTTTCGAGACCGAGGCCGTGCTCGAAGGCACCCTTGACGCTCGCGTCGAGGGCGTTCAGGCGATACAGGGTCAGCGCTTCGACCGAGCCGAACCGGCCGCCGGGCGCGCCGGCGGCACCGTGGTGACACAACACGCAGTGGAGCAACGCCAGGCGGCGCTCGTCGTCCAGGCCGCCGGCGCGGGCCGAGACGATCTGCTCGCCGAGGACGAGGTGGCCGAGCAGGCGCCCTTCGTCGGAGAGCCCGATCTCGGCGCCGTAGACGAACTCGCGCGTGCGTCCGAGGTCGTGGACGATCGCCGCGGTCAGGAGCAGGTCCTGATTGAGCCGGACGTGGAGCTGGCAGACCTCGAGCGCGAGCGTCGCCACCGCGACCGTGTGCTCGAGCAGCCCGCCCAGGTAGGCATGGTGGCCGGCGCGGGTGCACGGCGCGCGCCGCCACGCCGCGCGGAGCGTCCCGTCGCCGAGCAGTTCCTCGAGCAGCGCCCGGTAACCGCGATCAAAGACCTCGCCCGCCACATGCTCCAGGAAACCGTCGAGCTCGTCGAGATCGCGGTAGGCGGTGGGTAGGAAGGACGCCGGGTCAACGGTCCCGCCGTCGGCGCCACCGGAATCCGACACGCGCGCGATGTCGACCACCTCGAGCACGGGCTGGTCGCGGAAGCGCTCGACCCGCCCGGAGACGCGAACGAGGTCGCCACGCTCGAATCGACCGGACAGAACGTCGGCCTCCTGGAACGCGCGGGCGGAGATCGAGCCGCTCCGGTCGCGCAGCTCGAGGGCCAGATAGGGCGTCCCATTCCGCGTAAACAGACGGTCCTTGCGTGAGCACGCGAACACGCCGTTGACCTCCTGGCCCGGCCGCAGGCCGCTGATCGCCACCGCGGTGGTTTCGGCCGAATTCATCCCCCCATGATCTACGCTGAGTCGGATGCAGCCGCTGCAATGGGAATATCGCCCCGACGGCCTTAGGGCTCCGGCGCTGATCTGCGCCTTCAAGGGGTGGAACGATGCGGCGGACGCGGCTTCGAGCGCGATCACGTTCGTGGCCGGCGCCCTCGGCGCGCGCCGCTTTGCGACGATCGATCCCGAAGAGTTCTACGACTTCCAGAGCACGCGTCCGCACGTGAAGATGATCGACGGGCACGCTCGGAAGATCGTGTGGCCCGAGGTCGAGCTGTTCGAGGCGCGGGTGCCGCGCGCCACGCGAGACCTGGTGCTGATGGTTGGTCACGAGCCGTCGTTCCGGTGGCGCACGTTCAGCGGGGTCATCACCGAGCTGGCCGAGGCGCTCGGCACTCAGCTGGTGGTGACGCTGGGCGCCCTGCTCGCCGACGTCCCGCACACGCGGCCGATCTCAGTCACCGGAATGGCCACGGACTCCGACCTGGTGGCGCGGCTGAGCCTCAACCGCTCCTCCTACGAGGGACCGACGGGGATCGTCGGCGTGCTCCACGCCGCCTGCCAGGAGAGCGGGATGCCCTCGGCCAGCCTGTGGGCCGCCGTCCCCCACTACATCGCCGCCGCTCCCAACCCGAAGGCCGCGCTCGCGCTCGTGCGCAAGCTCGAGGGACTCGTGCAGGTCGCCGTCGACGCCTCCGACCTCGAGTCAGCCACCGCTGACTACGACCGCCAGGTCAACCTCGCGGTGCAAAGCGACCCAGACGTGCAGGCGTTCGTCGAGCGCCTCGAGCAGGCCGCCGAGCCCGAGCTGAGCGAACAGGAGGGCCCGCTGCCCTCGGGCGACACGATCGCTCGCGAGCTCCAGCGCTTCCTGCGCCAGCGCGGCGACGACGACCCCGACACCGCGCGGGGCTAAACGAACCTAAGCCTCGGCCGCCGGGCAGACCAGCCGGTAGTCGCACACCGAGCACGCCGCGAACGACGGGGTCGGCTCGAATCCCTGCGACAGGATCCCGTCGGCGACCTCCATCGCGACGTCCTGGATCCACGCGAACCGGTCCACCCGGTCCTCGGGTACCGCGACCTTCTGGTCGTCGAGCACGTAGTAGTAGGCCTGCTGGGACGCATCGAGGCTCCACGCCTCCCGTGCCCCGACGGCATACAAGGACAGCTGGACGTCGTCGACGAGCTGCGCCGCGCTCTTCGGCCGACCTGTCTTGTAGTCGATCAGCTCGTACTCGCCACCGGGCAGGCGATCGACGCGATCGACCCGACCACGCAGGAGATGCGGCCCCAGCTTGAACGAGAACGCCCGCTCGAACCACAGCGGCTCGGACTCGGAGGCTTGGAAGCGGTCGTGATAGCGCGTCAGAGCCGAAGCGGCCTTGCCCCGCAGCTGGCGCTCCTCCTCGGACTCGCCGAACCCGCCCCGCCGCCACGCCGCGTCCAGCAGCCCGAGCATCTCCGGCAGCGATCCCGACGCGCCCTCCCGACCGTGAAACCGCTCGAGCACCTGGTGCACGACGATCCCGAACCGCTGGTGGACGGTCGGCTCCTGCGGGATCCGGAAGACCCGTGCGAACTTGTACTTCAAGGGACACGTCCGGTAGGTGTCGATGTCCGAGGCCGACAGCACCACCCCGTCCCCGCGCGTGGGCAGGAACGTCTCGACCGACGGATCGTCGCGGGCGGTCACGGCGGCGGCTCGCCGGCGTGCATCTCGCTCGGCATCCAACAAATAGTCATCGAGCGCCGACGAGGTGAAGATCTCGCGCTGCTCGGCGCTCACCGCTTGAAGAATCCGCGAGTTCACGTCGCGCACCGCCTCGGCCAGCGACTGGCCGTCGGGACGCGCGATCAAAGCCGCCAGCTTCAGCAACTCGAGATACCGCACCACCGCATGCGACACGTCCAGATCCGTATCCAAACGCAGCTCGGCCAGCCGTCCGCCGGCGCGCATCGTCCCCTCGAGCACCTCGTCGCGGAGCAGCCGATAGGTCGAGTGCAGGGTCTCGGCCGGACCGAACATCTCCTCCTCGCGGTCCTCCCACGCCCCGCTCACCGCGGTGCGCATCGCCTCGACGGCCGGCGCCGGGCCCAGGGTCGACCCCCGGTCCCCCACGGCGGCATACGCCAGCACCACGCGCCGGCGCGTGCGGGTGACCGCGACGTAGAGCGTCTCACGGACGACCGGAACCTGATCCACGTCTCGCGAAGCCACCGCGGGCTCCGGCGCCGGCTCGACCAGCCCGGCGGTCAGCCCCAGCACGTACACGTGCTCGGACTCGAGCGCGGCCGCCCCGTCGAGCGCGACCACCTGGACCGCCTGGGGCCCGAGCAGATCGGGCTCCTCGTGCTCGCGCAGCCCGAACTCGGCCACCGCCGCGATGTGCCGGGCGAACTCGCGCGGGGTGGCGTGGGGCGAGCGCCGCGCGTATCCCGAGGCGAGCTCCCCGAACCGGGCGAGCGCACGGAGCCGCTGCACGACGTCCGGCTGAGCCGCGAACAGCTGCTGTCGACGTAGCCCGAGCGCCTCGATCAGCCGGTGGACGTACAGATCCGGACGGGTGCTGTCGATCCCCGACATGGCCAGGCGATACAGCTTCATGAACACGTGGATCCGCTCGCGCGCCTCGGGAGGCACCTGCGGCGACTCGATCGCCGCCTCGAGCGCGCCGACCATGTCGAGCTTGCGCCGGCGCGCGATCTGGGTGCAGCGCGCGATATCCACCGAGCGCAGCTCGACCGGCGGCCGGGCCAGCGCCCGCACGACCGCCGGGGCGTCGGTTGGATCGGCCAGCAGGCGCAACCACGCGAGCACGTCGCGGATTTCGGCTCGCCGGAAGAACGCGGTCTCGCCCACCACCCGGTGGGCGACCGCTCGCTCCTCGAGCGCCACCGCCACCGCCTGGCCCTCGCGGGACACGCTCGGGACGAGCACCGAGATCTCACCCGGGGCGACCCGTTCGGTCGCCACCAGTCGCTCGATGTCCGCCGCCACCGCCTGCGCCTGCGCCCGCTCGTTGGCGCACCTCCAGAACGCGATCTCGCCCTCGGCCGATGTCGACTCGCAGTCCACCGGCACGACCGCTGCGGCCGCCTTCAATACCCGGCGGGGTACGCGCAGGCTGCAACCGAGGACGATCACGTCCGCTGAAGCCGCGTCGGCGCTCAAGAACTCGAGCAGCCGCGAGCCCGGAGCCGATCGCGCCGGGTCGGCCGCGACGGTCAGCCGCGAGCCGGCCAGCGCCTGCGTCAGCGTGGCCGCGGCGAGGTCGAGATCGTGCCCGTCGTCGACGAGCACGTGCTCGAACCGGCGCGCAGCGCTCGGCCGGTCGCGGGCGAGCCGCAGGGCGTCGCGGATCAGGTCCCCCGCGTCGCGCGCTCCGACCTCAGCCAGCATCTCCTCGTGGACGCGGTACACCTCGGCGAACTCCTGCTCGACGCCCGGGTCGCGTCCGTCTGAGCCGGCATCCGGGCCGGCATCCGGATCGGCATCCGGGTCGGCGTCCGCAGAGGCCAGCCTGGCGGCCCACCGCGCGTATTCCTCCGCCCCCACCAGATGCGCCTTGAGACGGTCGATCCGGCGGATGAACCCAGCCAGCAGCGCATTGGCGCTTCCGCCGAAATCGTGTCGCTCGATCGACAGGCGATCGATTCGCTCGAGCAGCATCGCGAAGCGCTCGGCGGGTCCGAGCACCGGCTCGAGCGGATCGACTCCAGGACCTGCGCCGTCAACGATCAGCGAGGCGAGCGCGACCGGCGAACACACGAACAGCTCGTCGTAGCCGGCCTCGAGAGCCTGTTCGAGCCGCGCCCGCGAGGCGTCGGCTCGGGCCTGCGACGCGGCCACGAGCACCATCCGCTCGGGCCGGCAGCCACCCTCGACAAGCCGGGCAAAACGGGCCTCGATCGTCCGCGTCTTCCCGGTTCCGGGCGCACCGAGGATCAGAAGCGGCTCGCGATCGCAGGTGACGGCATCACGCTGAATGGGAAGCAACGGATCTAAGGTGAGCGCCACGTCTGACAGCATAGGTTCACGATGACCTCCACCCGCTCGGCACTCGATGCGGATTGGCTCGGCCT
>Ga0335075_10001305_pt1 | contig 41172 bp, 33 predicted proteins | sample Lox_Sample_24_FD_206723 | JGI IMG/M metagenome (GOLD analysis project Ga0335075, IMG submission 206723) | Soil microbial communities from Loxahatchee National Wildlife Refuge, Florida, United States - Lox_Sample_2.4 | ecosystem: Environmental > Terrestrial > Soil > Wetlands | place: USA...
GTGCCGGAACGCATCCTGTCAGCGACTGGCGAGATGCCAAGATGGCTCCCATTCAGCGTTATGCCGAACTTGTCGAGCAGTTGCAGTGGCTTGCCCGCAGGATTCAGACATTCGGGGTCCATGTCCACGTGGGCATCCGCGACGGCAGCAAGGCGATCCCCATCGTCAATGCCCTCGCTGCATACCTGCCGCACTTTTTGGCGCTGACCGCGTCAAGCCCGTTCTGGAGCGGGCATGACACGGGGCTCGCTTCGAGCCGGGCGGTCATCTTCGGTGGCCTGCCCACGTCGGGGCCACCGCAGCCGCTCGCGGACTGGACTGAGTTCGAGGAGTACATGGACACGCTGCTTCGCGCCGGAACGATCCGGAGCATCAAGGAGGTGTGGTGGGATATCCGGCCACACCCGGATTTCGGCACGGTCGAGATCAGGATGTTCGACGGCGTTCCGACCCTGCGCGAGATCGGTATGGTCGCCGCTCTGTCGCAGTGCCTGGTTCAGCAGTTCGACACCCAGCTGGACCGTGGTTACCGGCTGCCGGCTCACTCTGCGTGGGTCGTTCGCGACAACAAGTGGCGCGCTACCCGGTATGGGCTGGACGCGATCGTGATCACCGATGACTCGGGGTCCACGGCGCCGCTCAGGGACGAGCTGTTCGAGCTGGTGCGGGAGCTCGAGCCGGTCGCGAACCGGCTGGGCTGCTCGCCCGAGCTTGACGTCATTTCCGAGGTGCTGGACCACGGCGCCTCCTACGAGCGGCAGCGGGCCCTCGTGGCCGACGGCGGCGGGCTTGAGGATGTGGTCGACGCCCTGGTCACCGAGTTCGCTGAGGATCGTTTCGTTATCCCCGGGGAGGCGGCGTATGGGCGAACATGACCTGGAGGGCGAGCTCGACGCGTTCCTAGCCGGGCACCAGGCCGAGCTTGTCGAGTTCCGGCGCGACCTGCATGCCCACCCCGAGATCGGCTATCACGAACACCGGACGACGCGCCGGATCAAGCTCCGGCTGGAGGCCGCTGGCCTGCGGCCGACGGTCCTGCCCAAGGGCACCGGCCTGCTCGTGGACATCGGGTCGGGCACCGAGCCGGTGGTAGGGCTGCGGGCCGACCTGGACGCGCTCCCGATCAGCGACGAGAAGAACGTTCCCTACCGGTCCACGGTCCCCAACGCCTGCCACGCCTGCGGGCACGACGTGCACACCACGGTCCTGCTCGGCACCGCCCTGTACCTGGCTCGCACCGCCGCGGCCGGGGCGCTGCCCGGCCGGGTGAGGCTGATCTTCCAGCCCGCCGAGGAGGTGCCGTGCGGCGCGCTGGACGTGCTGGCGGCCGGGGGCATCGCCTCGGTGGACCGGGTCTTCGCGCTGCACTGCGACCCGCGGCTGGACGTCGGCAAGATCGGGACGCGGGTCGGCGCGATCACCGCGGCCTGCGACAAAATCACGGTCCGGGTCACCGGGCCCGGCGGGCACACGGCGCGGCCGCACCTGACCGCCGACCTGGTCTTTGCCCTGGGCAAGATCATCACGGAGCTGCCGGCGGCGCTGTCCCGCCGGGTCGACCCCAGGTCCAGCCTGAGTCTGGTCTGGGGCCATGTCAGCGCGGGCGCGACCGCCAACGCCATCCCGGACGACGGCATCGTCGAGGGCACCGTGCGCTGTCTCGACGACGAGGCCTGGCACGCTGCGCCCGACCTCCTCAAGGCGCTGACCGACTCGGTGGCCGCCGCCTATGGCGTGGTCGCTGACGTCAGCTACGTCCGGAATGTGCCGCCCACGGTCAACGAGGCCATATCGACCGCCATGGTCGAGGCCGCCGCCGACCGGGTGCTCGGTGCCGACGCCGTGGTACCCGCGCCGCAGAGCCTGGGCGGGGAAGATTTCGCCTGGTACCTGGAGTCGATCCCGGGCGCGCTGGCCAGGCTCGGCACCAGGAGGCCCGGTTCCGGTGACGATTTCGACATCCACCAGCCCACGTTTGACGTCGACGAGCGCGCGATCGGGATTGGCGTCAGGCTCATGGCCGCCACCGCGCTGACCGCGATGGGAAGCGGCCCCTCAGCGACCGAGCCGATGCCGGGCGTGGCCCGCGCCTGACCCGGTGCCCGCGTCCGGCCGGGCGCTGCGGCCGGCCCTTCCGCACCAGCGTGACGCTGGACCTACAGTAGGGACTCAAGAAGCGCCAAAATGTGGGCGCTTGTCGGTGACCTCAACGGGAGTGCCATCCGTATGCAGCCGGAGCAAGGGCAGGGTGCGGGACGGCCGGATGGCAAGGCCGCGGGCCAGCGCGCCGGCCAGGCCGTGGCCGCGTCGCCGCCCGCCAAGCAGGCCGCGCAGCAGCCTGGCGACCAGAGCGCGCCCCAGTCGGCCGAGCAGAGCGCGCCCCAGCCCGCGGCGCAGCGCGCGTCCCAGCCCGCCGCGCAGCGCGCGTCCCAGCCTGCCGGGCAGCGCGGGCCCGGCGGGAAGGCCGGGCAGCCCGCCGACCAGAAGATATTCCGCCTGCCTGGGTCGGTGGTTTTCTGGTGGGCCTGGGTGATCTTCGCCGTCGCTTGCCTGGTGGACATAGCCTTCACCGGTCATAATCACACGGCTGCCGAGATCGCGGTGACCGTGCTCTTCATCACCGGCGTGATCTACGCGTGCGCGCTGCGGCCCCGGGTGATCGCCGACGCTGATGCGATCACGGTTCAGAATCCGCTTCGCGATCACCGGATCCCCTGGGGCTCGGTGACGACCGTGGATCTGCGGGAGTCGGTCCAGGTGCACTGCGCGAAGGAACCCGGCGCCAAGCGCGGGAAGGTCGTCCACAGCTGGGCGCTCTACGCCCACCGCCGGCAGCGCCTTAGGCAGGAACTCCTCAGCCACGGCAACGACCGCCGGAGACTCCCGCGTTCGGCCCTGAATTCCTATGGCCAGCCGTCGGACACGGAAGAGAAGAAGCCGAGCGCGGCGCAGCTCATGGCCACCCAGCTCGACGAGCTGGCCAATCAGGCCCGCGAGCGCGGCGCGGCCGCCGGCCCGACCGTCGTCACCTGGCCCTGGCCCCCGGCCGTCGCCATCGCCGCCCCCGCCATCGCGCTCATCCTCGTCATAACCCTCTTCCACTAACCAGCCCCCGTCCGGCTGAGCTCCATGATCAACTTCACATATCATGGAAACCGTAACCGCAAAACGTGTCATAACGGTCGTGATCATGACTAAGTCGCATGATATGTGGTGATGATCAAGGTAAAACGGGCGGGTGGGACGGGGGAGGGGCGCGGGGGGGGCGCGGAGCGGGGGGGCGCGGAGGGGGGGCCAGTACGTGGCCGGGTTCCGTGGGCCGCGGGCGGGCACCAGGCGAGGGTCTGGGGTGGCGATAGGCCAGAATGGAGCACCGTGAATGAGCCGCGTGCGAAGATCGTGATCATCGGCGGTGGGCCGGGCGGGTATGAGGCGGCTCTGGTCGCCGCGCAGCTCGGTTCCCATGTCACGGTGGTGGACTCCGACGGGCTCGGCGGCGCCTGTGTGCTGACCGACTGCGTCCCGTCCAAAACGCTGATCGCGACCTCGGGCATGATGGCCGCCCTGGACGGGGCGCCCGCCCTGGGCATCCGCCCGGATACCGGCGCTGGCGGCGCGGCCCTGGCCACCGTGGATGCGCCGCGGCTGTACTCCAGGGTCCGTGATCTGGCTAGCGCGCAGTCCGCGGACGTGGCCGCGCGGCTGGCGGCCGAGGGGGTGGAGATCCGCCGCGGGCCGGGGCGGCTGGCCGGCCCGCATACGGTCGCGGTGGGGGACACCGAACTCGATGCCGACATCGTGCTGGTCGCGACGGGGGCCAAGCCCCGCGAGCTGCCGGGTGCGGTGCCCGACGGAGAACGCCTGCTGACCTGCAGGCAGCTCTACGACCTGGGCGAGCTGCCCCCGAAGCTGATCGTGGTCGGCTCGGGGGTGACCGGGGCGGAGTTCGCCAGCGCCTACCAGGCGCTGGGCTCGAAGGTCACCCTGGTCTCCTCGCGGGACCGCGTGCTGCCCCAGCAGGACGCCGACGCGGCGATGGTGGTCCAGGAAGTGTTCCGGCGGCGCGGCATGACGGTGCTCAGCCGGTCCCGGGCCGTGTCGGCGTGCCGCACCGGCGACGGGGTCACGGTGACCCTTGAGGACGGCCGGACGGTGCGGGGCTCGCACTGCCTGCTCACGGTCGGGATGGTCCCCAACACCGGCGGGCTCGGCCTGGAGGCGGCCGGGATCGCCCTGGACCGCGGGGGGTTCATCCCGGTCGACCGGGTGTCGCGGACGTCGGCGGCCAATGTCTACGCGGCCGGAGACTGCACCGGCGTGATGATGCTTGCCTCGGTGGCGGCCATGCAAGGCCGGATAGCGATGTGGCACGCGCTCGGCGAGGCGGTCCAGCCGCTACGGCTCAGCCACGTCGCCATGACCGTGTTCACCGAGCCGGAGATCGCCATGGTCGGCGTGTCGCAGCAGGCCGTGGGGTCCGGCGAGGCGGACGCGCTGGTCGTCAAGCTGCCGCTGGCCACCAACGCGCGGGCCAAGATGCAGGGCTTCCGCGACGGCTTCGTCAAGCTGTTTGCCCGCCGCAGCAGCGGCATGGTGCTGGGCGGCGTGGTGGTCGCACCCTGGGCCAGCGAGCTCATCCTGGGCGTGTCGCTGGCCGTGGAGCAGCACCTCACCGTCGACGAGATCGCGCACACGTTCGCCGTGTACCCGAGCCTGTCGGGCAGCGTCACCGAGGCGGCTCGCCAGCTCATGCAGCCGGCCGATGACGACTGACGGTGCTAACTCAGGGGAACTGAGACCCGGACCCTTCTGGTGCCGGATGCGAGGGCCGGCCGGAGGTCGGCCCGAGCAGACGGCAGGGGGCTCCGGGGCGGCGAAGCCCCCCGGTCTGGGGGGTCCGGGGGGTTATTCCCCCGGGTAACTCAGTGCGACGGGCGGCCCAGGTCCGGGTCGTCGGGAACGTCCAGCCCGTGCTGGCGCAGCCGGGACGCGCGGATGTCGTCGGCATAGGCGGCCACCGAGAAGATGCTGCCGCACAAGATCAGCGCCACCATCATCAGCCCCAGCCACAGCGGGGCGGGCAGCAGCGTGGTGAGCACCACGACCAGCACGATGCAGATCGGGATGATGATGGCCAGGTGACGCAGGACGGTGCGGAACCGCCAGCCCGCATCGGTCAGCTCATGCCGGACCCAGTCCACGTTCTCGGCCGGAAGCCGGAACCCGAGAGCGAACCGCAGCCAGCGGACCACTCCGGGATCGCCGGACAGGCGGGCCACGGCCCTAGCCCCGGAGCTGGCAGATGATCTCGCCGGACGAGACGGTCTGGCCGACCTGAACGGCCAGGCCCGTCACGACGCCGTCCTTGTGCGCGGTCAGCGGCTGCTCCATCTTCATCGCCTCGAGCACCACGACCGTGTCGCCCGCCGACACCTGCTGCCCTTCCTCGGCGACGATCTTGACGATCGTCCCCTGCATCGGGCTGACCAGGGCGTCGCCGCCCGCCGCGCCACCGCTGCCGCCGCCCGCGGAGCCGCCACGGGCGGAGCCGCGGCGCGGGCGGGACGACGGCGGCCGCCCGCCACCGGCCGGTCCGCCACCGGCAGAGCCGCCAGCGAAGCCACCGCCGCCGAGTCCGGCTGGGATCACCACTTCCAGGCGCTTGCCGCCGACCTCGACCGTGATCCGCTCGCGCTCGGCCGGGCCGCCGGATGACACCGTGTCGCCGGCATACGGCGGCAGGTCGGCACTGAATTCGGTCTCGATCCACCCGGTGTGCACCGTGAACGGCGTCGCGGTGAACGCCGGGTCATCCAGGACGGCCCGGTGGAAAGGCAGCACCGTCGGCATCCCGCCGATCTCGAACTCGGCCAGCGCGCGGCGCGACCGTTCAAGACACTGAGCACGGTCGGCCCCGGTGACGATCAGCTTGGCGATAAGCGAGTCGAACGCCTGCGGCACGGTCATCCCCGCGCCGTAGCCCGCGTCGAGCCGGACCCCGGGCCCCGACGGCGGCCGCCAGGCCGTGATGGTCCCGGGCGCGGGCAGGAACCCCCGGCCCGGATCCTCGGCGTTGATCCGGAACTCGATCGAGTGCCCCCGCAGCGGCGGGTCGTCGTAGCCGAGTTCCTCGCCATCGGCGATCCGGAACATCTCCCGCACCAGGTCGATGCCGCTGACCTGCTCGGTGACCGGGTGCTCGACCTGCAGCCTGGTGTTCACCTCGAGGAACGACATGGTGCCGTCCTCGCCGATCAGGAACTCGCAGGTGCCGGCGCCCACGTAACCGGCCGCGCGCAGCAGCGCCTTGGACGACGACCGCAGCAGCCCCTCCTGCTCGGCGGAAAGGAACGGCGCCGGAGCCTCCTCGACCAGCTTCTGGTTCCGGCGCTGCAGCGTGCAGTCCCTGGTGGAGACCACGACCACGTTCCCGTGGGAATCGGCCAGGCACTGCGTCTCCACGTGCCGCGGCCGCTCCAGGAAACGCTTCACGAAGCACTCGCCGCGCCCGAACGCGGCCACCGCCTCCCGCACCGCGGACTCGAACAGCGCCGGGATCTCCTCCATGGTCCGGGCCACCTTGAGGCCGCGCCCGCCGCCGCCGTAGGCAGCCTGGATCACGATCGGCAGCCCATACTCGGCGGCGAACGCCGCCACCTCCTCTGGGCCGGAGACCGGGCCGTCGCTGCCCGGCGCCAGCGGCACCCCAACCGAGCTGGCGATCCGCCGGGCCGAGATCTTGTCGCCCAGCGCGTCGATCGCCTCGGGCGGCGGGCCGATCCAGTTGAGGCCGGCCCCGATGACCTCACGCGCGAACTCGGCGTTCTCAGCCAGGAACCCGTAACCGGGGTGCACCGCGTCCGCCTTGGACTCGGCCGCTGCCTTGAGGATCTTGCTGATGTCGAGGTAGCTCTCGGCGGCGCTCTGCCCGCCCAGCGCGTAGGCTTCGTCGGCCATCGTGACATGCAGCGCATCCAGATCCAGCTCGCCGTAGACGGCGACGCTGCCCAGGCCGGCGTCGCGGCACGCCCGCACGATCCGGACCGCGATCTCGCCGCGGTTGGCGATCAGGACCTTGCGCACGAAAAGGCTCCTCTCGACTGCGCAGAGTCTAGTGAAGCCGCTGCAGGTCGCCCGCCCGGGCCTGGCCGGCAGGCTTTGGCGGTAGCGGGTCAGCGGGGCAGCGCGCTGGCCCGCCAGGCTCCGGGGCCACGCAGCAACGGTGCCCGCAGTTGCCGGGATCTCGCCGGCCATCTTGAACGGGTAGCCTCGCCGGCCCCGGTCGCGCCGGCCGGTTGCAGCCGGGCGGACAAGACCGTCACGACCGCGGCGATGTCCTCGGCCGACGGGTTCCCGCGGACGATGGCCAGCGCGGGCCCGGCGGCCGGACCGGACCCGGCCTGGGCGGGCGGCACCGGTGTGGTCATGGACATCAGCTCCTCGACTTGCCGACGCCGATACCGAACTGCCGGTGCACCCGGGCCCAGAACGCGTCCCGCAGCCACTCTCTGGCCTCCTGGTAGGCCCGCAGCGACAGGCCGAGTTCCTTCTCGGCGTCGACCAGCAGTTCCTTGTCGATGACCGGCGGCAGGATCGGCCCCGGCAGCAGGTCGCGGATATTGTCCTCGCCGCGGGTCAGGATCCACTTCTGCGCGACGTGCTCGCCCGCCTCCTCGACTCGCTCCTTGTCCGGGCCGCGCCTGGCCGCCGCTGCGGCGGCTGCGGCGGCGGCAGCGGCCGCAGCCGTGGCGGCCGGGGTGTGGGCGGTGCGCATGGCCGGGGCGGGCCGCGGGACGTGCCGTTCGCCGAACACCTGCGCCGGGGACGGCGCGGTCGGGCTGGCCAGCCCCGGTCCGGCCGGGACGGACCGGCCCGGGCCGGTGGCCGCCGCGGTGACCGACTCGGGAACGAGTTGCCTGGCGAAGTACGGCTCGACGAATGACCGCTCGAGCACCTCCACCGTGTCCGACTCCCAGACCAGCCGCTCGGCCTGGTTCGTGCCGTATGGGGGCTCGATGCCCCACAGGTGCACCCGGACGCCGAACGCCTGCGCGGCCTCCACCGCGGGAACCATGTCCTCGTCACCGGCCACCAGAATCGCGTCGGTGATCGCCCGGTGCCTGGCCAGCGCCTCCATGTCGGCGCGGATCTGGGCGTCCACGCCCTTCTGCTGGCCGCGCGCGTTGAGGTTGCCCAGGCGCAGCTTCACCCACGGCATCTGGGCGATGACCCGCTGGTCGATGGTGGGCACCCGGTCCCGCGCGGCGTCGTACCAGTAGACCCGGAGCAGCTCGCCGCGCACCTGATCGTCCGCGTGCTTGGTGAGGGCCTGGATCAGCTGGTCCGCGTCGACCCGGTACTCGCGTCGCGAGGCGGCACCGAACAGCAGCTCGCCGGCGGACGCATAGATATATCCGACATCGACCATGATGGCGTAGCGGGAGAGCAGCGGCAGCGGTGATCCGTTCTCGGTCATTGTCTCAAGACTCTATCTACTGCCCGATCCACTCCCCGCAGGATGCTCCGCCGCAGGTGATCGGCCTGCGGGCGGTGCGCCGGGCTATAGCGGGATATTCCCGTGCTTGCGTGGCGGGAGGGTCTGCCGCTTGGTCCGGAGCGTGCGCAGCGACCTGATCACCTGGGCGCGGGTTTCCGCGGGACGGATGACCCCGTCCACATAGCCGCGCTCCGCGGCTATGTACGGGTTGGCCAGCGTGTCCTCGTACGCGGCGACCCGGGATGCCCGCAGCGCGGCTTGCTCATCCGGGGAGGCCGCCGCGGCGAGCTCGCGCCGGTAGAGGATGTTCACCGCGCCCTGCGCGCCCATCACCGCGATCTGCGCGGTCGGCCAGGCCAGGTTGACGTCGCCGCCGAGGTGCTTGGAGCCCATGACGTCGTAGGCACCGCCGTACGCCTTGCGGGTGATCACGGTGATCTTGGGCACCGTGGCCTCGGAGTAGGCGTAGATCAGCTTGGCGCCGCGGCGGATGATGCCGCCCCACTCCTGCTCGATGCCGGGCAGGAAGCCGGGCACGTCCACGAAGGTCAGCACCGGGATGCTGAACGCGTCGCAGGTCCGCACGAAGCGCGCGGCCTTCTCCGACGCGTTGATGTCCAGGCAGCCGGCGAAGTGCATCGGCTGGTTGGCCACGACGCCGACCGATGCGCCCTCGACCCGGCCGAAGCCGACCACGATGTTCTTGGCGAACCCCGCGTGGATCTCGAGGAACTCCCCGTCGTCGAGGATCCGGGTGATCACCTCGTGCATGTCATAGGGCTGGTTGGGCGAGTCGGGGATGATGCCGTCCAGCTCGGCGTCGGTGTCGGTGATCTCCAGGATGGCCGGGTCGTCGCTGGCCGGCACGGCAGGCTCGTCCAGGTTGTTGGACGGCAGATAGGACAGCAGCTCCCGGGCGAAGCTCAGGCAGTCCTCCTCGTCCTTGGCCTGGTAGTGCGCGACGCCGGACTTGACGTTGTGGGCCTGCGCGCCGCCGAGATCCTCGAAGCTGACCTCCTCACCGGTGACGGTCTTGATCACGTCGGGCCCGGTGATGAACATGTGCGAGGTGCCCTCGACCATCAGCGTGAAGTCGGTCATCGCGGGCGAGTAGACGGCGCCGCCGGCGCACGGTCCCATGATCAGCGATATCTGCGGGATCACGCCGGAGGCCATGACGTTCCGGTAGAAGATCTCGGCGAACAGGCCGAGCGCGACCACGCCCTCCTGGATCCGCGCCCCGCCGCCGTCGTTGAAGCCGATCACCGGGCACCCGGTCTTCAGCGCGTGGTCCATGACCTTGACGATCTTTTCGCCGTAGACCTCGCCCAGGGAGCCGCCGAACACGGTGAAGTCCTGGCTGAACACGCAGACCGGGCGGCCGTCCACGGTGCCGTAACCGGTTACGACGCCGTCGCCGTAGGGGCGGTTGGCGGCCATGCCGAAGTCGGTGGCCCGGTGCCGGGCGAGCTCGTCGAACTCGGTGAACGAACCCGGGTCGAGCAGCCCGTCGATCCGCTCCCGCGCGGTCATCTTGCCCCGGGCGTGCTGCCGCTCGACGGCGCGCTGGGATCCGGCATGGACCGCCTCGTGTCTGCGCTTCTCCAGATCGGCCAGCTTGCCCGCGGTCGTGTGCGGCGCTGGCTGATCGGGGTCTTCGGCGGTGCCGGCGGGCTGCGGAGCTTCGGTGGCCATGCCGGACAGGGTAACGTCCAGGTCGGCGCCTGCCTCACCGGCCTGGACACCCGCCGGGTCAGGCCAACGGGCCGGGCTAAGCGGGGCGCGGGTGAAGGGGCCAGCAGGGGAAGCGGGCGTCGGCACCCTCCCCGGCGACCAGGCTGGCCAGCGCAGCCCGGGTGGTCTCGTCGACCGGGGTGTACACGACCATCCGGGTGCCCGGCATGGCGTTCACGGCCAGCGAGTTCGAGGTCATGGCCAGCCGCGGGTGCGCCGGGTGCTGGAAGATCTTGTCGTAGGTCGTCGTGCTGGCCACCTCGTGCTGCGCCCACATCTGACCGAACTCGGGGCTCGCGGCCTGCAGCCTCCGGACGAATCCGGTCCAGCCTGGCTCGCCGATGTGGCGCCCGTAAGCCGCGCGCAGCTGTGCGACCATCAGGCCCAGCTGACCGGCACGGTTCAGGTACGGGTGGCAGCACGGCGGATGGGTGAAGCACAGCCACAGCGTGTTGCGGTGCGCCCGGTCCGCCCCGACCAGGGCGGGAAACAGCGCGGCAAAGCCGGCGTTCCAGGCCAGCACGTCGAAGCGCTCGTTGAGCACGGTGGCCGGCAGGGTGGTCATCCCGTCGAGGATCTGCTGGATCTCGGGGACGCCCATCCCGTCCGCCTCTGCTGCGGGCGCGGGCACCGGCAGGTCGGCCAGCCGGTAGAGATGCTCGCGCTCGGGCTGGTCGAGCCGGAGCGTGCGCGCCACCGCGTCCAGGACCTGGGTGCTGGCGTTGATCGGGCGGCCCTGCTCGAGCCAGGTGTACCAGGTGACGCCGACACCGGCCAGCTGGGCGACTTCCTCGCGCCGCAGCCCGGCCGTCCGGCGCCGGAACCCGGGCGGCAGCCCGGCGTCCTCCGGCGAGATGCGCTCCCGGCGGCTGCGCAGGAACGCGGCCAGCTCTACCCGGCGGGTGCGGCCGCTGGACGCCGTCATCGTGGTCATGTTCTCATCCTGGTGCCCTGAGCCGGGCCGTGCCAGGTGCTGCTGGTACCAGGATGACCGGCTCTCAGCACCGGCATCGGGGACTCTGGACACGGATACGAAACATAACTAGCCTGGCAAGTGCTTATTACCGGCGAGTAGCCGGGCCTGCCAGCCCCCGGCGTGGCCTCGGTGCCGCCAGACCGAGGATCGCCGCGGTGTCCAGTTCAGCAGTGAAACGAGCCGTCGGCCGGGGCGATTCGCGCCTGGCCGGCCAGGGCAGCTGTGCTCCGCTGGAGCCCGGGACCGCGGGCGCGTGGCCCGCGATTCCGGCCAAGGTTGCTGACCAGCTCAGGCCGGCGCTCCCGGCGGTCGTGGAAGAGATGGTCGCCAAGATCCTGGCCAGCGTGGCCGAATACGCGCGGCCCGGCGATGGCTCATACGCCCGCGCCGTGCGCCGCGGCGCCGAGGAGGCGGCCAGCCAGTTCGTCCAGCGGATCGCCGACCCCGGTGCCTCGTGGGACCAGGCCGCCGACGTGTTCCGCAGGCTGGGCCGGGCCGAGGCTGGCCAGGGGCGCAGCCTGGAGGCCCTGCAGTCGGCGCTGCGGGCCGGGGCGCGCGCGGCCCTGCGCTGGCTGACCGATGCGTCGCGGTGGATGGACGCCCCGCTGGAGACCCTCGGCCTGCTGGCCGAGGCACTGTTCGTCTTCCTCGACGAGATCGCCGCCTGGTGCGCGGACGGCTACGCCCAGGCCCAGGCCAAGGTGGCCGACGAAGTGCAGGGCCGGCGCCGGCGGCTGCTCGGCCTGCTGCTGGCCGAGCCGCAGCCGCCCGCTGAGGCGGTCACCGAGATGGCCCGCCTGGCTCAGTGGCGGCAGCCCCGGCTGGTGTCCGTGGTCGTGCTGGCCGACCACCACCCTTCCGGCGGCCGGATGCCCGCGCTGCCCGGCGAGGTCCTGCATGATCTCGCCCGCGTGCCGCCGGTCCTGATCGTCCCCGACCCCTATGGTCCCGGTCGCCGGGACATGCTCGACCGCGGCCTGCGCGGGTTCCGGGGGGCGGTCGGGCCGCCGACCGGCCCGCGCGAGGCAGCCAAGTCCCTGCACTGGGCGCGGGAGGCCCTCGGCTTGGCCGAGCAGGGCGTTTTCGGCGACTGCCCGATCGTCCACTGTGACGATCACCTCACCGACATGGTCCTGCGCCGGGGCGGCGACCTGCTTGACCGCCTGGAGGCCAGGCGGCTGGCCCCGCTCAAGAACATGGCGCCGGGGCGCCGGGACATGCTGGCCGAGACGCTGCTGGCCTGGCTGGAGACGGGCAAGAGCAGCAGCGTGGCCTCGCGCCTGTTCATACATCCGCAGACGGCGCGCTACCGCCTGCACAGGCTGCAGGATCTGTTCGGGGACCAGCTTGAGAATCCTGACGCCAGGTTCGAGCTTGCGCTGGTATTGCGGGCACGGCACGCCGGCCAGCAGCGCTCCGGCGATTCCTCGTGACCGCCCACGCCGTGTCCCTCTGGGTTACGTGGTCGGCGCGTCGCTGCGCGGACGGGTTGGCGAGGCGTGGTCGTTTGTGCTCACGAGCTTGGCGCGGAGCTGGCTGGCGTGGGGATGCTGGATGTCATCGAGGATGGCCAGCGCCTGCTGCCAGGCCTCCCTGGCCTGCGCCAGCTCGCCGGCGGCGTGGCAGACGTCGCCGAGGTGGGTGAGGGTGTCCGCTTCAGGGAAGCGGTCGCCGGCTTCCCGGAAGAGGCTGAGCGCGCGCTGGTAGCAGGCCGCGGCTTCGGGGTGGTTGCCCAGGTGGTGCTCGGCGTATCCCAGGCTGTCCCAGGCATATCCCTCGACCCTGCGGTTGCCGGCTTCCGCGCATAGGGTGACGGCCTGGCGGCAGAACGTGCGGGCCTGCTGGTAATCGCCGAGAAGCCCGTGGTACCAGCCGACGCTGTTGAGCGCTGCGGCCTGTCCCGCCTTGTCGCCGATGGCCTGAAACAGGCGCAGCGCCTGCTCGGTGTGCCCGAGCGCGTCGTCGTAGCGGCCCTGACGTTCGGCTGCGAAGCCGAGACTCTGCTGGATCTTAGCCTGGCCGAGGCGGTCGCCGAGCCGCTGGCACAGCGTGAGACTGCTGGCGAAGTGGCCGACGGCCTGATCATGGTCGCCGAGGTCGGTGCAGGCGTTGGCCAGGAGGCGGCCGGACAGGGCCTGCGCGGCGATGTCACCCAGGCGTGTCGCGGCGGCCAGCGCGGTGCGCTGGGCCGCGGCATTTTCCTGCCAGTGCCCGCGGGCTCGCAGGAAGGACACCATGGCCCAGGGAAGCTGCCAGGCGTGGGCGTCGAACCCGGATCCGGCGGCGAGGGCGACGGCGGCGAGCAGGACCTGGTGCTCGGCTTCGAACCAGGCCATGGCCTGCCAGTAGCCGGCGGCCTGCCCGGCGGCGGCGCCGGGTCTGGGCGGGGCGAGGGCCACCGGCTCCTTGCCTGGCTGCAGCAGGCGGCCGGCGCGGGCGGCGGTGTGCAGGTAGTAGTCGAGCACCCGGCCGGTGGCCTCATGCCGCTCCGCCTCGGTGTCGCTGTGGCGGGCTTGCTCGGCGGCATAGACGCGCAGCAGGTCGTGCAGGGCATACCGGCCGGGCACGTGCTCGGCGATCAGGTGCGCGCGGGCCAGCCCGTGTAGCAGCCGGCGGGCGTCGGCCTCGGCTATCGCGGCGAGGCTGGCCGCGGCCGTGGCGGTGATGTCAGGGCCCGGGTGGATGCCCAGCAGCCGGAACATTCGCGCCGATTCCTCATCGAGCTGCTGGTAGGACCAGGAGAACACCGCCCGCACGCTCGAGCGCGGGTCGCCGGCGTCCAGGGCGTCCAGGCGGCCGGCCGAATCGGCGAGCTCGGCGGCCAGGGCGGCCAGCGGAAACCCGGGCCGGGCGGCGGCGCGGGCCGCGGCGACCGCCAGCGCCAGCGGCAGGCACGCGCACAAGCTGGCGATCCGATCGACCGCGCCCGGCTGTGTGGCGGTCCGGGCGGTGCCCAGCCGAGCGGTCAGCATGTGCACCGCCTCGGCGTGGCTGAGCACGTCCAGGCTGATCAGCCGCGCCCCGTCGGCGGCGCCCAGCCCGGACAGCTGGCTGCGGCTGGTGACCAGCACCAGGCTGCCCGGGCTGGCCGGCAGCAGCGGCCGCACCTGCTGCTCGTCCCGGGCGTTGTCGGCCACGATCAGCATCCGCCTGTCCGCCAGCAGGCTACGGTACAGGCCCGCCTGCGCCTGCGGGGTCGGCGGAACCTGACCGGGCGCCACGCCGAGGGCGTCCAGGAATCCCCGGATGGCCGCTTCCGGGGCAGCCGGGGTGCCCGAGGGGTCAAAGCCGCGCAGGTTCACATGCAGCTGCCCGTCGGGGAAGCGGGCGGCGACCTGATGCGCCCAGTACAGCGCCAAAGCGGTCTTGCCCACCCCCGCGGTACCGCCGATCGCCGAGATCACCACCGTCCCCGGGCTGCTATCCCTGCTGGCCTCGTCCAGGATCTGGGTCAGCGCCGCCAGCTCGCCGGCCCGGCCGATGAAATCAGCCACCGCCGCGGGCAGCTGCCGCGGCACCAGCCCGGCCGCCCAGCCGCCTGGCGTGCCGGGGGCCTGGGTCAGGGCGAGGGCGGGCCCAGTGCCGAGGATCTGCTGGTGCAGCGCCCGCAGCTGCGGGCCGGGGCCGGTACCCAGCTTGCCGGCCAGGTGCTGGCGGGTGCGCTCGAACCAGCGCAGCGCCTCAGCCTGCTGGCCGGACCGGTACAAGGCCAGCATCAGCTGGCCGATCAGCCGCTCATCGGCCGGCGCGGCGCCGGCCTGCCTGGCCAGCTCAGCGACCAGGACCGCATGCTCACCGAGGCGCAGCCGGATGTCGGTCAGGTCCAGCTTGGCGGCAGCCCGTTCCCGCTCCAGGGCGTCGCGCATCCCGTCCAGCCACCGGCCGCGCAGGCCCGCGAGGGCCGGACCGTGCCACAGCCCGAGCGCGTCGCCGAGCAGGCCCGCGGCCCGGCCGTCATCGCGGGCCGCCGCGGCGTGCCCGGCTAAGGCGCGGAACCGGTATACATCCAACTGCTCCAGGTCAGCTCGCAACTGGTAGCCCCCGGCCAGCCGGGACAGAGACACACCGGCATCCGCGGCCAGCGCCGCCTTCAGGCGGGCGACATACCGGTACAGCACGTTGCGCACCGAAGTCGGCGGGTCGTGGTCCCAGACCCGCTCGATCAGCACCTCGGCCGGCACCACCTTGCCCAGCTCCAGCAACAGCACCGCCAGCACCGCCCGCTGCCGCCCGTGCCCGGCATCAAGCAGCCGACCAGCGGCCCGGATCTCGACCGGTCCTAAGAGGCGGAACTCCATCAGCGCCCCGGCGCGTGTGCGGACTGCTTCGGCATGCCCCCTTGACAGCAATTGTGTCACTTGCGCCGCCGCGATGCCGCCCAGACCAGGGCGCCACGCTGTGCGACGGCCGCAGCAGCGACGCGCCCTACGCCGGTCGCATCGACGGGACTCGATCACAGGTGCCTGCGGCAGGAGAGGCCGGGCCGGCCGGGCTCGCGGCGGGAGCCGGCTTGATGAACGCCAGGCCGGCGGCGATGCAGGTCAGCGGGATGGCGACGATCGTGTAGCGGTAGAGGGACTGGGTCAGCATGGCCGGCAGCACAATGCTGGCGGCGGCCAGCGCCCACGGCAGCGCCGCCATGCCGCCCCAGTCGCGCCACTTTCGCAGCACCCCGGCCAGGCCGGCCACCACGGCCAGGAAGAAGGCGACGCCGGGGAAGTAGACCGGCTCCTGGTACAGCAGCAGGAAGTACGCGAACGGCTGCACCAGATAGGTGTTGCTCCGGGTGCCCGCGTACCGGTGCTCGTCGGCCGCGTAGAACGATGGCAGCCGGGCGATGTGCGGCGCAGCGGTGAAGCTCATCGTGCTTTTGGTCAGCGGCCGGTCGTTCTGCACGAACACCAGCATCACGTCCCTGGCCGTGACCTGGAGGTAGCCGAGCGGCTGGGCCTCGATCGCGTCGATCGCGAAGTGCAGGCCGAGCTTGTTGTTGTAGTTGTTGATCCCGGGGTACTTGTCGTGCCGCCACCAGGCGTCCGGCGCCCACAGGTAGTCGGCCGGGGTCGGCGCGCCGAGCAGGGCATTGACCGACCAGGCCGGTGCCGGGCGAGAGGGAGCAACCGATTTTTCCCGGTCCGGGCACAGCGGCGCGAGCTCCGGCGAGGGCTTGATGATCGCGCAGTTGGCGAAGCTCGTCGTGCGCGACCACAGGAAGATGCCGTCGCTGTCGGTGATGTTGTATTGCCCGTAGGCCGCGTGGAACGTGGCCACGTACCACAGCAGCGGCACCGCGAACGCCGCCGCGGCCGCGCTAACGGCCCGCCAGCCGACGCGCCTGATCAGGATGAAGACCGCGAATATCACGGCCAGCGGAAGCCCGTTGCCGCGTAAGACCGAGACGTAGGCGACGAACAGCCCGGCCAGGGCACACTGCCACCACCGCGGCGTGCGCTTGGTCAGCAGCAGCGCGACGGCCAGCAGCAGCATCAGGTTGTACAGCGTGTCCGGCAGGATGTAGGACTCGAGCGCGATCTCGCGGGGGTCGAACAGGGTCGCCGCCGCGGCCAGGGACGCTCCCCAGGCCGGCAGGCCCCAGTGGCGCAGCAGGCCGTAGACGATGACCGCTAAGCCGATCCCCATGACGTGCTGGACCGTGGTGACGGCCAGCAGAGGGTGCGGCAGTGGCTGGAGCACATCGAGCAGCAGGGAGTAGCCGGACGGCCGGATCTGGCCCAGAGTCCCCCTGGCCGCCTCATCCATGTACAGGAACGAGTCCGAGGTGAGCAGCGCGGGCCGGAAGGCCAGCGCGGCCAGCACCCGCGGCACGAGCGAGAGCGCCACCAGGATCGTGAACAGGCGGTGGTCACGCCATAGGGCCTTTGGCCCCAGCCCCCTCATGGCCCGGCCGCGGGGGATCACGGCCACGGCCGCCGCCGGATGCCAGTCACCCCGGCGCGGCCGCGGCAGCCTGGCCGGCGTGGCTGGCTGCCCGCGTGCGTCGTCAAGCTCGTTGAGCCTGAGATCGCGCACTGTTCTCCCCGCCCATGGATCGCTGAATGGTGGCGCTCTGTGCGGGATAGGTTACTCCCCGCGCACGGTGGCCGGCAGGCGAGCGAGCCAGCGGGCCGGCCGGGGCCGCCGGGGGAGCGGGAGAGGATGCCAGGATGGCCGGTGTGGCTAGTAACGGCGCGGCCGGTCGGCCGCTTCTGAGCGCCCGTGAGCTGCACGAGACGCTGGTCACGCCCGGCGGGCTGTGGCAGGACGTCCGGGTGGTGGCCGAGACCGGTTCGACCAACTCGGACCTGCTGGCTGAGGCCAGAAGTGGTCTGGCCGAGGGTGCCGTGCTCGTGGCCGAGGCCCAGACCGCTGGCCGCGGCCGGATGGGCAGGCACTGGGTCAGCGCGCCGGGCTCCGCGCTCACGTTCTCGGTGCTGCTGCGGCCGGCCGCGATTCCGCCGGCCAGCCGGGGCTGGATCCCGCTGCTGGCCGGGGTCGCGGTGTCACGGGCGGTCCGCGCCGAGACGGGGGTCACGGCCCGGCTGAAATGGCCGAACGACGTGCAGGTGAACGGCGCGAAGCTGGCCGGCATCCTGGCCGAGCAGGCGGGCGACGCGATCGTGGTGGGCATCGGGATCAACCTGTCCGGTGGCCGGGACGAGCTGCCAGTGGTCGGCGCCACGTCGCTGGCCCTCGAGGGTGCGGAGGGGGCGGCGGGGGCGGCGGCCGGCCGGCTGCTGGCCGGTGTGCTGGCGGAACTGGAGCGCTGGTACCTGGCCTGGTCAGGCACACTGGGTGACGCCATTTCGTGCGGGCTGCACCAGGAATACCAGCGGTTGTGCGGCACGCTCGGCAGGCAGGTCCGGGTTTCGCTGCCCGGAGGCCGGACGGTGGACGGGCTGGCGGACGAGGTGGACGGCGCGGGCCGGCTCGTGGTCAGCTCCCCGTCGGGACCCGTCCCGGTCAGTGCGGGTGATGTGGTCCACGTCCGGTGAGGCCTGGCCGCGGCCGGCCCTGACGTGACTGGTGTCCGGTGAGGCCTGGGCGCATCCCGGCTCCATACATGCCACGATGTGGCCTATGGCCGGTGATGACTCCCTATCCGAGGGCGAGCAGTTCGTGCTGAGGCTGCACCCGCACTGGAAGGTGCTGGTGAAGCCGTTCTTCAGCCTGGCAGTGGTCATCGCTGCCGCCATCGCGGCGCTGATCATGCTCCCGCCGCGCAGCAGCCTGGATGTAGCCAGGGACGGGATCGGCGTCGTGGTGTTCCTGGCCGTGATCGTCTGGGGCGTGGTCCCGCTGCTGCGGTGGCAGACGACGAGCTACGAGCTGACCACCCGCCGGCTCAGGCTGCGCCAGGGCATCCTGTCCCGGTCTGGCCGGGACTTTCCGCTGACCAGGATCAGCGACGTCTCGTTCTCCCATGGGTTAATCGACCGGCTGCTCGGCTGCGGCAACCTGATCGTCGAGTCCGCCGGTGAGCATGGCCAGCTCATCCTCAACCAGATCCCTCAGGTCGAGCAGGTACAGGCCACCCTGTTCCAGCTGGTTGGAGAGGAGCAAGAGCGGCTGGCCCGGGAGGACCGCTGAGGGTGTGGCCACGCCTCCCGGCTAGCCTGCCGGTATGAGTCAGGATGGCGTGACCGTGCGCACGCCGCCAACGGGCGGCGCCGGAATTGCCGAGATCACGCTCGACCGGCCCGAGGCGATGAACGCGCTGAGTTCGGCCATGACCGCCCGGCTGGCCGTGGTCTGCGCGGAACTGGCCGCCGACCGCGGCGTTCGCGCGATCGTGCTCGGCGCGGCGGGCCGGGCGTTCTGCGTGGGCGCCGACCTCAAGGAGCGGGCGGCGATGAGCGACGCCGACCTGATGGCGCAGCGGCCGGTGTTCCGCGCGGCATTCGGCGCCGTCCTCGGCCTGCCGCAGCCCGTCATCGCGGCGGTACACGGGTACGCGCTGGGTGGCGGCTGCGAGCTCGCCCTGTCCTGCGACCTGATCGTCGCGGATGAGACCGCCCAGTTCGGGCTGCCCGAGACCACCGTGGGCCTGGTTCCCGGCAGCGGCGGAACCCAGCTCGCGCTGCGCCGCCTCGGCCCAGGCCGCGCCGCTGACCTGGTGCTCACCGGCCGCCGGATCGACGCGGCCGAGGCGGCACGGCTGGGCCTGGCTGACCGCCTGGTGCCGGCCGGCACGGCCGGCCAGCACGCGCGCGAGCTGGCCGGGCTGATCGCGGCCAGCTCGCCGGTAGCCGTTCTCAATGCGAAAAGGGCTCTGCGGCAAGGCGCTGGCCTCCCGCTCGCGGCCGGCCTCGAGGTCGAGGATTCCGCCTGGCGGGCCACGGCCTTCTCGGCGGACAGAAAAGAGGGCATCGCGGCGTTTGTGGAGAAGCGGAAGCCACAATGGCCAGGCGCGTGAGGAGCAGTGAAGAGGGCATGAGGAGGCGGGCAGCATGAGTGACCTTCCCGAGCGGATCTCGGTGCGCGAGGTCGGCCCGCGCGACGGGCTGCAGAACGAGGATCCGGTGCCGGCCGAGGCCAAGATCGAGCTCATCGACCGGCTGTCAGCGACCGGCGTGCAGCGGATCGAGGCGGTGTCGTTTGTCCGGCCGGAGGCGATACCGCAGATGGCCGACGCCGACGAGGTGTGGCTCGGGATCGAGCGGGCGCCGTCGGTCAGGTACTCGGCCCTGGTCCCGAACCTGCGCGGCGCCCGGCGGGCGCTTGACCGAGGGCTCACCGAGATCGAGGCCGTGGTCTCGGCGTCCGACACCCACAACCGCAAGAACGTCAACCGGTCGACGGAAGAGTCGCTGGACGACATCGCGGCGGTCATCGACGAGGCCCACCAGCGCGGCGCCACCTGCCAGGTGATCGTGTCCACCGCGTGGGGCTGCCCGTACGAGGGGGACGTGCCCGTGCCGCGGGTGGTCGGGACGGCGTCGCGGGCGGTGGCCGGCGGGGCGGACTGCATCTCGTTCGGCGACACCACCGGCATGGCCACCCCGCGCCGGGTCCGCGAGCTGGTCGGCGCGTTCCGCTCGGCCCACCCCGATGTCCCGCTCAACCTGCATTTCCACAACACCAGGGGAACCGGCCTGGCCAACGTGCTGGCCGCGCTGGAACTGGGTGTCTGGGACTTCGACGCCTCGGTCGGCGGGCTCGGCGGGTGCCCGTACGCGCCCGGTGCCACCGGCAACATCGCCACCGAGGAGCTCGTGCACATGGTTGAGGACATGGGCGTGGCCACCGGGATCGACCTGGCCGCCATGATCGACGCCGCCGCCGACGCCGAACGCATCATCGGCCGCCAGCTCCCGTCCCAGGTCCTCCGGGCCGGTCCCCGAACCCGCACAATCCCGGCATAGCAGGCGCCTGCCCTCAAGCGACGGTGCTGGCGGGGCGGCGACTCGGTACGCTCGCGGTCGTGCCGCAGACATACGCTTCGCCCGGCAGCAGCGATCAGGCGCCGATCATCGCGGTGGCAAGCGGCAAGGGCGGCGTCGGCAAGAGCACCGTCGCGGTGAACCTGGCCCTGGCCCTGCACGCGCGGGGCAGCAGCGTCGGCCTCGTCGATGCCGACCTGTACGGCCCTGACGTCCCGCGCATGCTGGGCCTGCGCCGGAGGCGGGAGGCGTCCAGTGTCACCCTCTTCGCCGCCAGGGGCCTGCAGGGCTCGCGCCTCGAGGTCATCGAGCGGCATGGCATCCAGGTGACATCGGCGGCGTTCCTGCTCGGCGAGAACCAGGGGCTTGGCATTCAGGGTCCGGTCGCGCAACTGCTGGTCCGCAGGCTGATCACGGACGCGGCCTGGGAGGGCGTCGGCTGCCTGGTGGTGGACCTTCCGCCCGGCACGGCCGACATTCAGCAGTTCCTGTTTGGGCTGGGCTCACGGCCGGTGTTCGTCGTGGTCGTGGTGACGCCGCAGGTGATCGCGCACCAGGACGCGCGCCGTCTGATCGCTGACCTGGGACGGCATTCCGTGGTGAGCGCCGGCGGCGTTGAGAACATGAGCGGGCAGATCTGCCCGAGCTGTGGTGGGCGGACCGAGTTGTTCCCGCCGGCCCCGCCGGAGGAGAGCATCTGGGGTCTTGTCCCGAGGCTGGCCAGCATGCCGTTCAGCGCCAGGGCGGCCCGCGACGCGGATCAGGGACTGCCGGTCATGGTCACTGGCGCCGTGCCGGAACTGGCCGCGGCCTACGAGGCGCTGGCGGGCGAGCTGCAGCGGCGGATCGGCCCGGCGGACGTGGCCGAGGCCTGAGCGAGCCGGGCCTGGCCAGCGCAGTACGCTCGCGAGCGTGAGCGAAGAACTGAAGGACGCGGCGCCGGCGCCTGCTGATAAGGCCGGCCCGCCGGCGATGGCCGACGAGGCCGGCCATCCCGAGCTGGCCGAGGTCCGGGCCAGGATCGAGAAGGGCGGCGCAGCCAGGTATCACGAGTCCGCCGCGGCCCAGGGCAAGCTATTCGCCAGGGACCGGATCGCGCTGCTCGTGGATCAGGACAGCTTCACCGAGGACGGCGCCTTCGCCAACGTGCTGGCCGACGGCCTGCCCGCGGACGGGGTGATCACGGGCACGGCCACCGTTGCCGGGCGCCCGGTCGCGCTGATGGCGAACGACTCCACGGTCAAGGCGGGTTCGTGGGGCGCGCGCACCGTCGAGAAGATCGTCCGGATCATCGAGAAGGCCTACGTTTCCGGCGTCCCGATGATCTACCTGGTGGACTCCGCGGGCGCGCGGATCACCGACCAGGTGGAGATGTTCCCGGGCCGCCGCGGGGCGGGCAAGATCTTCCACACCCAGGTGCGCGCCTCCGGGTCCATCCCGCAGGTGTGCGCGCTGTTCGGCCCGTCGGCCGCGGGCGGCGCCTACATCCCGGCTTTCTGCGACTACGTCGCGATGGTGAACGGGAACGCCTCGATGTACCTGGGCAGTCCCCGGATGGTCGAGATGGTGGTCAGGGAGCAGACCACGCTGGAGGAGATGGGCGGCGCGCGCATGCACTGCACCATCTCGGGCTGCGGCAGCCACCTGGCCGAATCGGAGCCCGACGCGATCGACGCGGTCCGCGGGTTCCTGTCCTACCTGCCGGAGAACTGGCAGGGCGCGCCGCCCGCGCAAGCCGCCCGCGAGCCGGTCCCGACCGACCTGCGCGGGCTGGTCCCGGTCAGCGAGCGCCAGGCGTTCGACATGCGCCGGTACGTGCGCGGGCTGGTCGACGAGGACTCCCTGTTCGAGGTCCACGCGCTGTGGGCCCGTGAGCTGATGGTCGGTTTCGCCCGGCTGGCCGGACGCGTCATCGGCGTCGTCGCGAACAACCCGATGTTCAAGGGCGGGGTGCTGTTCGTCGACTCGGCCGACAAGGGCACGCGCTTCATCCAGCTCTGCGACGCGTTCAACGTCCCGCTCCTGTTCCTGGCCGACGTGCCCGGCTTCATGGTGGGCACCGCGGTCGAGAAACAGGGGATCATCCGCCACGGCGCCAAGATGATCAGCGCCGTGTCCGAGGCCACCGTGCCGAAGATCTGCGTCGTGGTCCGCAAGGCCTACGGGGCGGGCCTGTACGCCATGGCTGGTCCCGGGTTCGAGCCGGACGCGACGCTGGCGCTGCCAACCGCGAAGATCGCGGTCATGGGCGCCGAGGCGGCCGTGAACGCCGTGTACTACAACAAGCTGGCCGCGATCGCCGACCCGGCCGCCCGCGAGCAGGAGACCGAACGGCTGCGCGCGGCCTATGAGACAGATATCGACGTGCTCCGGCTGGCCGGGGAGCTGGTGGTCGACGACGTCGTCGAGCCGGAGGACCTGCGCCCCCAGCTGATCCGGCGGTTCGCGGCGGCGCAGGGCAAGGATCGGTCGTTTTCCCGGCGCCGGCATGGCGTGACCCCAGTGTGATGGTGGCGGAATGTGCCTGTGGCACCGGGTTGCCGGGGCGCCACGTATTGCTATCTCGGCAGTTCCTGCGCGTGGAGCGAGGGAAATGCTCGCCGTCCGCCATACGATCAGAGCATGACCAGCGTTTTGCTTGCCGAGGATGACCCGTCTATCTCGGAGCCACTGGCGCGTGCTCTGCGCCGCGAGGGTTATGAAGTCGGCGTTTCCGCCGACGGGCCGGCCACGATCGAGGCCGCGTCCGGAGGCGGGATCGACCTGATCCTGCTCGACATCGGCCTGCCCAAGCTCGACGGGCTCGAGGTCTGCCGGCAGATCAGGTCGGCGGGCCACGCCATCCCGGTGCTCATCCTGACCGCGCGCGCCGACGAGGTGGACACCGTGATCGGCCTGGATGCCGGCGCCGACGACTACGTCACCAAGCCGTTCCGGCTGGCCGAGCTGCTGGCCAGGGTCCGGGCCCTGCTGCGGCGGGGCGCCACGGAGAGCCGGATTGTGCAGGGCGTGCGGGTCGATGCCGACGCGCGCCGGGCCTGGCTGGGCGACTCCGAGATCGACCTCACCTCCAAGGAGTTCGACCTGCTCTCGCTGCTGGTGAGCGAGGCCGGCAAGGTGGTCACCCGCGAGCAGATCATGCGGCAGGTCTGGGACAGCAAGTGGTGGGGCTCGACGAAGACCCTGGACATGCACGTTTCCTGGCTGCGCCGCAAACTCGGGGACGACGCGCACAGTCCGCGTTACATCACCACGGTTCGGGGTGTCGGGTTCAGGTTCGAGCGCGGTGACTGACCGCAAGGACGGCGGCTGACCATGAACGGGCAGGCGGCGGGCCCGGGCTTGGGCTCTGGGCCGATCGCGGCGGGGATCTGCGGCTTCGATTGCGGGCCCGGAGGCTGAGCCGTGCAGCGCCGCTTGCTGATCTCTACGCTCGTGGTCGCCGTGGTGGCGGTGCTGCTGCTTGGTGTGCCGCTGGCGTTCGACCTCAGCCGGCTGCGGGTTGGCGAGGCCAGCCAGCAGCTGCGGCGTGATGCCACGACGGCCGCCACCGGGCTGCAGGAACGGCTGGACGCCGGGCTGCCGCCGGACGCCACCGAGGTCGGCCGGTCACTCCCCGATCGCTATGTGACGATCGTCCAGCGAGGCGTGGGCCAGGTCGCGACCGGCACCAAGCCGCCAGCGGGCCACACGATCGCGGCGAAGGACGTCACCCAGGATTTCACCGTCACCGTGACCGCCGACAACTCGTTCGTCAGCGGCGAGGTGACCAGCGGGCTGCTCATGATCGGCTGGCTGGCCCTGCTCGCTGTCGCCGTAGCGGTGGGACTCGCCCTGCTGCAGGCGCGGCGCCTGTCCCGGCCGCTGCGGGAGCTGGCCAGCGCGGCGGACCGGCTCGGCGCCGGCGACGCGCGCCCGCTCGGGCGCCGGTACGGAGTGCCGGAACTCGACCGGGTCGCTGAGGGGCTTGACGGGTCCGCGAAGCGGATCAATGACCTGCTCACCGCGGAGCGCGACTTCGCCGTGGACGCTTCCCATCAGCTGCGGACCCCGCTGACCGCGCTGTCCATGCGGCTGGAGGAGATGATCGCGGCCGCGAACTACCCCGACGTCGTGCGTGAGGAAGGAGCGGCTGCCCTGGCCCAGACCGAGCGGCTCGCTGACGTGGTCGGCCAGCTGCTGGGCCGGGCCCGCCGGTCGGTGTCGGGCGCGCCCACCCTGGCCAGCGTCGACGACATCGTCGCGCAGCAGATCGTCGAGTGGGACCCGGCATTTCGGCGGGTGAGCAGGAAGCTCGAGGTGATTGGGGAGAAAGGCCTGTTTGCCTACGTCACGCCGGGCAGCGCGGCCCAGGTGATCGCGACGCTGCTGGACAACGCGCTCGTGCATGGGGCCGGAACGGTCACGATCAGGACGTCGCAGACGCCGAGGTCGGTTGTGATTGAGGTCAGGGACGAGGGCAAGGGCGTACCGCCGGAGCTGGTGCCGCGGATCTTTGAGCGCAGCGTCAGCGGGGCACCGGGCGGAACGGGGCTCGGGCTCTCGCTGGCCCGGACGGTGGCGGCCGCCGACGGCGGCCAGGTGGTGCTGGTGCGCCCGCGGCCGGCGGTGTTCGCCCTGTTCCTCCCGCACGGCGTCGCCGGCTCGGATGAGCCCGTGGTCAGTGGCCCAGCCTGACCGGCCATGCGGTAGCAGCGAGTAACCTGCTTCCGCGATGACAGATCATGAGGTAGCCCACCAGCTGGCGACTGCCGTCGCTCCGCCGGGCCCACGCGTTCCCGTGGTCGGCATGGTCGGAGCCGGGCAGCTGGCCCGCATGACGGCCCAGGCCGCGATCGCCCTCGGCATCGGGTTCCGCGTGCTCGCGGGCGCACCCGACGAGAGCGCCGCGCAGGTCTGTGCCGGGACGCAGCTCGGTGATTACCGCTCGCTCGACGATCTGCTCGACTTCAGCGGCGGCTGCGACGTCGTCACGTTCGATCACGAGCACGTGCCGGAGCCGCACCTGATCGCGCTGGAGCAGGCCGGCCTGAAGGTCCGCCCCGGCCCCGGCGCACTCCGCTACGCCCAGGACAAACGCGCTATGCGGGAGCGCCTGGCCGGGCTGGGCATCGCCTGCCCGCGGTCGGCCACGGTGGCCAGCCTGGACGATGTGCTCGACTTCACGGACGGGTCGGGGTGGCCGGTGGTGCTCAAGGCGGTCACCGGCGGTTACGACGGCAAGGGCGTGTGGGTGTGCGGCAGCCCGGACGAAGCCGCCGTGGTGGTCGCCCACGGGCTCGACCTGCTGGCCGAGGAATACGTCGCGTTCGATCGCGAGCTCGCCGTGCTGGTGGCCCGCTCCCCCAGCGGCCAGGGAGCGGTGTACCCGGTCGTGCAGACCGTCCAGCGGGACGGGATCTGCCGCGAGGTGCTGGCCCCTGCGCCCGGGCTCGCCGAGGCCACGGCCATCGCCGCACAGCAGCTCGGGCTGGCCATAGCCGCCGGAATCGGGGTCACCGGCATGCTCGCCGTCGAGCTGTTCGAGACAGCGGGCGGGCTGCTGGTGAACGAGCTGGCCATGCGGCCGCACAACAGCGGTCACTGGACCATTGAGGGAGCGCGGACATCCCAGTTCGAGCAGCACCTGCGCGCCGTGCTCGACCTGCCGCTGGGAGCGCCGGTAATGGCCGCGGAGAGTGCGGTCATGGTCAACGTCCTCGGCGGTGACGATCCCGACCTGCACTCGCGCCTGGTGCACGTGATGGCCGCCGACCCGGGCATCAAGGTCCATCTCTACGGCAAGGCGGCCCGGCCGGGACGGAAGGTCGGCCATGTCACCGCCGTTGGGGACGACCTCGAGAACCTTCGCGATCGCGCCTGGCGCGCGGCCAGCTACCTGAGCCGTGGCGTGGAGCACGACGGGTAAGGAGGGACGCATGGACAGCCCGCCGCTGGTGGGCGTGGTTATGGGCAGCGATTCCGACTGGCCGGTGATGGAGGCCGCGGTCACGGCGCTGACGGAGTTTGGCGTGCCCTGGGATGCCGATGTGGTGTCGGCGCACCGGATGCCACGCGAGATGATCAGTTACGGGTCCGAGGCGGCGGGCCGTGGGCTCCGTGTGATCATCGCGGGTGCTGGCGGCGCCGCGCACCTGCCCGGCATGCTGGCCGCGGTGACGCCGCTGCCGGTGATCGGGGTTCCGGTCCCGCTCGCGCACCTGGACGGGATGGACTCGCTGCTATCGGTGGTTCAGATGCCGGCCGGGGTCCCGGTGGCGACGGTCGCGATCGGCGCGGCCCGCAACGCGGGCCTGCTCGCGGTCCGGATCCTGGCCGCCGCCGACGAAGACCTGCGCGCCCGCATGCTGGCGTTCCAGCAGCAGCTTGGCGTCACCGCCCAGGCCAAGGGCGCCGCCCTGCGCGCCAAGCTCTCCAGCCAGTAGGCCCCGGCGGCCGGTTGGTGAGTGGTGGCTGGCTAGGGGCCGGCCCGGGCCAGCGTCTGCGAGATGCCGCCCCGATCTGACAGGCGCAGCGTGCGAGCGGAGCACGTGTACCGGGTAACCGCGGGGTCCCAGGTGAGCGGGCCGCTGTTGCTGAACGAGTTGTTGTCGTAAACGGTGAAGCTGCCCCGCGCCGACGCGTGGCTGCCCAGCAGCGTTCCGTTCCGGGTGGTGTAGCGGCTTTCGGCGCTGCCGGTGTAGACGACCGTGAAGGTGTGGCCGTCGATGCGGGCCGAGAGCGTGGCCGCCGGGCCGAATTCGGCGACGGAGATGCCGTCCGACCGGAAGGTCATCGTGGGCCCGTTCCCGGTGAACGTCGCGTGCAGGCCGCCCTCGCTGAACGGGTACGTCATGGCCGTTCCGGTCCAGGTCCCGAATAGGCACGGATCCAGAGCGGCCGCCGGGTGGCCATGACCCGGGCCCGAAGTGGCCAGATTGACCAGGCCATAGGCGGACAGGGCCACGATCACCGCCGCGGCCGCCACAAAGGCGGCCAGCGCCCGGCCGGACAGCCAGCGACGCGGCCGGGGCGGATCACTCTCCAGCAGCGTTGGGCGCACGGTCGGCGCCGTGCCCAGGGGCGAGCCGGCGGCCAGGGGTACCACGACGGCCGGGCTGGGAGCGGCGTGGCTGGTCAGCCCGGCTGCAGTCGCCGGCGGCAGCCACGCCTGCGTGAACGCCAAGGTCCCGGCCGGAGCCTGGGCCCGGCAGTACTCGATGATCTGCGCGGGCGCCGGCCGCGCCGCCGCGTTCTTGGCCAGGCAGTGTCCGGCCAGCGCCCGGACCTGATCCGGGCAGCCATGCAGAACCGGCTCCTCGTGCAGCACCCGGTACAAGGCCGCCTCGCCGCCGTCCCCGAACGGCGCCCGGCCCGTGGCGGCGAACGCGGCCAGCGCGCCCAGCGCGAACACATCCGCCGCGGCCGTCACCTCCCCGCCGCGGATCTGCTCCGGGGCCATGTACTGCGGCGAGCCGACCAGCATGCCGGCCCGCGTCAGCGCCGTCGCATCGGCCGCCCGCGCGATGCCGAAGTCGATGACCCGCGGGCCGTCCGCGGCCAGCAGCACGTTCGACGGCTTGAGGTCCCGGTGCACCAGGCCGGCCGCGTGGATCGCGGCCAGCGCCTCGGCCACCCCGGCCATCAGCAGCAGCACGGCCTGCGCCGGCAGCGGCCCGTGTTCGGTCACCGCCTGCGCCAGCGATGGGCCGGCCACATAGGCCGTCGCTAACCACGGCGGCGAGCAGTCCGGATCGGCGTCCAGCAGTTGCGCGGTGAACAGCCCGTGCACCCGCCGGGCGGCCGCGATCTCCTGCCGGAACCGGGCCCGGAACTGCGGGTCATCGCCTAGTTCCGGCCGGAGCACTTTCACCGCCACTGGCCGGCCCCCCGGAGTGAAGGCCAGGTACACCCGGCCCATCCCGCCCGCGCCCAGCCGCCCCCGCAGCCGGTAGCCGGAGACCTTGGCCGGATCGTCGCCGGCCAGCGGTTGCACAGCCACCTGGAACCTTCTTTCACACCAGAACGGGCCGCGAGGATGGTCGGACGCCGGATAAAAGGGGTAAAAAGTCACAATAACGGAGCGGTAGAGCGGCTCGGGTGCGGAACGGGCGGGTCAGCCGGGGGCGGGGAGATCGGTGCAGATCAGGCCCCACGGGCGGCCGCTGGCCCGGGTGATGACGATCGTGGCGCGGCCCGGGCCGCGCAGGCCCAGCCGGCGGTGGATCTGCGGCACGTCGCCGGCCAGGCCGCGTCGCCGGATGTCGGCCGCCCCGATGCCGAGCTGGCGCAGCCGGTGGGCAAAATGCCGCTCATGCCACGGTGCCGACTCCAGAACCTGGAGCGTGCGCGCGAACGGGGTGTGATGCTCACGGTCGTCGGACAGGAACGCGATCGCCGGGTCGATCTTCCAGGCGCCGAGCCGCCGGGCCAGGTCCTCCACCAGCCCGGCCCGGGTCACCGCCGGGCTGGGATCGAACAGGAACGCGCCGGGCTCGGCAACGGGCACGTCGGGGGCGACCGGGTCGCCGTCCGCACCCGGCAGATCCCCGCTGGCGAAGCCGGCCGCCGCGGCGAGCGTGTCGCCGGACGGCAGCACCGTGGCCCGGCGCCCGGCGGTGGCCAGGGCCGGGGACCACAGCATGGCCTCCTTCAGGTCGCGGCCGATCGCGACGAACTCCGCTTCCCAGCCAGGCGGGACTAGTTCGCGCGGCAGCCCGGGTGCGGCCTTGATCCCCACCGCGGCGACCCGGTCGGTCAGCTCCAGGCACCAGCCGAGCGGCGGCTGGCTGTGCCCGGTGGCCAGACGCCGGCCGTCGGCTCTCCGCGCCGGGTCGATGAACACGGCGTGCACGCCGGCCAGCGTGAGGTCGCCCACGTCCGCGCACACGGCCGTCAGCCGGTCCGCGGCGCTGTAGACCCGGGCGTTGTGCCGCGCGAACTCCAGGTTCACCGGATCGAAGTCCACAGCCAGCACCTGGCGCCCCGCGCCCAGCGCCAGCAGGTTCCCGCCGATGCCGCAGCACAGGTCGGCCACCAGCCCGTCCGCTGGGTAGCGAGCCGCGTTGCGGGCGGCCGTGATCTCGGCCGATGCCTGCTCCAGGCCGGCCCGGGTGAACAGCATCTCCTGCGCCCGGCTGAACTTGGCCTGGGCCGCCACGCGCAGCGCCTGCTGCGTCAGCGCGGCCGCCACCAGACCGGGCGGGTAGCGGCCACGCAGGGCCTGCGCTAGCTCCAGCGCGCGGTCCGGGCCGACCTGCTCGCCGGACAGCCGGTCAAGCAGCTCACGGCCGTCCGGGGACAGCAGCGCCGTGGTCAAGCGAGCTCACCTCCGGCTGGCCCGCGGCTCGCCGCTGCGAATCGAAGGCAGAAGGAGCGCCTACCATCAAGGCCATGAGCCTCGATTTTCCCGCTTTCGCCCTGTCGGCCGAGCATGACGCGCTGCGGGCGTCGGTCCGCGCCCTGGCCGACGACAAGATCGCCCCGTATGCCGCCAAGGTCGACCAGTCCGCGGAGTTCCCTCAGGAGGCCCACGACGCCCTGGTCAAGGCCGACCTGCACGCCATACACATCCCCGAAGCCTATGGCGGGTCCGGTGGCGACGCGATTGCGACCGCGATCGTGATCGAGGAGGTGGCCCGGGCCTGCGCGTCGTCATCGCTGATCCCGGCGGTCAACAAGCTGGGCACGATGCCGCTGCTGCTCGCGGCGTCGGAGGAGGTCAAGCAGCGTTACCTGCCGCCGGTCGCCCGTGGCGAGGCCATGTTCTCCTACGCGCTGTCCGAGCCCGACGCGGGCTCCGACGCAGCGGCGATGAAGACGCGCGCGGTCCGCGATGGTGACACCTACGTCCTGAACGGGGTCAAGCGCTGGATCACCAACGCGGGCGTTTCCCGCTTCTACACGGTCATGGCCGTGACCGACCCGGCCGCCGGTGCCAGGGGGATCTCGGCGTTCGTGGTGGAGTCCGGCGACGAGGGGTTCTCGTTCGGGGCGCCCGAGCACAAGCTGGGGATCAAGGGCTCGCCAACCCGGGAGCTGTACTTCGACAACTGCGTGATCCCGGCCGACCGGATGATCGGTGCGGAGGGCAGCGGGTTCCGCACCGCGCTGGCCACGCTGGACCACACCAGGATCACGATCGCCGCCCAGGCCCTGGGCATCGCCCAGGGAGCACTCGACTACGCCACCGGGTACGTGCAGGAGCGACGGCAGTTCGGCCGGGCGATCGCCGAGTTCGAGGGCGTGCAGTTCATGCTCGCCGACATGGCGATGAAGCTCGAGGCGGCCAGGCAGCTGACCTACGCGGCCGCGGCCCGGTCCGAGCGGGCCATGTCCGGCGAGGACGTCCCGGACCTGACGTTCATGTCTTCGGCCTGCAAGTGTTTCGCCTCGGACGTGGCCATGGAGGTCACCACGGACGCGGTCCAGTTGCTCGGCGGCTACGGGTACGTCAGCGACTACCCGGTGGAGCGGATGATGCGGGACGCCAAGATCACCCAGATCTATGAAGGGACGAACCAGATTCAGCGCGTTGTAGTGGCCAGACAGCTGCTGGGGCGGTCCTGAAAGGACCGTGCTCGGTCAGAGAGCTCCATCACCAGGGTGGCATTGGGCCTAAAGTGGCATGTTACGGTGGTTGCCTCGGCAGGCCGGCGCATCGGCAAATGCCTGTGCGATTCTGCGTCTCGTCTGAACAGGATCAATCACCTCATCGACCGCGCCAAGTTCGAGTGCCTGGCTAACCCCCGCCCCCCTATGCTCATGTTCTCGCACTAGCTGTGCCCGCAGCGATTCCCGCTCTTCTTCGGGAGCCGCATGCAGCCGCTTCTTGTGCAGGATGTTTACTGCGGCTTCGGCTCCCATCACGGCGATCTCAGCATCCGGCCAGGCGAATACCTTGGTGGCACCCAGTGCGCGGGAATTCATTGCAATGTAGGCTCCTCCATACGATTTTCTGGTAACCAGGGTAACCCTGGGAACGACTGACTCGCCGAACGCATGCAATAGCTTCGCTCCCCGCCGGACTATGCCCTCCCATTCTTGCTTCACTCCGGGCAGGTAGCCAGGCACATCCACTATGACGAGCATGGGAATTCCCAGTGAGTCACACATTCGCACAAATCGTGCGGCCTTCTCCGCGCTGAGTGAGTCGAGACAGCCGCCCTTGCGCAATGGATTGTTGGCGATGACGCCGACGGTACCGCCGCAGATGCGGCCCAGCCCGATCACGATGTTCGAGGCCCACCGGGGCTGGAACTCCTGGAACCCTTGACTGTCCTCGGTGGTGTCAAGTATCGCCCGGATGAGAGGGGTCACGTCATAAGCGCGGCGCGCTGATCGGGGCAGCAGCGCTCGCAGGTCCTGGCTGGTGCCGACCGCCCGCAGCTCGAACACGCCAGGCTGTGCCAGCAGCCTGGTGATCGCGCGGGCCTGTCTGATAGCATCCGCCTCTGTCTCAGTGACCAGGTGTGCTACTCCGGACTTGCCACCGTGCACGTCAGGGCCGCCCAGCCCGGCCATGTCGATCTGCTCCCCGGTGACTGAGCGCACCACATCGGGCCCGGTGACGAAGATCCGGCCGTCCATGGACATGATGACCAGGTCGGTCAGGGCCGGGCCATAGGCGGCACCGCCGGCGGCCGGGCCCAGCACCACCGATATCTGCGGTACCTGGCCTGACGCCTGAATCATCGCGGCAAAGACACTGCCGACTCCTTCGAGCGCCTCGATGCGATCCGCCAGCCTGGCACCACCAGAATGCCAGAGGCCGATCACCGGCTGCCGGTCCCGGGCCGCGGCGCCGATGGCGCGCGCGATATGCCGGCAGCCTACGGCACCCATGGCGCCGCCCATGATCGTTGCGTCCGTGCAGTAGGCATAGACTTTGTTGCCCTCAATGGTGCCCCGGACGGCGCAGACGCCGCTGTCGTCGTGCTCATGAAGCGAATGGAGCGATCCAGCGTCCAGTAGCTCCGACAGCCGGAGCATAGGATCGCGGTGATCCAGGATGCCCGGAGGAAGTTCGCTTGGGTGGACAAGCACTCACTCACTCCAGTTAGCGGTGCTGACGAAGCTGTCCTGCCCAACGGTAGAAAGCAACGTTGGGATGGGAAACCCTACTGAGCCTTTTCATCCGTCGATGTCATGCCCGGGGTACGAGGGGGGTCGCGTGGAGCATGAAAAAGGCTCAGTCTACGGCCTTGTTGATGACCGCGGGTGTCGGCGGGAGGATGACCTCGACCCCTTGGACTGGAAGTGACCGAGGTCCGCCGCATCACCTTTCATCAACGAGGAGATGGGATCCACGATCGCCCGCGTTGCGTCCGCACGGCGCGGCCCGGCCTAATCACTGTGCTTATCTCACCACTGCGATGGCTTCGCGGCCACCCGGGGTTGTGCACGCCCGCTGGCGTCGGCCGCAGCGGCTTCCGTCCGGAAGGCCCTGCATACAGTTATTCCTACGATGCCTTCTTCACCGCCATCGGTACGCTTTCATGAGGGTCTGTCAACCTTGAAATTACAGTCCCTTTCATGAGGAAAATCCTCCCGCGGACTGGCTCTGCTGCTGTGGTGGTTGAGGGCGGTACGGTTAACGGCGTGCCCCGGCCGCGAATGTTCAACTGCAGTACTGCATCAGTTGAACGCCGGATAGCCGGATTTCATGAGATCTGCCGGCGAGCTACCTGACGAAGTTTGGTAGGTGCATGGCTGAGTTCTCATTACGGCAAGTCCTAAGGCTCCGTGGCCATGACGTCTCTGGCCGGACGGGCCGCTTCAGGGCGCGTTCCTGGTGAACCGGGTCAAGTACGAGAACAAGGACATACGGCCTATGTCACCTTGAACCGGCCCGAGGTCTTGAACGCGCTGGACCTGCAGACTCACGAGGAGCTTGCCCAGGTCTGGGATGATATCGAGGAAGACGACCAGGTGCGGGTCGCCGTGCTGACCGGTGCCGGGGATAGGGCGTTCTCGGTTGGTCAGGATCTTCGCGAGCGGGCCCAGCTCAATCGGGAGGGAGCCGAGCCGGCCACCTTCGGCAGCCACGGAAAGCCCGGCTGGCCGCGGCTTACCGAGCGGTTCGATTTCTCCAAGCCCGTCATCGCCAGGGTGAACGGATATGCACTCGGCGGCGGTTTCGAATTGGCTCTGGCGTGTGACATCATTATCGCCTCCGTGCGGGCCGTCTTCGCACTGCCGGAAGTGCAGCTCGGCCTCGTGCCCGGGGCTGGCGGTGCTTTCCGCCTGGCCAGGCAGGTCCCGTTGAAGGTGGCCATGGGTTACTTGCTCACCGGTCGTCGGATCAGCGCTAGCCAGGCGCTGCGACTGGGCCTGGTCAATCAGGTCGTGTCGCCGGAGCAGCTCGATGAGTGCGTCGCGGAGTGGACTGACGACCTGGTACGCAGCGCCCCGCTTGCGGTACGGGCTATCAAGGAAGCGGTGCTGCGCTCGCTGGACTTGACCCTGGAGAACGCATTCACCGCCTCATACGAATGGGAGGTGCGGCGCATGTACAGTCAGGATGCGGTCGAGGGCCCGCAAGCGTTCGTCGAGAAGCGTCAGCCGATCTGGCGCGGCCGTTAGCCTGGTCGGCCGCCGCTCACTCTGGGAAACCTCCCGAACCGTGAAGACGGCGCGGATCATGCAGAAAACCAAAGAACGACTGGAGAAGAAGGGCACAAACTAGGAGGAAGCCGACTGAGCGCAAACCCGCCCACACGACTGCTGGCCGTCAGCGATCTGCACGTCAGCTTCCCGGCTAATCGCGAATACATCTCGAATCTCCCAGCGTTCCCGCGCGACTGGCTGCTGGTCGCCGGGGACGTAGGGGAAAAAGCGGCCGACATCGAGTGGACGCTGCGCGCGCTCCGCGCACGGTTCGCGACCGTGGTCTGGGTTCCCGGCAACCATGAACTGTGGACGCTCAGCACGGATCCAATCCAGTTGCGGGGGGAGGCCCGGTACCAGTACCTGGTGTCGGCGTGCCGCAGAGCCGGCGTTATTACGCCGGAGGACCCGTTCCCGGTGTGGCGGGGTGCCGACGGGCCTATCGTGATCGTGCCGCTGTTCGTGCTGTACGACTACAGCTTCCGCCCCGATGGCACAAAGACGAAGAGCGAGGCACTCGCTCTGGCGTATGAAACCGGCATCGTGTGCTCCGACGAAGCTGTGCTCTACCCCGACCCGTATCCGAGCCGGGACGCCTGGTGCCGCGCGCGCCTCGAGATTACCGAGCGACGACTGGCGGCGCTCTCACCGGGAATCCCGACCGTGTTGGTCAGCCACTTCCCGCTGACCCGCGGACCAACGCGAGTCCTGAAATATCCGGAGTTCGCCCAATGGTGCGGCACTGAACGCACAGCGGAGTGGCATGTCCGGTTCGGCGCACAGGTCGTCGTCTACGGGCACCTGCATATTCCGGGCACCACTTGGGAGGACGGCGTCCGGTTCGAAGAAGTGTCGTTCGGTTACCCAGAAGAACTCGAACTGAATCCGGCCAGGCCACGCGGCCTGCGGCAAATCCTCCCGGCCAAGCCGGCATCATGAGGCTGGAACTACGATCGCGGTCATCAGGATCCCGCGAGCGGCTAACCACCGTCCGTGGAGCATGGTCAGCGGCGATCCGTTCACAACAGGGCCATGCACCAGCAGGCGCGCGGTGAACGTACCCGCGTGCGCGTCGATGACGACGTCCGCTGACTCGAAGCCCAGCCAGCGCCGGGCTAATGGAAACCACGTCTTATAGACGGACTCCTTGGCAGTGAACAGCAGCCGGTCCCAGGAGGTCCCGGGCGTCCCGGCCGCGAGTTCGCGCAAGCGGACGCATTCTTCCTCGAGGGCGATCAGGCCCAGCATGCCGTCATTAGGCAGTGGCTCATCGGGTTCCGCGTCCATGCCCAGCGACGCGACATCCTTGGTAAATGCCACCGCGGCGGCCCGGTATCCGTGGCAGTGCGTGATGCTGCCCACGATCCCCTCAGGCCATTGCGGAGCGCCGCCCGACCCGCGAAGCACGGCCACCGCGGGTTGGCCCAGTCGGGCCAGCGCCGCACGGGCACACGCACGTCCGGTAGCGAATTCCCTTCGCCGGCTCTCTACCGCATTCGCGATAACGGCCTGTTCCTCAGGAAATAGGATAACGCCAGTGTCGTCCCCGAACGACTCTGCTACCGCTACCGGCGGCGGCAGTATTCGCTCAATCATCGCTGCTTCCCTACGTGTTCTTTGCACTGCGCAGCACATTCCGACTGATCTGGACGATACCGTGACGAACCCAGAAGGGGGATTGCGTAAGGGCTATCACGTCCGCCGGGCAATGGCTGGGATCTAATCGAGAGATGGACAGGCGCTTGGCGTACCACACAGCCGTGATCAACCACCCCTACATTCGTGTCTCGCACCCAATCTCAGCCAGCTAAGGTGCTGACGGGCCATCGCCTGTCCGGCTAGGTCGCCCTGCCTGACCGCGAGCGCGAATGCGGATTCCTGGGCCGCCACGAGCCGTTGCTGGTACACCTCGTCGTCAAAATACCATCCAGCTACCCAGGGCAGCTCCCAGGCGTGGGGAGCGTGGCCTTCTTCGGCGGCCTGGCCAATTATGGCAAGCAGGGCATGCCGCTCGTTCTCGAACCACTCCGCCGCCTGTGCGGGTCCGCTGATCTCCTCCGGCACGACGCCTGGCTGTAGCCGGGACCACGTGACTTCGGTGCGGTTCGGACAGAGACGAGCTGCTCCCGCACTCGCGGTGTGCAGGTAGTAATCAAGCACACGACGCACCGCTGCACGCCGCTCGACATCGCTGTAGCTGGCACGTGCCCGCTCCTCTGCGTAGGCACGTAGCAGATCATGAAAGCAGTAGCGGCCAGGAGCGTACTCCGTGAGCAGATGTACGTCACACAACTCCGTCAACGCCAGACACGCCTGTCCGCGCGCCACGCCAGCGAGGCTGGCTGCCGTCGAAGGCGTGATATCCGGACCGGGGTGAATCCCCAGCAGGCGGAACATCCGCGACGCCTGATCTCCCAGCTTCGCGCGCGACCAAGAGAAAACCACCCGTACGCTGGTGGCCGACTCTCCCGTCTCCAGCACGTCCAGTAGGCTCCGCGCGTCCTGCATTTCGGCCACGAGGGCGCTCAGCGGCAGGCCTGGACGCGCGACGGCGCGGGCGGCAACGTCGCACAGGGCCAGCGGCAGGCGACCGCACAACGCGATCAGCTCGCTTACCGCCGTAGGCTCGGCCCTGGCCTGGCCGATACCCAGGCTCATGGACAGCAGCTTGCGCGATTCGGAGTCTGTAAGCTCCCCAAGGGTGATTAGGTGCGCACTCTCCGCGGCGGCCAAGCCGGTGAGCCGGTTCCTGCTGGTCACCAGTGCCATGCATCCCGGCGATCCCGGCAGCAACGGGCGGACCTGCTCCGCGTCCTGCGCGTTGTCCAGCACAATAAGCATGCGACGGCCGACCAGCAGGGTGCGGTACAGAGCGGCCTGCGCGTCCGTGTCCGCGGGGATCTGCGCGGGCGGTGTGCCGAGCGCGGTCAGGAAGCTGCACACCGCCTCGCTGGGCGCCACCAGTGTGCCGGACAGACTAAAACCACGCAGGTTCACGAACAATTGCCCGTCCGGGAACTGGCCGGCGACCCGGTGTGCCCAGTGAAGGGCCAGCGCGGTCTTGCCAATCCCGGCCATCCCGGTCAGCGCGGCAATGACCAGGCCGCTCGCCTTGCGCGATTCCCGTTCCAGCAGTCTGGACAGAGCCGCTAGCTCGCCAGCGCGGCCGGTGAAGCCACGCGGTGCGGCGGGCAGCTGCCTCGGCACCACCTGCCCCGTAGCGCCCAGCGCTGGCGGCCGAGCACGCGGCCGCCGGTCGTTCCCGGCGCGGATGTCCTGCCGTAGCACCCGCAGGTACGCCTCGCTCAGCTCCTCGCCTGGGTAAAGCCCCAGCTCCAGGTCGAGGCGTATACGCACATCCTGGTAGACACGGATGGCGGCTGCCTGCTGTCCAGCACCGGCCAGGGCAATTATCAGACGGGCATGCGCCAATTCGTTCAACGGCTCAGCGTCGGCAAGCGCCTGCAGCCGCGGGAGCACCCGGTAAGGCTCGCCCAGCGTGCAGGCAACCTCCGCGTACATAAGCAGCACGCGCGCTAGTTCCTGCTTGAGTGCGGTGACACCGGGATGAGCCCGCAGCACATCGACGTCGCCGCATGGCTCGCCCCGCCACAATCCGACAGCATGATCGTATAGTTCAGCGGCGGTCATAACGTCACCGCTCGCCTGCGCGGCAGCGGCACGCGCGGCCAGATCCCTGAAGACCAGCAGATCCAGTTCATTGCGGGAAAGGATCAGCCGGTATGCACCGCCGACCGAATCGAGCACTCGGTCAGTGCCCGCGAAGCACTCACTCTTTTTCAGCAGCCTGCGGATTCTGCTCACATGTGCCTGCACGAGACCTGCCGCGGTGCGGGGCGGCAGGTCTCCCCACAGCACGTCGATGATCGTATCGCGGCGCACCAGCGCACCTGGGTCTAACAAGAGCAGCCCTAAGACGGCACGTTGCGCAGGTGGCCCAAGGGAAAGCGGCGTCCCGCTCCGCCACACCCCGAGCGGGCCGAGCGCTGCCAGCCACAGCACCTGGTCCTGTCCGGTTGGATCCGCTATGGGCGGAGCGCGGAAGCCATCTCGCCCGTTACGCTGCTCTGGTACCAGATTGGAGCGCCGTCGCGGTATCGCCGAGGCTCGTGTCAGGCTGGCGGCCTGGTCGGCATTGAGGCCGAGGACATGAGCCAGCGCGGCGAGCGAGTTGGGCCGCAGTCGGCGTCGACGACCCTGTTCGTAGTCCCGCAGCGTGGCTACACTCAGCCCTGCCTTCGCGGCGAGTTCCCTCTGGGTCAGGTTCGCCTCGCGGCGATACATGCCTACCAGAGAGCCGAGCTGGAACGCTGGATCATCCTCCATGCCCTGCTACCCCGTCTCGTCTGTACGGTGGGTACATGGTAGACTGTTTGGCTCTTAAATCTGCAAGTCGTACTAATACTCCGATAGTAGTATTTTGTCGCAGCCTAGTAGCAATGCTGCAGCACGCGGTAGAGGGACCAGCCGGGGACTGGACGGTGCAGAGGCCGTCCTCAATCTCCGCGCCTGATCAGAAACAGCGACTTCGATCAGTACTGGCGCTACCCAACCGCGTCGTGCACTCCGCTACCGAGAAAGCTGACTCCTCGCTGCTTCAGCTCACTCCGAAAGCCGCACCCAACTTCCGTCGGGGATGCCACCAAAACTCGTACTACGGCATCTCAGCAGGCCAACTCGGCATCGCACCACGACGCGCCGCCCGCGAAGAGGGGAAACAGGCACCGAAGCGCTGGCGGTACGGCAATTCCACGTCAGTCGGCCACCAGCACGCCGCCAGCACGGTCTGGTTGGGTCAACTAAGGACAGCGACGCTCGACCGAACCGTGCGAAGGGAGAGCCTGTCGTGGAACATCAAGGCGATCGGCCGTCCCGGCCAGCAAGCAATGCTGGGCCCTCCCGCCCGAGCGCCCACTACCCGGACACACAGACTATGAATTCCCGCACCGCGGTGGTAGCCGTTCCCGTGCTCTCGCTCAAGCCAGCGGACTCACCCCGGCTGAATGGCGAGGATAAGGCGCACATAGCGCGGCTCACGCAGACGGAGACGACGCTTCCGCCGATTTTGGTGCAAAGAAGTACTATGCGAGTAATTGACGGGATGCACCGTTTGATGGCGGCCTCCTTGCAGGGGCGGGAGACAATCGACGTCGTATTCCTCGAGGGAAGCGACGCCGACGTCTTCCTCCGCGCGGTCCAGGAGAACGTGGTCCACGGTTTACCGCTGTCCCAGGCTGATCGGCGTGCCGCCGCGGAGCGGATCATCGCATCGCATCCGCATATGTCTGACCGGGCGATCGGCCATTCAGTGGCCTTGGCGGCGAAGACCGTGGCGGCCATCAGGAAGCATTCGAGTGCAGAAGTGCCGCAGTCGAACGCTCGGGTCGGAAGAGACGGCAGAGTCCGTCCGCTGAACAGCGACGAGGGACGTCGGCGCGCTGCGGACCTGCTGGCTCAGCAGCCGGGGGCATCGCTGCGTGATGTGGCGCGTATCACGGGTATAGCTCCGGCAACGGTGCTTGATGTACGGAAGCGCCTCGAGCGCGGCGAGCCGCCAATACCCGCGAAGCACCCCACGAACGGCCGGACCGCGAGCGGTGCCGAGGCTAACGCGGACGGCGATGAAACCTCCGCCTCTGCCGTGCGCTTCGATCCACGGTCAGTTTCGCGGCCAACGGCGCTCCGGGATCCCGCCGCCACGGTACAGAAGTTGCTGCGTGACCCCTCGCTGCGGGGCAGTGAGCAGGGAAAGGGGATGCTGCGACTGCTGTACGCCAATGCGGTCGGCGCGGAGCAGCTACAGGATCTCGCTGGGTCCGTACCGCTGCACTGTGTTGCGATCTTCCTGCAACTCGCCCGGCAGTACGCGAAGATGTGGCAGGACTTCGCCATGGAATTGGACGGGCGAGCGCGGATCATCGACCCGTCAGCGGCCATGCGCTGCGGGGGTGCGCACCGCTAGCTCCGCTCAGCGGTGCGGCGGTTGGGGGCCGCGGCGTATACCAGCCAGGCGCCCGCCTCCGGTGGGCCATTATTAAAGGCAAGCGCAATAGTCGCGACTAGCGGCAATGCTCGGCTATTCCCTTTCTGAAAGACTAGCCTGGTGTGGGTTTGAACGGGTTTTCACCTGGCTTGCCAAGGCAGCATATGCCGCGGGCGGCCGATCCGAGATAGCCTGTCAACTCAGGCTCATTGGTGCTGAGGACCATTGGCGCGGAAGCAGGACGAAGGTGGTGGCAATTGGTAACAGGCAGGGTGCTGCAGTTTGATCAGGGCGTGGTTATGGATTTGTTGCGGCAGACGATGGCGGCGAGGATGTCTTTCTGCACTCGTCTGTATTCGATGGCGATCCAGATGTGCTGGCGTCGGGAATGAAAGTGAATTCAGGATCATGGCTGGCGACCGCGGCCGGAAGGCATTCGCCGCGCACCTCATCGCCGAAGAACTCGATTCCGAGGAAAAGGCTTTTCCGGTGGCCCGGCCGGCTTCATCGGTCATGACGGCCCAGGCGCTACCTAGCGTGGAACCGCAGGTGCCAGCAGGAGAAGACGCGCCGGACGAAGAACAGATGTGCGACGTGCTGTCGGAGGCCGAGCCCCAGCAGCAGCTCACTGAACTGCTGATAACCAGCGTCCCGACGCTAACTGGCCACCAGATACTCGGGGTACGGCAAGGCCTGCTGGAGTGCGCGAGGAAACACGGGTGGGTCGATATCTGAGGCATGCCCCGAGATCTCGCTGAATGATTCGGTGGCTTGCGTGCCGCCCCGAGCCCTCGCGGGGTGGGACCGCAACCTGCCTGACGGCGCCCCATGGAAGCGCGGCGAGGGACATTGAAAGGGCTAAACGATGGCCACGTCCAGACGGGTGGTGTATGAGAAAGCCACCTCGCGATCGGTTTCTATTTAAGCACCAATGGCCTCAATTGTCACGCCAGTCTCGCTAGTTTCGTTACCTTTTTCCGGCTTGCGGCACGCG
>Ga0335075_10001306_pt1 | contig 41149 bp, 29 predicted proteins | sample Lox_Sample_24_FD_206723 | JGI IMG/M metagenome (GOLD analysis project Ga0335075, IMG submission 206723) | Soil microbial communities from Loxahatchee National Wildlife Refuge, Florida, United States - Lox_Sample_2.4 | ecosystem: Environmental > Terrestrial > Soil > Wetlands | place: USA...
CACCGCGCCGCCCGTGAATGTATGCGCGAATGTATGATTGCAAGCCGGGCGCGAAAACCGCATTCTCGATCCGGCCCTTGATAGAGGACGAAGCTGCAATGGATGCAGGTCCCCTCCCGCCGCCGCGCACCCCGCTGGCTGCCTGGCGGCCACCCGGATGCCATGCCATTGCTCTCGTCCTGCAAGGCGGCGGCGCGCTCGGCGCCTATCAGGCCGGCGTCTATCAGGCGCTGCATGAGGCCGGGCTCGAGCCTGATTGGATGAACGGCGTCTCCATCGGCAGCATCAATTCCGCGATCATCGCCGGCAATCCGCCGGAGCGTCGGCTCGAGCGGCTGCGCGAATTCTGGCAGACCATCACCAGCCGTCCGGTCTGGTTCCTCGCGCCGGATGGCGATGACCCGCGGCGTGCCCACAATCTTTGGTCGGCCTACCTCACCACCCTCCTCGGCCAGGAGGGTTTCTTCAAGCCGAACATGCCTCCGCCCTGGATGCGCCCGCGCGGCTCCGTCGGCGCCACCAGCTTCTATGACAATTCACCGCTGCGCGAGACCCTGCTCCGCCTCGTCGATTTCGATCTCATCAACAGCGGCAAGACCCGTCTGGCCGTCGGCGCGGTCAATGTGCGGACCGGCAACTTCACCTATTTCGACAGTTCCGAGGTCGAGATCCTGCCCGAGCATGTGATGGCGAGCGGCGCTCTGCCGCCGGGGCTGCCGATGGTTCCCATCGGCACCGATTATTACTGGGATGGCGGTCTCGTCTCCAACACGCCGCTGCAGCATCTCTTCGAGCATGTCGGCTCGAACAATCTCATCGTCTTCCAGGTCGATCTCTTCAGCTCCCGCGGCGAGACGCCGCGCGATTTCTTCGATGTCCTGACCCGCCAGAAGGATATCCAGTATTCCAGCCGCACTCGCATGATGACCGCCTACTTCCAGATGCTGCACGCCAAGAACGTGCAGCTCCGCGCGCTCCTCGCCAAGCTTACGGACGATCAGCTGAGCCCGGCGGAGCGCGAGCTCAAGGAACGCCTCTCGGACCTGCCGGAGGTCTCGCTGATCCATATGATCTACCAGAAAGCCGCCTATGAGGGGCAGGCGAAGGATTATGAGTTCAGCGCGCTCTCCATGCATGAGCACTGGGATGCCGGGTATCGCGATACCGTCCGCACGCTTCGCCACAAGGACTGGCTCCAGATCCCGAGCGAGGAGGATGGCCTCGTGTTGCACGACGTCCATCGCCTGGAGGATTAGCCCCGTCGCCTCCTTTCCGCGCGGGACCCTGTCCAACCCCTGTCCAACCTCTGGCCGCGTCCCCTAATTTAGGGGCCCCTATTCAGGGGTAACGATTCGGGACGCCTGAATGAACGATCTTTTCGACCGGCCCGCCGGGGGACGGCGCGCCTCGCCCGCCGGCAAGGAAGAACGCCCCTCCGGCTCCGCCTACAGCGCCAAGGACATCGAGGTCCTGGAAGGGCTGGAGCCCGTCCGCCGCCGCCCCGGCATGTATATCGGCGGGACGGACGAGGCGGGGCTTCACCACCTCGCCGCCGAAATTCTCGACAATGCCATGGACGAGGCGGTCGCCGGCCATGCCGGCTTCATCGAGGTCACGCTCGAGGAGGGCAATGTGCTCTCCGTGCGCGACAATGGCCGCGGCATCCCGGTCGATCCCCACCCCAAATTCAAGCCCCTCTCGGCGCTGGAGGTGATCCTCACCACGCTCCATTCGGGCGGCAAGTTCGGGGGCAAGGCCTATACCACCTCGGGCGGCCTGCACGGCGTCGGCAGCTCCGTGGTCAATGCCCTCTCCGAATGGTTCGAGGTCGAGGTGGCGCGCGAGCGCACGCTCTGGCGGCAGCGCTACCGGCGTGGCAAGCCGCAGGCCAAGCTCGCCAATGCGGGCCCCGCGCCCAGGCGCCGCGGCACGCTCATCCGCTTCCATCCCGACCCCGAGATCTTTGGCGAGGTCCGCTTCAGCCCCGCCCGGCTCTACCGGCTCTGTCGCTCGAAAGCCTATCTCTTCCGCGGGGTCGAGATCCGCTGGTCCTGCCCGCCCGCCCTCGTCCGCGGCACGGATATCCCGCCGGAGGCGGTCCTTCATTTCCCCGGCGGTCTTTCGGACAGTCTGGAGGCCGAGCTCAACGGCCTCCCCCGGGCCATTCCCACCCTCTGGGCAGGGGAGGCGGAGCTTCCCGGCGGGGCAGGTCGCGTCGAATGGGCGGTCGCATGGCTCGAAGGGGAGGATGGCTTCCTCCACTCCTACTGCAACACCGTCGCCACCCCCCAGGGCGGCACGCATGAGGCCGGCTTCCGCGCCGCCCTCTTCCGTGGCTTGCGCGCCTGGGGCGAGCAGCGCGGCAACCGCCGCGCAAGCCAGGTCCAGGCGGAGGACGCGCTCGGCGCGGTCGCGGCCAAGCTCTCGCTCTTCCTGCGCGAGCCGCAATTCATGGGCCAGACGAAGGAGAAGCTTGCCAGCCCCGAGGCCACGCGCCTGGTCGAGACGGCGCTGCGCGACCGCTTCGATCACTTCCTCGGCGCAGACCCGACTCAGGCCGACAATCTCCTCGCGCTCGCGATCGACCGGGCCGAGGAACGCGCCCGCCGGCGCGAGGCGAAGGAAACCGCGCGCAAATCCGCCACACGCCGGCTCCGCCTGCCCGGCAAGCTCACGGACTGCACGCGCGAAAGCCGCGAGGATACGGAGATCTTCCTTGTCGAGGGCGATTCCGCCGGCGGCTCGGCCAAGCAGGCGCGCGACCGCGAGACCCAGGCCGTGCTTCCCCTGCGCGGCAAGGTCCTCAATGTCGCCAGCGCCTCGGCCGAAAAGCTCCGCCAGAACCAGGAGCTGAAGGACCTCATCGAGGCGCTCGGCTGTGGCGTGGGCGAAAAATTCGACCGCGGGAAACTCCGCTACGGTCGCATCATCATCATGACGGATGCGGATGTGGACGGCGCCCACATCGCTTCGCTGCTGATGACCTTCTTCTATCGCGAGCTGCCCGAGCTCGTCCGCCACGGCCATGTCTATCTCGCCCAGCCACCGCTCTACCGGCTCACGCAGGGGGCGAAAAGCATCTATGCGATGGATGATGCCGAGCGCGAACGCCGCCTCGCGCAGGATTTCAAGCAGGGCGCGAAGGTTGAGATCAGCCGCTTCAAAGGTCTCGGCGAAATGCCGAGCGCCATCTTGCGCGAGACGACGATGGACCCGAAGCGCCGCACGCTCCTTCGCGTCACACTTCCCACCGATCTGCGCGCCAAAACCAGCGAGCTTGTCGAAAGCCTGATGGGAAGGCGCCCGGAGCTCCGCTTCCAGTTCATCCAGGAAAACGCCCCCAACGTGACCGAGATCGATATTTAGTATCAGATGCGAAAAGACGAATTCCTGCTGAAAGCCGCGGGCAGAGCCCCTGGCAGCGAACGACTCTTTTCAGCGGCTCATCCTTGGGAGGGAAAACGTGACAAAGATCGTCGGCAGCGGCGCCTACACGTACGAAGTCGTGGAGAACTGGGCGAAGCTCCCGCCCGGCTGGTCCTTCAGGGAGATCGGCGCGGTCGGCACCGACCGGCACGACAATGTCTATGTCTTCAATCGCGGCGAGCACCCGATGATCGTGCTCGACCGCGAGGGAAATTTCCTCCGCTCCTGGGGCGAGGGCGTCTTTTCTCGCGCGCACGGCCTCTCCGCCGGCCCGGACGATACCTTCTTCCTCACCGACGATGCGGACCATACGGTCCGTCAATGCACGCTCGCCGGCAAGGTTCTGCTGACGATCGGCATTCCCGGCAAGCCCGCGGCGTTCATGAGCGGCGAGCCCTTCCACCGCTGCACCCATACCGCCCTCTCGCCGGATGGCTACATCTATGTCTCGGACGGCTACGGCAACGCCCGGGTGCACAAGTACGCGCCCGACGGGCGCTATCTCTACTCCTGGGGCGCGCCCGGCACCGATCCGGGTGAGTTCAACATCGTCCACAATATCTGTTGCGACGCGGATGGCTGGGTCTATGTCGCCGACCGCGAGAACCATCGCGTGCAGGTGTTCGACGGCAGCGGCCGTTATGAGGCGCAATGGAACAATCTCCATCGCCCCTGCGGCCTTTATATGCCGCGCGGCCATAATCCCATCTGCTATATCGGCGAGCTTGGTCCCGGCATGGCGGTCAATCTCGATGTTCCGAATCTCGGCCCGCGGCTTACCATCACCGACCATAACGGCAGGCGGCTCGCCCGCATCGGCGGCCTGCATGCGGGCAACGGTCCCGGAGAGTTCCATGCCCCGCACGGCATCGCTGTCGATTCCCGCGGCGATATCTATGTGGGGGAGGTCTCGCTCACGAACTGGCGCGGCCTCCATCCCAACGAGCCGGTGCCGGATTCGCTCCGCTGCTTGCAAAAATTCCGCAAGTGCCCCGCTGCGTGATATCAAAGGCCTATCCCGCCATCTCGAACCAGCGGAACGGAACGGCTTTCATCCCGGCGCGGGATGTGTTCGCCCCCGCTCACATATCCCGCTCCGCTCCTTTGTTTTTCCGCGTGATTCAGACTTCCGGCGATCCCGTCTCCAGTCATCACGCTCCAAAACCGGTCGCGGTCGATCGGAGGCCGCGGCGATCTCGTTTAACAATCGAATCATTACGAATTGATACTTACGGCGGCGGATTTTTGCAGCCGTAGTTTTGAGGCGGGGCGCCGCAGCGATCGTGTGACATTTGTAGCGCAATGCTGTCTTCCTTCCCGTCCCACTTTGCCGCCGGCCGTCTTCCCTTTGCTCTTTTTGAGATCTTCCCTTCCGGAGTCCGCCATGATCATCACTGAGGCAACGTTCCGCGACACGTCCGACATATCTTTCCTTGTCAATCGGGCCTATCGCGACCGCCAGGCACAGGGAGGCTGGACCAACGAGACCGGGCTTCTGCGCGGAAACCGGACTGATCCCGGCTCGTTGCGTTCCGTCCTCCAGGAAGGGAAGCGGGTTCTGCTCATGTTGCGTCTGGATGCGATGGAACCGTTGATCGGGTGCGTGTCGGTTGAACTCATCGATGTCGCAACCTGGTACATATCCATGCTTGCCATCGATCCGGATCATCAAGCCGGGGGCCTGGGACGGGCGCTCATGAAAGCAGCCGAGGACTATGCGCGTGACCGCGGGGCGAAGACCGCGCGAATCACCGTCATCCATCTTCGTGGAGCCTTGATCCGCTGGTACGAGCGTCGCGGTTACCGACGCACGGGCGTCGTGCAACCCTTTCCCTATGACGACAGCAGCGTCGGCATACCACTCCGCGATGACTTGCGGCTTCTCGTTCTTGAAAAACGCCTCGACGGGACGGAGCCGCCGCGAACGGCCTGAAAATCGTGGCGCACATGTCGATCCTGCCGCGTTCAGGGGTCAAGGCTGCCGCCGCCACGCTCACCGCCGCGCCGCCCACGTCTCCTCCCCGGCGGGTTCGCGCTCCGGCTGCATGACGAAGATCAACACGGCGAGCAGCGTCAGCGCGATACGAAAGGCTTCCTGCTGGCCATTCCATTCGCGCGACTGCCACATCGAGAACCACTCTCCGCCGATGATCGTGAAGCCAGTGAACCAGAGCAGGAAGCTCAGGATCGCGCCGAACACGATCGGCTCCTTCGCGCGCTGGAAACGCGCAGCGGAGCTGCCGCGTTGGCGCCACAACGAAACGGCGCCGATCGCGAGAACAACGGCACTCGCGCCTTCGGTCGCGATGATGATCCAGTAGGCGAGCGCCCAGAGCGCGGGCGCGGTGATCGCACGATACATCAGCGCGTTGTGGGGGAAAGTCGTGTCCATGGAAAGCACGTGCCGGACGTACTCGAAATTCGAGCCGTAATCGGTGATATTGTCGAATGCGACGATCGCCATGAAAAGCGCGATACTTGCTGTCATGACGATCTTCGCCCATCGCGTCGCGGACATGCCTGCTCCTGTTCCTCGCGCTCGAAGTCGGTTCGGCGCAGAAGGCCACGCCATGATCCCCCCGATCCACGGCTTGCGAAAGACCCGGATCAGGGGCTAGCTTTCCTTACAAAAGCCAAACAGACCCTTGATCGGGAGGGATCTAGGCGAAAACGGGGCGAACGGCATCACAATGGACATAGAGCGCAAATCTTCGGGGAATCTTCTCGCGCGTCTCGACAGGATTCCGGTCTGGGCCTTGCCCCGTCTGTTCGCGGGCATCATCGGCATCGGCTTTCTGTTTACCTTCTATGATATTTTCGACATCAACGTCTCTTTCATCGAGACATGTTCCCAGCTCGTGCCGGGATGCACGCCGCAAAACGCAGCCAACGCCATTGGCCTGCCCGTGCTTCTCAATCTCTTCGGCTATGTCATCGGAACGCTCATCCTGAGCCCGCTCGCAGATCGCGCGGGCCGGCGGGATCTCCTGCTGATAACGATGGTCCTTACCGGTATCGGCTCAGCGCTCACCGCGGTCGCCGGGAACTATTCCTGGTTCGTCATCGCGCGCCTGATCACCGGCATCGGGATCGGGGCAGACCTCGCCATCGTCAACACCTATATCGGGGAGATGGCGCCGCGCGCCGGCCGCGCGCGCTACACTGCGATGATCTTCATCTTTTCCGCGCTCGGCGCCATGCTCGGGATCTGGGTCGGGCTCTGGCTCACCACACCGCCCGCAAGGCTGCCTTTCGGCCTGCCCTTCGCGCTCGCCTCTCCCGGTTTCGATCAGGGATGGCGCCTGATGTATGCGGTCGGCGCCCTGCTTGCGCTGGTCGGCGTGTTTCTTCGCTTTCGGCTTCCGGAATCGCCGCGCTGGCTGATCGCGCGCGGAAGGCTCGGAGAGGCCGAGGCCGTCATCACGGAGATGGAAGCGCGGGCCCGCGCCATTGCGCCGCTCCCGGCTCCGCCGGTATTCACGCCGCCACAAGTCGCCGACGAGCTCCCGTTCCGGGCTATTCTCCGCAACCGGGTCTATCTCCGGCGCACCATCCTGCTCGTCTGCATGTGGTTCTCCGCCTATGTCACCGTCTATTCCTTCGCCGCCGGCTTCACGACCCTGCTCGCCGCCCTCGGATATCCTCCGCCGGAGGCCGGGCTGATCACCGCGATGGGCACGCTCGGCTTTCTCCTGTGCGCCGTCGTCGCCTATGGTTTCGGCGAGCATCTCGAACGCAAATCCTGGATGCCGCTCTCCGCCGCCATCACGCTGTTGGGCGGCATCCTCGTCGCCCTCACCGGTTCGACCATCCCGCTCGGCATCCTTGGCGCGATCGTCGTTTTCTTCGGCTTCAATCTCTGGGTACCGATCGCCTATGCCTGGTCGATCGAGAACTACCCCACGCGCGCGCGCACGACCGGATTCGCGCTGGTCGATGGCGTCGGCCATCTGGGCGGGGGTGTCGGCCTGATCGTCATCGCGCCGCTCATCCCGCATCTCGGCGTGCTCGCTTCCATGATGCTCATCATCGGCTTCCTGGTGCTGGCGGCGATCATCGCCCAATTCGGCATCGGCACCCGTGATCTGCGGCTCGAGGAGATTTCTCCTTAGATCGGCTCAGGCGCGCGACTGCGCGAATCCTGGCCCGATCGGCCATGCCGGTCCGTTGCCAGGCATGGCCCGAGCCGCCAATATGCCTCGTGAAGATGTGGGAATTTTGGCCCTTCGGTCCTGGCGGATCGTCGCGCGATGCTGATTTTTTTGCCTTCACGAGCGAAGCATCCGCAATCGGGGCTCCGGCACCAACCCTAGGGAGAGGCGCCTTCATGGCGAGCATCAGCGCACGGCTAGACCGCCTTCCGATCACATCCCTCCATCGCCGGGCGGTCGCGGCCCTGGCCTTCGCCTATTTCTTCGAGCTCTCCGATCTCAACACCTTCAGCTTCGCAGCACCCGCCGTCATCCATCAATGGCACATCCCGGTCTCCGCCGTCGCGCTGACCATCTCGGCAAGCTTCGCCGGCATGTTCATCGGTGCCGCCTGTGGCGGCTGGCTCGCGGACCGCAGCGGCCGCAAGCGAGGCTTCATCATCGCGACCCTCGTCTACACGCTCGCCTCGCTGGCCAATGCCGCGAGCTGGGATCTCTTCACTCTCGCCCTTTTCCGCCTCATCACCGGCATCGGCCTCTCGGCGATGACCGTGATCGCCAATACCTATGTCGGCGAGGTGTTTCCCGCCCGCCTGCGCGGCAAGTACCTCGGCATCGTGATGACCGTGGGCCTTGTCGGAATCCCCGCCACCGCCTGGGTTTCTCGCTTCGTGGTGCCGCTTGCGCCCTGGGGCTGGCGCCTCGTTTTCGTCTGGGGCGCGTTCGGCCTTTTCGCGCTCGTCTTTGCCGCACGCATGATCGAATCGCCGCGCTGGTTCCATCTGCGCGGAAACGCGGCCCGGGCCGAGGAAGAAACAGCCGCGCTCGAACGCGCCGCGCGCGCCGAATCGGGCCCGCTCGCGGAACCGGATCCCCACGCCGATGAGAAGCCGGAACCCGAGGTCAGCTACGGTGAGCTTTTCGCCCCTGCCTGGCGCAACCGCACCGCCATGCTCCTCTTGGTCTGGGTCTTCCAGACGCTCGGCTTCTACGGCTTCGTCTCCTGGGTGCCCACACTGCTCGCCCAGCATGGCTTCACCGTCGTCCGCTCGCTCACTTTCTCGAGTGTCATCGCGCTTTGCAATCCGCTCGGCGCCCTTGTCGCCGCGAACCTGCTCGAGCGGTTCGACCGCAAATGGCTGCTCACCGTGGTCGCCCTGCTGATCGCGGCTTCTGGCCTGGCCTATGGCATGACCTTCGAGCCGGCGCTCATCATGCTCTTCGGCGCGCTCGTGGTCGTCGGCATCCAGGTTTTCGCGGTCGGGCTCTATGTCTATACGCCCGAACTTTATCCCACCCGCATGCGCGGGTCCGGCCATGGCCTCACCTACGGCGTTGGCCGGCTCGCGAATGTCGTCGGCCCCTTCATCGTCTCCACGCTCTATGCGGGCTATGGCTATCAGACGGTCTTCGTCTATATCGCCGCCTGCTGGCTCGCCTCGGCCGCGGTCGTCGGCCTCTATGGGCCGCTCACGACCGGCCGCAGCCTGGAGGCGCTCAATCGTGCCTGACCCTGATTTTGCCGTCGATGCGGCTTTCTCGGGAGAGAGATCATGAAAATCGCGATCATCGGCGCCGGCGCGGTCGGGTCGGCATGTCTGACCGCCATCGTAATGCGCGGCTGCGCGCGAGAAATCCTCGTCATCGATCGAATGCAGGAACGCGCGCGTGGCCTCGTCACGGATGTTCAGTACGGTGCGACGCTCTCTCCCCCTGTCACCCTCCAAGCCGGAGACTACTCGGACTTGGGCGACGCCTCCCTGGTGGTGATCACGGCCGGCGTGAATGAAAAGGCCGGCGGCGCAACCGATCGCAATGATCCCTCCGGCCGGCTCCGGCTTCTCGATGCGAATGTCGAAATCTTCAAGGACATCGTTTCGCGCCTCCACGCCGTCGCGCCACGGGCGCTCGTGCTCGTCGTCGCCGACCCGCCGGATCCCCTGGCGGATGCTGTCCGCATGATGGGCCATGAGCAAGTTCTCAGCACCGGCACCTATCTCGACAGTTTGCGCTTTCAATTCCACCTCGCGCGGCGCCTCGGTGTCAGCGCGAGCGCGGTGGATGCGGAAGTGCTGGGCGAGCACGGCACCTCCGAGCTTTTCGTCTGGTCCTCCGCGCGGGTCGGCGGCATCCCCGTCGAGGAACTTCTGTCCCAGCGTCCGGGTCAGGATTTCCAAACCTTTCGCCGCGAGGTCGAGAAGGAAGTCCGCTTCGCCAACATCACCATCATCGAGGGCATCGGCGCGAGCCAACACGGTATCGGCATGGTGACGGCGCGCATCGCGGAGATCATCCAGCGCGACGAGCATGCCGTCATTCCCATCGGTGCCTATCATTCGAAATATGGCGTTACACTCTCCCTTCCCACCATCCTCGGCAGGGAAGGGGCACTGAAGAGCTTCGTGCCTCGCCTCGCCGAGGTAGAGCAGCAGGGCCTGCTCCGCAGCGTCGAGGCTCTGAAAGCCGCGGCCGCCCGCATTCAGATCTAGACATATTTATGAGTTGTCTATAGCGATTCGCGTTCGTATCGGCTCGCGCGCCCCGCTCTCGGTCATTGTTTTCTCGCGTAAGAGAGAACTCCACTGAGTTCACCTCCGGCCATCACGCTCTAACGCGCACAATCCCACAAGCTTCGCGCATGAACATTTTTCTTTGTAATCCGCGCGGTCTCGACACATGCAGTGTTTCGTTCCCGAAACGTGAAACCAGGGCGAAGGCGTGATGAACACTATCCACCGCCATCCGTCATCGAGCGTTCACAATACTGCAATCATCATGTCTCCATCCGCCTCGTAACCAGGGCCGTGCTTCTCCCGGTCCCGGTTTCACGGAGTTCGCCAGCCCATGGCGGCCGGGAACGGACGCATGCTCTCGCCCATCAACCGCTGGGGATATTTTTGCGATGACACCTGTTCGCACAACCATGGCCACGCTCGCCCTCGGCGCGGCGCTCAGCCTCGCCGCCGGTGGCGCCCATGCCGCTGGGATTTGCCCGGCCGGCGGCACGGTGCGCTTCGGTGTGGAACCTTATGAAAGCACCGCTGCGCTCCTGCCTATCTACAATGATGTCGGCAAGCTGATCGCCAGGCAGGTCGGCTGCCCGGTGAAGATCTTCATCACCACCAGCTACAATGCCGAGATCGAGGCGATGCGTGCTGGCAAGCTCGAGATCGGGGAATTCGGTCCTCTCGGCTACGTGCTCGCCCACAAGGTCGCCGATGCCCAGGCGGTCGCCACCTTCGCGGACAGCAATGGCCAAGCCTCGACCTACACGGCTTCGATCGTGACATGGCCAGGCTCGGGCATCACGACTCTAAAGGGGGTCGCCGGCCACACTTTTGCGTACTCGGATCCAGATTCGACCTCCGGTCATCTCTTCCCGGCCTATGCGCTGAAGAAGGCCGGCATCGACCCCGATCACGGCGTGAAAGCCTTCTATGCCGGCTCCCATACCGCGAGCTATGAAGCGATCCTGCACCACAAGGTCCAGGCCGGGGAGATGAACAGCCAGCAGATCGCGCTCGCGAAGCTGCAGAACGACTATGATCCAAAGAACTTTGTTGTCCTCTGGCAATCGAACCCGATCCCCATCGATCCCGTCACGATCTACGGCAAGCTCGACCCGGCGCTCGCGGCGAAGCTCACAGCGGTCCTGCAGCATCTTGATCTCAGCTCGCTGCCGCCGGCGGATTTGAAGATCCTCGGCGCTGCCGGCGGCAAGCTCGCCCCGCAGACGGACAGCGCCTACGACGGTATCCGCGATCTGGTCACCATCCTGCATATCGACCTCGGCAAGCTCTCCTGATGAGCGAAGCGCTGATCGAGGCTGACAGCCTCTTCATGCGCTACCCGACCGGCAGGCTGGCGCTGGAAGGCGCCAGCCTCGCCGTCCGTCCGGGCGAGTTCGCCGTGGTCCTCGGCGCCAATGGCAGCGGCAAATCCACCCTGCTCCGCATCGTCGCCGGGATCATCAAGCCGACGGAGGGAATCGCGCGCATCGCCGGGCAGGAGATCACGCGCCTCACCGGCCGCGCGCTCGCGGATGCGCGAATGACCGTCGGCATGGTCTTCCAGCACGCCAATCTGGTGAAGCGGAGAAGCGTGCTCGCCAATGTTCTCTGCGGGACGCTCGGCCGCCACCGCAATTTCGCAACCGCGCTTGGCGTGCTGCCGAGGCAGGAGATTCCCCACGGCATGCACTGCCTCGCCAATGTCGGCTTGCAGGAGTTCGCCGCGCAACGCGCAAGCACCCTCTCGGGCGGCCAGGCGCAAAGGGCGGCGATCGCGCGCGCCCTCGCCCAGCGCCCGCGCGCCCTGCTCGCGGATGAGCCGGTGGCGAGCCTCGACCCCGAGGCCACGAACCAGGTCATGCGCCTGCTCCGGCACGTCGCGGCGAACGAGGGCATGGCTGTGCTCTGCGTCCTGCACCAGCCGGATCTCGCGCGCCGCTATGCGGATCGGATCATCGGCCTTCGCCGCGGCGTGGTCCGCTTCGCCGCTTCGCCGGAAGAGATCACCGATCAGGAGATTGGTACGCTTTATGAGGATACGGCACGATATGAGGAGGCGGGGCGATGAACTCCGAGGTGAGCGAGCTCGTCCGCGCCGAGTCCATTGCCGCCCCGCACAGCCGCCGCTTGCGCGAAACCCGTTCGCCGGCCTGGACCCTGCTCTACATCGTCCTGTTCCTCGTCATCGTCATCCAGTCCGGCGTGGTGGTGAACGCCCGCCCGCAGGACCTGCTCACCGGCGCAAGCGGGATGGCCGATATTCTCGCGCGCTCCTTCCCGCCCGATTTCTCGCAGTTCTGGCCACAGCTCTGGCCCGCCTTCGAAACCGTGGATATCGCGATCTTCGGCACCGTGGTCGGCGTGGTCATCGCCTTTCCGCTTGCGATCCTCGCCGCGCGCAACACCACGCCCGCGCGCTTCCTCTATCACGGCGCCCGCGCCCTCATCGCCGTCTGCCGCTCGGTCCCGGATCTCGTCTGGGCGCTCCTCTTCGTCACCGCCGTCGGGCTCGGGCCCTTTCCCGGCGCCCTCGCCATCTCAGTTCATTCCGTTGGCATGCTCGGCCGGCTGCTGGCCGAGGTGATCGAGGATATGGACATGGGGCCGATCGAGGCGCTCGGGACCACCGGCGCCCGTCGGATGCAGATTTTCTCCCACGCCGTGGTGCCGACAGTGCTGCCCTCGCTCCTCGGCATTTCGCTCTATCGGCTCGATGAGAATATCCGCTCCTCGCTCATCCTCGGCTTCGTCGGCGCGGGTGGCATTGGGTTTCAGCTTCTCAGCGCCATGAATCTCTTTCAGTACCGCACCGTTTCGCTGCTGCTGATCATGATGTTCGTGCTCGTGATCGGCGCCGAACGGTTGAGTGCTGCGCTCCGCAAGCGCATCGCCTGAACGGGACCCTGCGCGTGCCGCAACGGCGCGCGCGATGGCGCCGGCTGACACCAGCCCTGGCACCAGCCGGGCGAACGCCTGCCCGTCCCCGACAATATCGCTCTCTTGCCTATGACGCCTGTGCCTCCGAGCTCAACCCAATGGGAAACGTTTTTGGTATCCGCGCGCCAACCGGCTCAGCATGCGCGACCCACACCGCATCAAATCGATCTCCCGGCGATCTTGGGCAACGGTCAAATTTGAGGGCGATTGGCGCCGGCAGTCATCGTGCACTGTATTGGTTGTCGGCATCCGCCGCCAAGTGATTGAAAAACCTCTTCCAAGCGCCCGATTTTGATCACCGGCTGAAGCGGCGGCGCACGTTCTTCCCGTCCCCAAGGCGTTCTGGCAGGTCACGCCGCCGAATACCGGCACGATTGCGGCAGATTCTCATTGCGAACAACGGGTGATTGCCCGCCGTTTCCGCCCCGCATGGCCCCCAAGCTTCCGGCAAACAGGTCTCGGATGCGCTTCCCTGGATGCTGGCGAAGACCGTGGCACCTCATCGGCAGGGTTTCACTTGGCTGCCCCTTTCCGGATCGAACTTTCCGCCGCGTCCGAATCCCATAACTGACGACACGCCCCAGTATCGTTATCATATCGTGCGGGAGGTGTTTTCGTCCGAGTTTGCGCTCGCCCTCAGCCTGTCGGCCGGGTTTGACAAATGGTTACTTCCTTTCGGTTCACTGCTGGCAGCGAATATAGCCTCGAGGTGCTGGAGGAAGACGGCGCCCGCGTCCTCTGCAGAGGATGGCGCTATGCCGTCGATGGCAACCGAAAGCGCATACTCGCCGTCTTTCCCGCTGCGGAGAACCCTGCTCCGCTCAGCCTCGAGCGGCTCGCCCGCGAATACGAGCTTCGAGACGAGCTGGACGGTTCATGGGCCGTGCGGCCGTTGGATCTCGTCCGCGAGCAGGGGCAGACCATGCTCGTGCTGGAAGACCCTGGCGGTGAGCCGCTCGATAGGAGCCTTGGCGCTCCGATGGAGGTGGGAAGCTTTTTGCGCATCGCCATCGGCGTCGCCACGGCCCTGAGCAAGGTCCACGAACGAGGTTTCATCCACAAGGACATCAAGCCGACGAATATCCTCATCGACCCCGCCACAAGCGCGGTCCGGCTGACGGGTTTCGGGATCGCGTCCAGACAGCCGCGCGAGCGCCAAGCGCCTGGACCGCCGGAGGAGATCGCCGGAACGCTCGCCTACATGGCGCCGGAACAGACCGGCCGCATGAATCGCTCGATCGATACGCGGAGCGATCTGTACGCTTGCGGTGTCGCGTTTTATGAAATGCTCACCGGAACATTGCCGTTCTCAGCGGCAGATCCCATCGAGTGGATCCATTGCCACATCGCCCGGCGGCCGATCCCCCCCGGCGAAAGGGTGAGGACGATCCCCGCGCCGCTGTCGGCTATCGTGATGAAATTGCTCGCGAAGACTGCCGAGGCACGCTACCAGACCGCCGCCGGCCTGGTATCCGACCTCCGGCGCTGCCAGATGGAATTGGAGGCGCACGGAAAGATCGCGGCGTTCCGTCTCGGGATGCAGGATGCGTCGGATCGCCTCATGATTCCGGAGGTGCTGTACGGCCGGGAGCGCGAGATCGACGCCCTGATCGCTTCCTTCGACCGTGTCGTGGCGAGTGGTGCGACGGGATTCGTGCTTGTGTCCGGTTATTCCGGCATCGGCAAATCCTCCGTGGTGAACGAGCTTCACAAGGTGCTCGTTCCACCGCGCGGCCTGTTCGCGTCCGGCAAGTTCGACCAGTACAAGCGCGATATCCCGTACGCCACCCTGGCCCAGGCGTTCCAAAGCCTCGTCCGGCCGCTGCTTGGCCGGAGCGAGAAAGAGCTTGGCGGCTGGCGGGATGCGCTGCGAAAGGCCCTTGGCCCGAACGGTCAACTCATCGTCAACCTTGTTCCCGAGCTCGAGCTCGTGATCGGGAAGCAGCCGCCGGCCCCCGACCTGTCGCCGCAGGACGCAAGGAACCGCTTCCAAATGGTCTTCCGGCGCTTCCTCGGCGTATTTGCGCGGAAGGAGCATCCGCTCGCGCTGTTCCTCGACGATTTGCAATGGCTGGACGCCGCAACGCTCGACCTCCTCGAGCATTTGGTCACTCATCCGGAAGTACGCCACTTGCTCTTGATCGGAGCCTACCGGGACAATGAGGTCAATGCTTCTCACCCGCTTCGGCGCACGCTCGATGCCATCCGCGCAGCGGGAGCGTTCGTCCAGGAGATTCGCCTCGCGCCGCTCTCCAGCAACGACTTCAGGCGCCTCATAGCGGATGCGCTCGGCTGCGCGCGTGACCGCGCCGATCCGCTGGCGCGGCTCGTGCATGAAAAGACGGGCGGGAATCCCTTTTTCTCCATTCAGTTCATTTCTGCGCTCGCCCAGGAAGGGCTGCTCCACTTCGATCGTGACGCCGTCCGCTGGAGCTGGGAATTCGATCGCCTTCACGCGAGAGGATTCACCGACAACGTCGTGGACTTGATGGTCGGAAAACTGGCCCGGCTGCCCATCCAGACCCAGGCTGCCTTGCAGCGGCTCGCCTGCTTCGGCGACATCGCCGATATTGCGATCCTTTCGATCGTTCTCGGGAAATCGTACGAGGACGTTCGTTCGGATCTCTGGGAGGCCGTTCGCCTGGAGCTGGTCGAGCCCCTGGAGGGCTCGTACCGGTTCGCTCACGACCGCGTCCGGGAAGCCGCCTACTTGCCGATACCGGAATGCCAGCGCGCCGAGATGCACCTCCATATCGGAAGGCTGCTCTTGGCGCGCATCCCCGCGGAACAGCGGGAAGATCACATCTTCGAAATCGTCAGTCAGCTCAATCGCGGCGCGGCCTTGATCACGTCACGAGACGAGCGTGAAGAGCTTGCCGAGCTCAACCTGCTTGCGGGCCAGCGCGCCAAGGCCACCTCGGCTTACGCGTCTGCGCTCACATATCTCACCGTCGGGGAGTCTCTGTTGTCGGAAGACTCGTGGGAGCGGAGGCACGGACTTCTCTTCAGCCTCGAATGGTGCCGGGCCGAGTGCGAGTTCCTGACGGGCGAAATGGCCGCCGCGTCGGAGCGCCTGACCATGCTTTCGTCTCGCGCTGCGGACACGGTCGAAGGCGCGATCGTCGCGTGCCTGCACATGGATCTGTTCATGGCAATGAATCAGGCCGATCGCGCGGTCGCCGTCTGTCTTGCCTACCTTCGGCATGCGGGGATCGAATGGTCGCCACATCCGACAAGCGTGGAAGTACGACAAGAGTACGATCGGATCTGGTCATGGCTCGAGGGGCGCGCGATCGAGGAACTCATTGATCATCCCTTGATGAAAGATCCAGCCACGCGTGCGACGCTCGACGTTCTGACAGCCGCCGTGCCGCCAGCGCTGTGGAGCGATCCAAACCTTCTTTCCCTGATCATCTGCCGCGCGGTCAATTTGAGCCTCGAGCGCGGCAACAGCGACGGTTCCTGCTTCACCTATGTATGGCTTGGCGTCCTGGCGGGATCGCTCTTTGGCGACTACAAATCCGGATTCCGATTCGGTCAGCTCGGACTGGATCTCATCGAAAAATACGGATTTAAGCGTGTCCGTGCCAGAGCCCTTTTGATCTTCGGGAATCTCGTCGTGCCATGGACGAAGCACGTCCGGGCTGGTCGTGACCTGCTGCGCGACGCCTTCAAGGCTGCGAACGAAGCCGGAGACCTGACATTTGCCGCGTACAGTTGCGACCAGCTCAACACGAACCTCCTAGCGGCCGGAGACCATCTCGTAGAGGTACAACGTGAGGCCGAAAATGGGCTCGATTTTGCCCGGAAGGCTCGGTTCGGTGCGATCGTGGATGTCATCAGCGCGCAGCTCGGGCTTATCCAGACTCTGCGCGGCTTGACGCTCGGATTTGGGTCGTTTGACGACGGGGAATTTGACGAGCTTCAATTTGTGCGCCATTTGGCGAGCGAGCCAGAAGCCATGCCTGAATGTCGCTACTGGATCGCAAGGCTGCAAGCTGACTTCTTTGCTGCGCATTATTCTTCGGCCTTCGATGCATCACTGAAGGCGGAGCGGCTGCTTTGGACATCGGTGTCAACGTTCGAAACGGCGGAGTACCATTTCTACAGTGCCCTTTGCCACGCGGCACTTTGCCAGTCCGCGTCCCCCGCCCAGCGCCAGCAGCCTCATCTCGATGCGCTGGAAGCCCACCGCAAGCAGCTCGAACTATGGGCGGAACATTGTCCGGAGAATTTCGAAACCCGTGCCGCGTTGGTGGGCGCCGAGATCGCCCGGATCGATGGCCGCGATCTCGACGCGATGCGTCTCTACGAAAAATCCGTCCGCTCGGCTCGTGCCAGTGGGTTTACTCAGAATGAGGCGCTCGCCAATGAACTCGCTTCACGCTTCTACGCGACGCGCGGTTTCGAGAGGATCGCGCATAGCTATTTGCGCGATGCCCGACGCGGTTACTTGCATTGGGGGGCCGCCGGCAAAGTACGGCAACTCGATCGGTTGCATCCGCACCTTGCGGAAGAGCGGTCCACGAGCAGCCCGACGAGCACGATCGTAGCATCGTTCGAGCATCTCGATCTCGCCACGGTTGTCAAAGTGTCGCAAGCCGTGTCGAGCGAGATCGTCCCGCAGAAACTGATTGACACACTCATGCGCACGGCGATTGAGCACGCGGGCGCTGAGCGAGGTCTGTTGGTTCTTGCGCAAGAGTCCGGAGAGCGAATTGAGGCAGAGGCCACGACGAGGGGCGATGCTGTCATCGTGCGCCGCCCGGAGGCGCCCTTATCCGCGGACGCGCTGCCGGAGTCCGTTGTCCAATATGTCATACGTACGCGAGAGACCGTGATCCTCGACGATGCCTCGAGACAGAATCCCTTTTCTGGCGACGCATACCTCGGTCGTCGTCATGCCCGGTCGATCCTTTGTCTGCCGCTGATCAAACAGGCGACGCTCGTCGGCGTGCTCTACCTCGAAAACAACTTGATGCCCGGCGTCTTCACTGCGACCAGGGTCGCGGTGCTGCAGCTGCTCGCGTCCCAGGCCGCGATTTCTCTTGAGAATACACGCCTTTACATCGATCTCGAGGAACGCGAGGCGAAGATCCGGCGCCTGGTGGACGCCAACATCGTGGGAATCGTGCTTTGGAATTCCAAAGGCGAGATTACCGAGGCCAATCAGGCGTTTCTCCAAATGGTGCAATATCGCAGCGAAGATCTCGAGCTTGGCCGCGTGCGCTGGACGGATCTAACGCCGCCGGAATGGCGTGAACGCGATGAGTGGGCCATCGCGGCAATAAGGGCAACCGGGACCGTTCGTCCGTTCGAAAAGGAGTTTTTCCGCAGGAACGGTGATCGGGTGCCCGTGCTGGTCGGGGTAGCGGCGTTTGACGGCCGACGCGATGCGGGGGTGGCTTTCGTGGTGGACTTGACCGACCGCAAGCGGGCAGAGGCGGTCGCTCATGAAAATGAGCGACGATACCGGGAGATACAGTTGGAGCTGGAGCACGCGAATCGCGTTGCAACAGTTGGACAGCTATCGGCTTCAATCGCCCATGAGGTCAACCAGCCGATCGCGGCGGCAATCATCAATGCGCAGGCGGCGTTGCGCTGGCTGGGCGCAAAACCACCAAATCTGGACGAAGTGCAGCAGGCGCTCGATCGTATCGTCGACAGCGGCAATCGGGCCTGTGAGGTCATCGACGGGATCCATGCCCTTATCAAAAGAGCGCCCCCACAAAGCGCTCGACTCGAAATGAATGAAACGATTCTGGACGTCATTGCCTTGACCCGGGGCGAATTGCAGAAGAACGGGGTCCTGGTCCGGACTCATTTCGCGGAGGACCTCGGGCCGGTTCAGGGAAACCGGATCCAACTGCAACAAGTGCTCCTGAATTTGATAATCAACGCCACCGAAGCAATGAAAACCGCCTCCGGGGGAACTCGAGAATTGTTGATCACCACCGGCGATGCCAAGTCGGAGGGCATCCTCGTTGCGGTCGCGGACTCGGGTCCGGGGTTCGCGGCCGGAGACGCTGATCGCCTCTTCGAGGCATTCTACACGACGAAGGCCGGTGGCCTGGGAATGGGCCTGCCTATCTGCCGGTCGATTGTCGAGGGGCTCGGAGGGCGATTATGGGCAAGCGCGAATGTTCCGTCGGGCGCCGTCTTTCAATTCACAATACCTGGCGCCGAATCCCAACATTCGAGTTCTTGTCCCGCGGCAGTGAAGTAGTTGGTACATTCGAATCCGGTGTCGCATTGGCTTTTGCGGGACTGGTCCTTGAGATACTTCCAATGAGGGGACTTCGACGGGGATCCGAGCCGGGCCGAGATTGAAAACCTGGTCGTTGGTCTTGATGAACCAGAGGGATGGTCTCATCGCCAAAGCTTCCTTTCCACGAGCAAGGGATGGAGGACCATGTCAGGCGGTTCGATTTCGCCAATTTCGCCGGGAAGGTCACGATAACGGTCATGCTCTCGTTCGGGGGCGGCATGAAGGGAATTGTCGCCGCATTGTTCGATTGCCGCGTCCGGCTTGCCCCGCGCGGCGTGCACTGCGGGACGCTTCTCCAATTTCAGGAATGGCGGAGACGCGTCCACGTGGCCGACACGCCCTGATCCCGCGACAGCGCACGCGATTCCGCATAGGTCTCCGGGTCGAAGCGGGTGCGGAGCCCGTTCGGAAGCCGCTCCCCATAATGTTTGGGCATCGGTTCCCTGAAGACGGGTTCGGGTGTCATCTGGGCAAGGCGCTCCGCTTGAAAAATCAGGGAGAAGCTTACACCGTCGAGGCTGCCATGACCTCCGTGCGCCCGGCCGCGATCGCGGCCTGCGCGGCCGCAAGCCGCGCCACCGGCACCCGGTACGGGCTGCAGGAGACGTAATCGAGCCCCGTTGCTTCGCAGAACGCGACGCTCGCCGGGTCGCCCCCATGCTCGCCGCAAATACCGAGCTTGAGGCCGGGCTTGGCAGCACGGCCCTTTTCGACGGCAATCTGCATCAATGCTCCAACACCCTCGGTATCGATCGAGACGAACGGGTCCTTCGCCAGCACACCCGCCTCGATATAGTGGGGAAGGAATTTCCCTGCATCGTCGCGCGAAAGACCGAAGGTGGTCTGGGTGAGATCGTTGGTTCCGAAGCTGAAGAAATCGGCGGCTTCAGCGATCTGGTCGGCCGTCAGCGCCGCGCGCGGCAGCTCGATCATCGTGCCGATGGTATAGGGCGTCTCCTGGCCGGTCTCGAAGAAGACCTGCTTCGCCACCCGTTCCACCTGGCTGCGCGTGATCTCAAGCTCGCGCCGCGTTGCCACCAGCGGAATCATGATCTCCGGCAGTGGCGCGTTGCCCGTCTCGCGCCCGACCGCGATCGCCGCCTCGAAGATCGCGCGCGCCTGCATGGCATAGATTTCGGGGTAGGTGATCCCGAGCCGGCAGCCGCGATGCCCGAGCATCGGATTGGCCTCCGCAAGCTCCGCCATGCGCCGGCGCATCGCCTCGACATCGGTACCAAGCGCCCCGGCGACCTCCTCGAGCTCTGCCTCGGCATGGGGCAGGAATTCATGAAGCGGCGGATCGAGCAGCCGGATCGTCACCGGCAGGCCGGTCATGATCCGGAAGAGGGCGATGAAATCCTCACGCTGGAACGGCAGCAGCCGCGAGAGCGCCGCGCGCCGCCCCGCCTCGTCCGCCGCCATGATCATCTGCCGCACCGCGCCGATCCGCTCCGGCTCGAAGAACATGTGTTCGGTGCGGCAGAGTCCGATCCCTTCCGCGCCGAATCGCCGCGCGGTCTCGGCATCGAGCGGAGTTTCCGCATTGGCCCGCACGCCGAGCCTGCGGAAACGGTCGGCCCATTCCATCAACGTCACGAAATCGCCCGAGAGTTGAGGCTCGACCATCGCGACCGTGCCCACGAACACCTCTCCGGTCGCACCGTCGAGCGTGATTGTCTCGCCCTCACGCACCGTGATCCCGCCGGCCGAAAGTGTCTGCGCGCCGTAATCGACCGTGATGCCGCCCGCGCCCGCGACGCAGGGCCGCCCCATGCCGCGCGCCACCACCGCGGCATGGCTGGTCATGCCTCCGCGCGTCGTCAGAACGCCCTTCGCGGCATGCATGCCGTGAATATCCTCGGGGCTCGTCTCGACCCGCACCAGCACCACGGCCTCGCCGCGCGCCGCACGCATCTCCGCCTCGTCGGCGCTGAACACCACCGTGCCCGAGGCGGCGCCGGGGCTTGCAGGCAGGCCGCGCGAAAGCAGCTTGCGTGGCGCGTTCGGATCGAGAGTCGGATGGAGAAGCTGGTCGAGATTCGCCGGATCGACCCTTGAGACCGCCTCGCTCTCCTCGATCAGGCCTTCCCGGGCCATCTCGACCGCGATCCGCAGGCTCGCCGCCGCGGTCCGCTTGCCGTTGCGCGTCTGCAAGAGATAGAGCCGGCCGCGCTCGATCGTGAACTCGATATCCTGCATATCACGATAATGCCGCTCGAGCGTTTCCCGCACCGCGCAGAGTTCGCGATAAGCCCGCGGCAGCGCCTCCTCCATGCTGCGCTCGTCTTCCTTGCCGCGCGCCCTGGAAAGCGGTGCCGGCGTGCGGATGCCGGCGACCACGTCCTCACCCTGCGCATTGACGAGATACTCACCGAAGAAAACATTCTCGCCGGTCGAAGGGTCGCGGGTGAAGCAGACCCCCGTGGCGCAATCCTCGCCCATGTTGCCGAACACCATGGCCTGCACATTGACCGCGGTGCCCCAGTCGGCCGGGATCTCATGCAGGCGGCGATAGGTGATGGCGCGCGGGTTCATCCAGCTGCCGAACACCGCGCCAATCGCGCCCCAAAGCTGCTCCTCCGGGTCCTGCGGGAACGGTCTTCCCGTCTCCGCCTCCACAAGGTCCTTGTATGCGGCGACCACGCGATGCCAGTCCTGCGCGGCAAGCTCGGGGTCGGCGCTGGCCCCTACATCCTCACGCACATGCTCGAGAATTTCCTCGAAGCGGTGATGATCGACATCGAGCACGACATTGCCGTACATCTGGATGAAGCGGCGATAGCTGTCCCAGGCGAAGCGGGTATCCTTCGCGCTCGCGCCAAGCCCTTCCACGGTCGCGTCATTGAGGCCGAGATTGAGCACCGTATCCATCATTCCCGGCATCGAGGCGCGCGCGCCCGAACGCACCGAGACGAGCAGAGGCTGACGCCGATCACCGAACCGTCGTCCGGTTGCTTCCTCGACACGGCGCATGGCAGCCGCCACCTCCGCCTGCAATTCGTCCGGATATTGCCGGTCATTGCGGTAATAAACGCTGCAGACCTCGGTCGTGATGGTGAAGCCGGGCGGGACCGGCAGGCCGATCGAGGCCATCTCGGCGAGGTTCGCGCCCTTGCCGCCGAGAAGGTTGCGCATATCGGCCCGCCCCTCGGAGAGGCCGGCACCGAAGCTATAGACCCACTTGGTCATGCTCGTTCCTATTTGTCCCTGGCCTATTTGTCCCTGGCCTATTTGTCCCTGGCCTATTCGTCTCGGGCTTCAATCTTTGAAAGATCGGCGATCCGGTCGATGGTGCTTCGCAAGGCCTGCAGAAGTTGCAGCCGATTGCGGCGCAATTCCGGCTCTTTTGCGTTCACCGTGACCCGGTCGAAGAATGCGTCGAGCGGTCCGCGCAGGGGGGAAAGCACTTCAAAGGCCCGCTCAAAATGCTCGTCCTTGAGCATTGCCTCCGCTTCTTCCCGCGCCTTGCCGAGCGCTGCGGCCAGCGCCTTCTCTTCCGGCTCGCGCAGCAACGCGGCGTCCGGCCGCTTGTGGAACGGGCCGTCTTTTTTCTCTTCGATTCTCAGAATATTGGCCGCACGCCGATAGGCCGTGAGCAGGTCCGCCCCCGTCTCGGTCCCGAGCAAGGCCGCGACCGCGCTGGTGCGCGCAAGGAGCCGCGTGAGATCATCGTCCTCGCCGGCATCCCCTTTGGCCGCGAACACCGCGGCGAGAACATCGTGCCGCGCGCCCTCGGCGCGGAGCTGCACGCGCAGGCGCTCGACGATGAATTGCAGGACCTGCCCGGGCAATGTCTCGAGCGCCCGCGGCTCGGGCCGAACCGCGCGCTCCTCCGCATGCTCCAGGCGCGCGAAATCGCGCCAGCGTTCGATCAGCTTCACGAGCTTCAGCCGAAGCCCATTCTCGCGCACGATGCGTATGATGCCGAGGGCCGCGCGGCGCAACGCATAAGGATCGGCCGAGCCCGTCGGCTTCTCGCCGACGGCGAAAAAACCGCACAGGAGATCGAGCTTTTCGGCAAGTGCCACGGCAATGGAAACGGGTGCCGTGGGCACCGCATCCTCCGGTCCCCTCGGCGCATAATGCTCGCGGATCGCCACCGCCACGCTCTCGGGCTCGCTGTCGTTGAGCGCGTAATAGCTTCCCATCACGCCTTGCAGCTCGGGGAACTCGCCGACCATCCCGCTCACCAGATCGGCCTTGGCGAGCTCTGCCGCGCGCTCCGCCAGCGCCGACGGGGCCTTCACCGCGGGCGCGATCGCCCGCGCGAGATCGACGATCCGCCGCACCCGCGCGCCCTGGCTGCCGAGCCGCGCATGGAAGGTCACATGCTCGAGCTTCGGCACCCGCGCCTCGAGCCGCATATGCCGGTCGAGGTCCCAGAAATGCCGTGCGTCCGCAAGCCGCGCGCGCAGCACGCGCTCATTGCCGGCGATGATCGCCGCTCCGCCATCCTCCGCCGCGATATTGGCGACGAAGGCGAATTTTTGCGCGAAGCCGCCGTCCGGCTTGGCAAGCGCGAAGTAGCGCTGGTTGAGCCGCATCGTCACCTGCATCACCTCGGGCGGCAGGTCCATGAAGGCCGCGTCGATCGTGCCGAGCAGCGGCACCGGCCATTCCACCAGGCCCGCCACTTCCGCGAGCAGCGCCGGATCGGTCTCAGCGAGCCGGACCTGCGCCCTCTCCGCGAGCCGCGCGATCTCCGCCCGGATCCGTTCCTGCCGTTCCTCCGCCGAGACAAGGACACGGCGCTCCTTGAGCGTTCGCTCCCATTCCTTCGCCGAGCGGACCGCGAAGGCGCCGGATGCATGGAACCGGTGGCCCTCGGTCAGGTCGCCCGAAACGAGCCCGTGTCCGTCATCGCCGTTCTCGGCAAGCGTGAAGGGCACCACCGCGCCATCGAACAGGCAGAGGATGCGCCGCAGCGGCCGCACCCAGGTGAAGCTGCTCGTGTCCCAGCGCATGGATTTCGGCCACGGGAAGCGCCGCAGCAGGGGCGGCAGCACCTGGGCGATCCGGGAAGCGGTCGGCACCGCCTTCTCCTCGCGCTCGAGCACCCAATAGCCGGCCTCTTCGATCAGCTCCGCCCGCTCCGCGCCGTGCTTGCGCAGGAAGCCCGCCACCGCCGCCTCGGGCGCACCGAGGCGTGGCCCCCGCTCGCGGACATGGCGGGCGGGCAGGGCGGAAGCCAGCTCGGCGGCGAGCGCGATCCGCCGCGGTCCGTGGAAGCTCCGCACCGCCGAGAGGTCCAGCGGCGCGAGGGCCTCCTTGAGGAGCCGCGCCAGGTCTTCCGCGGCGCGGTCCTGCATCCGCGCGGGAATCTCCTCACTCAGGAGTTCGAGCAGCAGCTCGGGCATGGCTCAGCCGCTCTCGCCGGCAAGCCAGGCCTCGCAGCACCCTTTGGCCAGCGCGCGCACCCGCCCGATCATCGCCGCCCGCTCGGCAACGCTGATCACCCCGCGCGCATCAAGCAGGTTGAAGAGATGGCTCGCCTTGATGCACTGGTCATAGGCCGGCACGGCAAGGCCCGCCGCGAGCAGTGCCGCGCATTCGCGCTCGGCATCGGCGAAATGGCGCGCGAGCAGCTCGGGGTCGGCCCGCTCGAAGCTATAGACGCTCATCTCCCGCTCGGCGCGGCGGAAGACATCGCCATAGGTCACGCCCGCGCCGTTGAAATCAAGATCGAAGATGTTCTCCACACCCTGCACGTACATCGCCAGCCGTTCGAGTCCGTAGGTGTATTCGACCGAAGGGAGGGCACAGGGAATCCCGCCCACCTGCTGGAAATAGGTGAACTGGGTCACCTCCATCCCGTCGCACCAGACCTCCCAGCCGAGGCCCCAAGCGCCAAGCGTCGGGCTCTCCCAATCGTCTTCCACGAAACGGATATCGTGGGCGAGCGGATCGATCCCGAGCGCCCGGTAGCTCGCCAGCAGAAGCTCCTGCGGCTCAGGCGGCACCGGCTTCAGAAGCGCCTGGAACTGATAGTAATGGCCGAGCCGGTTCGGATTCTCGCCGTAGCGCCCGTCGGTCGGCCGGCGCGAGGGCTGGACATAGGCCGCCCGCCAGGGCTTTTCGCCGAGCGCGCGCAGGGTCGTCGCCGGATGGAAGGTGCCCGCCCCCATCTCGACATCATAGGGCTGAAGCAGCACGCAGCCCTGCTCCGCCCAGAAGGCGCTGATCCGCAGGACCAGTTCCTGAAAACTGCGTGGTTTGGTCGCGTCCATGGATTTGTCCGCCGCGGCGGTATGCTGCGGCGCAGCTTACGGACCCCGCCGGGCGCGGGCAAGGAACGGGAAGGCCGGCTCACCCGCTTGATTGCGATCAGCCCTCACGCCACATCCGGCGCCTGGGAGAAAGGCGGATCCGTATCATGACCAACGAAGAACGCGAGATCATCACCCGCTTCATCGAGCGGGTTGCCGGCGTGGGCGGCAGCGGCTCGGTGCCAACCACGAACGCGCCTTTGCCGCCCGTGGACCCGGAGGCGGATGCGCTGATCGCGGATCTGCTGGCCCGCTATCCCGAGGCGCGCTATCGCCTTGCCCAGACGGCCTTCGTGCAGGAGCATGCGCTCGCTGCGGCGCAGGGCCGGATCGCCGGGCTTCAGTCCCAGCTTGCGGCGCGCCCGGCCGCGCCGCCCGTGCCGTCCCGGGGCGGCTTCTTCTCCGGCCTCTTCGGCGGTGCCGGCGCCGCGCCGCCCCCTCCGCCCCAGGCGCAACCGCAATACGCCCAGCAATATGCCCAGCCGGGGCCCCCGCCCTATCCCCCGCCGGGATATCAGCCAGGCCTCTTCCAGCGCGGCGGCTCCGGCTTCCTCGGCTCGGCCCTGGCGACCGCGGCCGGCGGTGGCGGGGGGGGTGTGGCCCGCAACCCCCTGGTGAGCCATTTTTATCCCCATGCCGGGTTCGGCGGCGGCGCCTTCGGGAGTCCCTTCGGTGGCGGTGCCCCTGAGAATGTCACCATCATCAACGAGAATGCGGATCCAAATATGAACCCTTGGGCTGACCCGAATGCGGGGCCGAATGCGGGGCCGAATGCGGGGATGGACCCGAACCAGGGCAATTTCGATCCGAACCAGGCGGGGTTCGATCCCGGCCAGGGCGGCTTCGATCCCTCGCAAGGCGGCTTCGACCCGACCCAGGCCGATTTCGATCCCAATCAGGCGGGGCTCGATCCAGGAAACTTCGATCCGGGCAGTTTCGACGACGACACACAGGTCTGAGCCGCAGGTCCTCCGCCCCAGCACCACCAGCCGGGCCGCGTGAGCGCGCTCGCCGCTTCGGCGGCCGAAGCCGGATCGGGGAAGAGCCCGAAGCAGGTGGCGCCCGAGCCGCTCACGCGCGCAAGCAGACAGTGGGGCTGGCCCGTGAGCGCGGCAAGGACCGGAGGGATGGCGGGGCAGAGTGAGATCGCGGGCGCTTCGAGATCATTGCCGAGGCGCCCGAGATCGACGGCGAGCGAAGCGGCGTCCGCCCAGCCCTGAGGCAGGCAGGCGGCTGGCGAGAAAGGTCCGCGGCGCGCGGCGAAAACCGGCGCGGTGGGCACGGGCGTGCCGGGATTGATCAGGCATAGGCCGAACGGCGGCAGGGCAGGGGCGGGACCAAGGATCTCGCCGATACCGCGCATCCGGGCTGGGCGTCCCGCGACGCAGACCGGGACGTCCGCCCCCAGCGTCACGGCGAGGAGCGCGGCCAACGCGTCCGGTTTGTCCAGCCCCCACAGCCGGCCGAGCAGGCGCAGGGTCGCGGCCGCATCGGCCGATCCACCGCCGAGCCCCGCGGCTTGCGGCAGGTTTTTCGTCAGCCGAAGCGCCGCGCGCGCGGCGCAGCCCACTTCCTTGGCCAGCCCGCGCGCCGCCCGGCAGACGAGATTGTCTTCACCCGGCGAAAGACCCGCCGCACAGGGGCCGTCGATTTCGAGCGAGAGATCGGGCGCGGGAACCGCCGTCAGCCGATCGGCGATACCCGCAAAAACGACTAGGCTGTCCAGCGTGTGATAGCCGTCCGGCCGCCTTCCGGTCACATGCAGGAAGAGATTGACCTTGGCCGGCGCCAGTTCCTCGATCTTTTCGATCTTTGGGCCGGTTATGGCTTGTGGCTCTCGGCTGTCGAGGCGCCCGGCGCGGGCGCCACGCCGAGATCGCTGTAATCCCCGCCGAGCTTCGATTGCAATTTGGCGGCTTCGTCCGGGGTCGGGTGCATCGAAAGCGCCAGCTGCCATTGATACCGCGCGGCGAGCCTGTTCCCGGCCGCCCAGTAGGCGTCGCCGAGATGGCCGTTGATGGTGGGATCGTCCGGCTCCAGCGTGACCGCGCGCAGCAGCCACCGGAGCGCGCCGGCCGTATCCCCCTGGCGGAGCAGGACATAGCCGAGGCTGTCGAGGATCGCCCCGTCGTTCGGCCTGAGTTCCGCGGCCTTGGCGATCATGTCGTGCGCCTGCGTCAGGTGCTTGCCCTGCACCGCCCAGGAGTAGCCGAGATAGTTCAGCACATAGGGCTGGTCGGGCTCGAGCTGCAGCGCCTTCTGAAAGTCCGGCTCGGCCCGCGTCCAATCGTTCACCTGGTCATAGGCGATGCCGCGATCGTAATAGAGCGTCCAGTCCGCCGACGCCGATGGGCCAAGGCGCGCGATGGCGTTGTCATAGGCGGCGATCGCCTCCTTCCAGCGCTCATGCTCGCGCAGGATGTCCCCCTCCACCTCATACGGTCCCGGCTGGTCGGGATGGAGCGCGGCGACACGGTTGAGGATCGCGAGCGCGTCGACAACCCTGTCGACATGGTCGAGCAGGACCGCCTGCCGAAGCTCCACGATGGGCGCGAGCGGATCGTCCGGGGAGACCTGTTGGAGCACGTCGAGCGCTGTCTGCGACTGGTTCTGGCTGTCCAGCACATCGGCGAGAAGAAGCCGCGCCGGCGTCAGGTCGGGATGGAGCGTGAGGGCGAGGCGAAGAAGGATCACCGTGAAATCGGGCGAATCCTCCTGGCGGAGGCTCGCGGCGATCGCAAGATAGGCTTCCGCCATCCCGTCGGCCGGGGACGTCACGGGAGGGGTCGCCACGTCTCGCTCGAGCGCGGGAAGCGCCATGGCGAGATCATCACCACCGGCACCGAGTGCCGCGATGGTTGACCGTGCCTCCGAGAGATGGCCCTGGCGCGCCTGCCAGCTCGCGACGGCGCGAGCAACCTGCAGGTTGGGCACCGCGAAGCCCTGCTCGGCGAGACTGTAATAACGATCGGCAAGCGACGTGCGACCGGCGAGGTCGGCGATCATGGCGGCATGCAGCACATCGATGCCACGGGCCTCCGGCCCGCTCAGATAGGGCTGCAGCGTTGCCAGCGCGGCATCGGTCCGCCCTGCGCCCTGCTCGGCCCAGGCGAGCAGGAGGGGGGAGAGGATCTGAGTCAGGCCCTCCTGCGGCAGATTGCGAATCAGGTGGATCGCGCCCGACCAGTTCCTGTCGAGCACCGCCTGGTTGACGAGAACCAGCATCGCCACCTGATTGTCGGGGACGCTCCGCGCGAGATCCGGCACGTCCGCGTCGCCGGCCATCAGGCTGGCGAGAAAGGCCTGCTGGCGGAGCACCGGATCGGACGGATCGGCGGCCGAAGCGAGGCGGTAATACCGGGCGGCCTTGCCGAGCGCGAACTGGCTGTCGGCAAACCTTGCATCGAGGAAGGCGCCATAGGCGCGGCCATTGCTGCCTGTGCCTGCGACGGGAGCTCCACCGGCCGCACAGGCCGAAAGAAGGCAGAGCACGAGAAGGAAAGGTCGGCGCAGCAGGCGCAAATTCGGCATCGGGGCGATCCTATAGCAGGGGGCGGGCAGCAGCGCTATCAAGGCGGCCATGTGGGCTGTCGGTACTCACGGTCGCTCCTTTTTCGTTTTGCGGCCTGGTTCGTCTACGGCCCCATTCGTTTGTAGCCTGAAGGCTGCAAACAAGAGGGGGCGGCCATTTGCCCTACATGCCCGGCGGATAATTCGGGCCTCCGCCGCCCTCGGGCGTGACCCAGTCGATATTCTGGGTCGGATCCTTGATATCGCAGCTCTTGCAGTGAACGCAGTTCTGGGCGTTGACGACGAGCCGAGGCGTTCCTTCCTCGGCGCCGAGGATCTCGTACACTCCCGCCGGACAATAGCGCGTCTCGGGGCTCCGGTAGCGTTCCCAGTTGACGGTGATCGCCCGGGCCGGATCGGTAAGCCGGAGGTGCGACGGCTGGTCCTCCGCGTGATTCGTGTTGCTGATGAAGACTGACGAGAGCCGGTCGAAGGTGAGCACGCCATCCGGCTTCGGATACTCGATCCGCGGCGCCGTCTCCGCCGGCAGGAGCGTCTCCCAATCCTTGCGGCGATGGCGCAATGTCCATGGCGCGCGACCGCGCAGGAGATAGGTATCGAGCGCGGCATAGGCGAGCCCGCCCCAAAGCCCGGTACGGGCAAAAGCGGGGCGAAGATTGCGCGCCCGCGCAAGCTCTTCCCAGACCCAGCTTCGCCGCAGCTTTTCCTCGTAGGCGGCGAGGGGGGTGGTGAGGGTTGCCCCTTCCGGCTTGCCGAGCACTTCCGCCACCGCCTCGGCGGCGAGCATGCCGGACTTCATCGCCGTGTGCGTGCCCTTGATCTTCGGCACGTTGAGGAAGCCCGCGGCGCAGCCGATCAGGGCGCCGCCGGGAAAAGCGAGACGGGGAATCGATTGCAGTCCGCCCTCGTTGAGCGCCCGCGCGCCATAGCCGATCCGCCTGCCTCCGGCGAAATGGCCGCGGATCGCGGGATGGGTCTTGAAGCGCTGCATCTCCTGGAAGGGCGAAAGCCAGGGATTGCGGTAATCGAGGCCGACGACAAAGCCCGTGGAAACGAGATTCTCCCCCCAGTGATAGAGGAACGAGCCGCCATAGGTCGCGTGATCGAGCGGCCAGCCGACGGAGTGAATGACAAGGCCGGGGCGATGCCTCTCCGCCGGAACCTCCCACAGCTCCTTGATGCCGATCGCGTAGGTCTGCGGCTCTCTTCCCTCGCTGAGGCCGAAGCGGGCGACGAGGCGCTTGCTGAGCGAGCCGCGGCAACCCTCGGCAAAAAGGGTGAAGCGGGCGCGCAGCGCCATGCCCGGCTGATAGTTCGGTCCGCGCGCGCCCGACCTCTCCACCCCCATATCGCCGGTCACGATCCCGGCGATGCGCCCATCCTCCTCGATCAGATCGGCGGCGGCGAAGCCGGGATAGATCTCGACGCCCAGCGCCTCCGCCGCGTTCCCGAGCCAGCGACAGAGATTGCCAAGCGAGCCGACGAAATTTCCGTCGTTGCGCATCTGCGGCGGGGTCGGCAGGCGGATCGCGCTGCCTTCGGTGAGCAGAAGGAACCGGTCCTCCCGCGCTTCGGTGGCAAGCGGCGGCTCGTCCTTTCCCCGCCAATCGGGCAGAAGCTCGTCGAGCGCGCGCGGCTCGATCACCGCGCCGGAGAGAATATGCGCCCCGACCTCGGCCCCTTTTTCGACCACGCAAACCGTGGCGTCCGGCATCATCTGCCTGAGACGGATGGAAGCGGCGAGCCCAGCCGGGCCGGCGCCCACCACCACGACATCGAAGGTCATCGATTCGCGGTCGTCCGCGTCCATGCAGCCAGCCACCCTTCCCTGCCGGGGGAGAGAATCCCGACCGCCGCAGTTATGCTCCGGGCCGGGAGGGCGGCAAGGCCCCGACACGTCCATATTCAGCGCCTATATTCCAAACCGGAAGCTGCGGCAGGGCGCCGTGGCACTGCCTCAAAAAGGAGACAAGCGAGATGACACCGCGACGGATCCTGCTGTGCTGCTCGGCAATCGCAGGGCTGGCCCTGGCCGCCCCGACCTTCGCCCCTCCCGCTGAGGCACAGGCCCTGACCCAGCCGGGCGGGCCACCGTACGCGGCCAATCCGTATTCGACCAAGGCGAGCAACCTCCCTTCGAGCAACGCGACTTCGACGGTCGCGCCGCAGCTCCCGAGCACCGGCCTCGGCCCGAACGCGACCATCGGACAATATCTCTCGGTGGCGCGTGCCTCGCTGAGCGCGGGCCAGACGGGACGGGCCCAGGAGGCGCTCGAGAACGCAGAGACGCTCGCCCTGACCCGCTCGGTCCCGTACAACGCCGGCGGCCGGCCCGACAGCTCGCCGCTCATCCAGAACATCAGCGCCGCGCTCAATGCGCTCGGCAGCAATGATCTCGTCAGCGCCGGCCATTACACCGACCTCGCGATGCAGCAGGCCGGCGCATCATAGGCGCGCCATAGGCGTGGCCGCCCGCCGGACGGGGGCGGAGGACGGTCTCGCGGCGCTCCGCCTGCAACTGGCCTGGGGGGCCGACGAGGCGCTGGCCGAGGCGCCGCAGGACAGGCTGCGGCCGGCACCGCCCTTGCCAGACCTCTTGCCGCCCCGCCCGCCGGACGGAGCGCCTGGGGAGCAATCCCCGGCGCTGCCCCCGGCGCTGCTTGGGGCGTTTCGTCGTGGCGGCGGAGAAGCGGCGGCACGGGCGTGGGAGCTCGCGGGTCAGGCCACCGACCGCGAGGCGCTGCGCGTCGCGCTTGCTGGCTTCGATGGCTGTGCCCTTGCCGCCACCGCGACCAACCTCGTCTTCTCGGACGGCAATCCCGATGCCGGCCTCGTCCTGATCGGCGAGGCGCCCGGCGCGGAGGAGGACCGCACCGGCCTGCCCTTCGTCGGCGCGGCCGGCCGGCTTCTCGACGCGATGCTGGCAAGCATCGGGCTCGACCGCGAAAAAGTCTTGATTATCAACGTTCTACCATGGCGCCCGCCAGGCAACCGCACGCCGAGCGACGAGGAGATCACGGTCTGCCTGCCGTTCCTGCTCCGCCATCTCGCCCTTGTCCGGCCGCGGCGCCTGATGCTGCTGGGCGTGCTTTCGACCCGGGCGCTGACCGGGCGGAGCGAAGGGATCCGCCGGCTGCGGGGAAGCTGGACCAATGTGATCGTGCCCGGGCTGAAGGAGCCGGTTCCGGCGCTGCCCACCTACCATCCGGCCTATCTGCTGCGCACGCCGGCCGCCAAGCGGGAGGCATGGGCAGACCTGCTGGCGTTGCGGCGCGTGCTGGACGTCGAACATTGAGAAATCTCAAATGCTCACGAAATTGTGAGCACGAAATCGCCCGCTAAGGGTCGGTTTTGCGCTGCGGAATTAACAGTTTTTAGATTCGTCTCGCCGCTAAGGGTTGCTCCGGGCCCCCTCGCCGTGTAGGGCGGCTGGATGCGAGGGATCGGTCGAACGCTCTCCCGCCTGAACGCCGCCCGGGCCATGATCGCCGGGGCCGCGCTGCTCGCGGGGGCCGCGATCCCTGCTGCACAGGCACAGCCGGCGCCGCAAACCGCGATGGCGGTTCCGCGCACCGCTCCTCCCAACGGGCCTGAGGTGGTCCTGCCCGAGCCGCTGGCGCCAAGCCAGGAAGCACTCGTGCGCCGGATCTTCACCCTCCAGGATCATGGTCGCATCGCCGAGGCCGAATGGGCAACGTCCAGGCTTTCAGACCAGACCCTCCTCGGCAGCATCCTCGCGGACCGCTATCTCGGCCCCTACACGGTCACCTCGGCCTCGGAACTCAAGGATTGGCTGAACCGCTTCGGCGATCAGGCGCCCGCGCCGGCGATCTATGCGCTGCTCGCGCGCAAGCTGCCGCGCGGCGCCTCCATGCCGCCGGCGCCTTCGGTCGCCTCCGGCCTGCCTCCCTTGCCGGTGGTGCCGGAATCGGCAGATGCGTTCTCCGACCCGGTGGAGGCGGAGACGGATGGCGTCTCCTCCTTCGCCGTCGCCGTGGCCGACCGCGCCGGCGATGGCGAGACACGCTCGGCTCTCTCGATGGTGAACGGGATCAGCGGCCTCACGCGCGCCCATACCGGGGCGATGAAGGCGATCGTCGCGCGTGCCCTCTTCGTCGCCAACCGCGACGAGCAGGCATTGTCGGTCGCCTCCGCGGCCTATGACGAGGCGGGCGGGGAGGATGGGGCTGCGGCCTATGTCGCCGGCCTCGCTTCCTGGCGGCTCGGCAGCATCGAGGCCGCCGGCAATTTTTTCCGCGCCGCCGCCCGGGCCGCGGATGCTGAACCGCCCCTGATCTCCGCCGCCTCGTTCTGGGCGGCACGGGCCGCGCTCTATCTCCATGAACCCGGCCAATGGCTGCCTTGGATGGAGCGCGCGGCGGCAGAGCGCGGCACCTTCTACGGCCTGCTCGCCGGGCGAGTGCTCGGGCTCGGGCCCTATCCGCTGGGCGATGGCGCCGATGGCCGCGCGACGCTTGGGGAGGCGGATATCGATGCCGTGGCCGCAACGGCCGCCGGCTGGCGCGCCTTCGCCCTGATCCAGGTGGGCGAGCCGGCGCTCGCGGATGCGGAGCTCGCGACGCTCTGGCCCCGGATCGAGAATGACCATCCGTTCGGCCGTTCCGTCATGCTCGTCGCCGCCCGGGCCGGGCTGCCCGGGCTTGCGGCGCGGCTTGCTTCGCTGCTCTCCGCCGGCGCGGGGGGGCAGCGGCGTGCCGGTGTGCCGGCGATGCCGATGCCCTCGCTCTCCCCGGCGGGCGGGTTCACAATCGATCCTGCGCTCGTCTATGCGCTGACGCGCCTCGAATCGAACTTCGATGCCGGCGCTGTCTCCGGCTCCGGGGCGCGCGGCCTGATGCAGCTCGAGCCGGTGGCCGCCGCCGCCGCATCGGGCCATTGGGGCAACGATCTCGACGATCCGGGCACCAATCTCGCGCTCGGGCAGCGCTATATGCAGTATCTTTCCGAGCAGCCGGATGTCGCGGACGGTCTCTTGCGCGTGATCGGCAGCTACAATGTCGGGCCGAACGCCTTCGAGGGCTGGGCGCGGACGATCCGGGACGGCGGCGACCCGCTCCTTTTCATCGAGGCGATTCCGAACGGCGGGACACGCCATTTCGTCGAGTGCGCGCTCACCTACACCTGGATCTATGCGATGCGCCTCGGCCTGCCTTCGCCGAGTCTCGATGCGCTGGCGGAAGGGAGTTTCCCGCGCTTCGCCGCCGAGGCGAATACCGGCGGCATGGCGGAAGCCTCCCTCGCGTTGCATTGACCGGCTTCCTTCCCCACATTTCTGCCCGCTTCGGCTTGAGGAGAACGGCGCATGGCGGGCATCGATGAGAGCCGCGTGTTCCTCCCCGTGAACATCGCGGTGATGACGGTTTCGGACACGCGCACCGAGAAGAACGATACCTCGGGCGATGCGCTCGCCGAACGGATCGTCGCGGCAGGGCATCGTCTGGTCACACGCACGATCGAACGGGATGACACCGCGCGCATCGAGGCGCGGCTCAGGGCCTGGATCGCCGACCCCGCGATCGACGTCATCATCACCTCGGGCGGCACCGGCGTCACCGGCCGCGATGTCACCCCCGAAGCCTTCGAACGCGTGCTGGACAAGAAGATCGAGGGATTCGGCGAGCTCTTCCGCATGCTGAGCTACGCCAAGATCGGCACCTCGACGATGCAGTCGCGCGCATTGGGCGGCGTCGCCTCGGGCACCTACCTCTTCGCGCTGCCCGGCAGCACCGGCGCGGTCAAGGATGCGTGGGACGAAATTCTCCTCTTCCAGCTCGATTCGCGGCACGGCCCTTGCAACCTCGTCGAGCTGATGCCAAGGCTGATGGAGCACCGCCAAGGCGCGGCGGAGTGAATCCGCATTCTTCGGGATTCGAGAAGATAAAGTTCATTTTGTTGAAGGGCAGGGGCTTCGCCCCTGCGCTCCAGCAAAGGCAAAGCCTTTGAAATCCATTCGCGCCGCGCGGCGGAGCCTTTGCTTTCGAGATCTGAAACCAGATTCGAATTTATTCGCTCTACGCGAGAAGAAAGCAGCCCTTCGTGGAATCGAGCACGGCTCGCGAGCCGAGCGGCAGGGCGATGTTCGTCGGTCCATGCCCGGCCGGCAGGCCGAAGGCGATCGGGAAGGAAAATTCGGCCAAAACGTCGCGGATGATCTCGCGAAGATCATTGATATCGTCATTGCATTCCTGCATCTCGCCGAACACCACGCCGGCAACGCCTGAGAAAACTCCGGCATTGCGGAGCTGCACGAGCATCCGGTCGATCCGGTAGGGCGCCTCGCGCACATCCTCGAGAAAGAGGATGTATTCTTTAGTATCAGGAACGAATCCCGAGCCGAGCATCGCCGCGATGAGCGAGAGGCAGCCGCCGATGAGCGGGCCGGAGGCTCGTCCTTCGTGCAGGAAGATCACCGGCGCCTTGACGCGGTAATCGGGATCGAAGAGCGCCTGGCGCAGGGCCACGCGATTTCGTTCCGTTTCCGGTCTATCCCCGAGGAAGTGCCGTGAGGCGATGTTGGGGCCGTGGAGCGCGCGCACGCGCGGCCAGAGCTTTGCCGCCACGAGATGCAGCGCGGTGATATCGCTGAACCCGACGAGAAATTTCTCCACGGGATCAAGGCCGGATTCGAGATAGGGCAGGAGCCGCATGCTGCCATAGCCGCCGCGGGCGCCGAAGATCGCGCGGATGGCGGGATCGGCCAGCGCGGCCTGGAGATGGGCCGCACGCGCCGCGTCCGTGCCGGCGAGATAGAAATGGTTCGCTCGTTCCGCACGCATCGTCGCGCGGAGACCCCAGCTCTCCAGCAGGCCCGCAGCCTCCTCGAGCAGCCCGGCCTCCGCGTCCGGCAGTTGCGCTGCGGGCAGGATGAGCGCCACTTCATCGCCCGGGTGAAGGATCACGCTCGTGTCCCGGTTCCGAAGCCCGTCGCATTGGGATGCGGGCGGAATCGGGACACTTGCTCTTTGTTTTCAGTGGCCTGCTTATTCTCTCCGTTCGTCGCGAAAGGCGACGAACTTCGAGGGCAGGACACGGGGCCCTGTCCGAAAGGTCCTGCCGATCGTCCCGGCCGGCACGGGTCGAGGCCCCGAAAACCCGTGCAATTCTCGTGAAGCATCGGACCGAATCGTCCCTTTCCTGCGGGCCCCTCTCTCTTGGTATCGTGCGCCTGGCGGCGCGGATAGGCCCCTGGTTGACGAACGGGCGCACGCCAGAGCAGCACTGATGATCGGCAGGAGCGGAAGGGAGGAGGCGGGCATGCATGTCCTGATCATCGGTGCCGCGGGCATGGTCGGCCGCAAGCTCACCGCGCGGCTCATGGCCGATGGCGCGCTCGGCGGAAGCCCGATCGCGGCGCTCACGCTGCTCGATGTCGTGCCGCCGGAAAAGCCTGCCGGCTTCGCCGGCAAGGTGGAGGCGCGCGCGGCCGATCTTTCCGCGCCCGGAGAGGCGGCGCAGGCGGTGGCGGGGCGGCCGGACGTGATTTTTCACCTTGCCGCGATCGTCTCCGGCGAGGCCGAGGCGGATTTCGAGAAGGGCTATCGCGTCAATCTGGACGGCACGCGCGCACTGTTCGAGGCAGTCCGCCAGGAAGGAAGGAAGGAGCCCTATCGGCCCCGGCTGGTCTTCACCTCCTCGATCGCGGTGTTCGGCGCGCCTTTCCCCGAGGCCATCGACGACGAGTTCCTCACCGCCCCGCTCACCAGCTACGGCACCGAGAAGGCTGTGGGCGAATTGCTGCTTTCGGACTATGCGCGCCGCGGCTTCATGGATGGCATCGCCATCCGGCTCCCCACCATCTCCATCCGCCCCGGCAAGCCGAACAAGGCGGCATCGGGCTTCTTCTCGAGCATCCTGCGCGAGCCCCTGGCCGGACAGGAGGCGGTGCTGCCGGTCTCGGAGGATGTGCGCCACTGGCATGCGAGCCCCCGCTCGGCGGTCGGGTTCCTGCTCCATGCCGCGACGATCGACCTCGCGCCGCTCGGCGCGCGGCGGGCGCTCTCCATGCCCGGGCTTTCCGCGACCGTAGGCGAGCAGATCGCGGCCTTGCGCCGTGTCGCCGGGGAAGCGGCTGTGAAGCGCATCCGGCACGAGCCCGATCCGGTCGTCGCCCGGATCGTCGCCGGCTGGCCGCGCAATTTCGCGCCCAGGCGCGCCGCCGCGCTCGGCTTCGTCGCGGAAACATCCTTCGACGAAATCATCCGCGTGCATGTCGAGGACGAACTCGGCGGCAAGCTCGGGTAGGCGTCGTGCCGCTTCTGGCCTCCGTGCTGGAGACGGCGCTCTATGTTGCTTCGCTCGCGCCGGCGCGGCACTTCTATGAGGAGGTGATGCAGCTTCCCGTGCTGTTCGCGGATGAGCGGCTTTGCGCGCTCGATGTCGGGGGGCGGAGCGTTCTGCTGCTTTTTCAGGAAGGTACCACGAGCGAGACGGTACATCTTCCGGGCGGAACGATCCCGCCGCATGACGGCGCCGGGCGGCTGCACGTGGCCTTCGCCATCGGCTCCGAAGAACTTCCGGCCTGGGAACATCATCTTGCGCAGCATGGCGTCTCTATCGAAGGCCGCACGGACTGGCCGCGCGGCGGGCACAGCATCTATTTCCGTGATCCGGACGCGCATCTGATCGAGCTCGCGACACCCGGACTCTGGGCGATCTATTGACCTGAAGAAGGACAATTGTCCAAATCTGATTGAATCGGAACTGTTTCATTTTAATTCTGCGTCATGGAGCCGGATTTGAGACGCTCTTTCCCGGAACTGGTTGCAAAACCCCGGCAGAGAGCGATTTGAAAGCGCGAACTCGTGATGCTGGTCATGCGAAACGAAACGCATCAGAACCGTTGCGATAGAAGGTCGTGGCGATTCGTTGCGGCGAGCGAGATTCTGGGCCTTTCTTGAATCAGAGGCTGAGGAATCAGCGCCAGACCCGGACCGATGACGGAAGCGCGCGGTTGCGGTATGTTCCGGGAAAGAGACGTTGTCATGCCCGGAAACTCGGTCCGCGTTTTTATCAGCCATGCCTCGCAGGATCGGCGAATTGCCGAAACGCTCTGTGCGGCGCTCGAAGCGCGTGGCCTGAATTGCTGGCTGGCGAGACGAGACGTTGCCCCCGGCGAGAATTTCCAGGCCGCGATCGTTCGCGCCATTCGCGGCGCGCGCATCATGCTGCTCGCCTTCACGGCGAATGCCAATCATTCGGACGGAATCAAGAAGGAGCTGGCCCTCGCCAGCCAGGACAAGCTCGTCATCATTCCCCTGCGCATGGAAAACGCCGTGCCGGACGATGCCTTCGCTTTCGAGCTGGCCACGCGCCAGTGGGTCGATATGTTCGAGGATTGGGAACGCGGCATTGAGCAGATCGTCGCGCGCATCTCCGCCTTGCCCCTGGAAGAAGGCGCCCTTGGGAGCGAAAGATCGAGCGAGAGGAGTCCCGGCCTTCCCGCCGGCGCCCGTGCCGCCCCGCAATCGCCGGGAGGGATCGCGGCAAAGCCGGAAGGAAAGCCTGGGCCGCAAAGGTCGGCTGGAGATGCCGCCCCGGCCTTCGGCGGCGGCCAATCGCCGGAGATGCGCGCAAGAGTGCCCGGAACGGCGGCCGGTGTTGCGGCGCGGACCGGGTTGCCCGACCGGCCGACGCTGATGGTGTTGCCCTTCCAAAATCTGAGCGGCGATCCCGAGCAGGATTATTTCGTCGATGGCGTCGTCGAGGAGATCATCACCGCGCTCTCGCGCATCCGCTGGCTGTTCGTGATCGCCCGCAATACGAGCTTCACCTACAAGGGCAGGGCGATCGACATAAGGCGGGTGGGGCGAGAGGTCGGCGTGCGCTACGTGCTTGAAGGATCGGTGCGCAAGTCCGGCCAACGGGTGCGGATCACCGGCCAGCTGATCGAAACGGGCAGTGGCGCGCATGTCTGGGCCGATCGGTTCGACGGACTTCTCGAAGATGTCTTCGAGCTTCAGGACCGGGTGGCGGCAAGCGTCGCCGGCGTCATCGAACCGGCGCTCCAGGCCGCGGAGACAGCCCGCACGGCCGCCCGCTCGCCTGAGGATCTCACCACGTACGACCTCTATCTGCGCGCCTATGCGATGTACCTGTCCTCGGCGAAGCAGATCCCCGAGGCGCTCCGCCTCATGGAGCAGGCGATCGCGCGCGATCCCGGCTATGGACCCGCGCTCGCCTGGGCCGCCATCTGCTGCTGCCGGCTGCTGCTCGATGATCGCAGCGAGGATCGGGCGGCGGACAGCCTGAAAGGCGCCGATTACGCGCGACGGGCGCTGGAGGTCGCGGGCGACGACCCCGGTATCATCGCAAATGCCGCCTTCGCGCTGGCCTTTCTGGGCGAGGATATCGGCGCGATGATGTCATTGGTCGATCGTGCCCTGGCGCTCAATCCGAATTATGCCCGTGGCTGGTACATCAGCGGCACGTTGCGGCTTTATGCGGGAGAGACCGAGATCGCCATCGCGCATCTCGAAACCTCCATTCGGCTCAGCCCGCTCGCCCGTACCGGCCCCTTGTTCGCCACATTGGGGGCTGCGTATCTCTTCGACCGGCGCTTCGACGAAGCCGTGCCGAAGCTGCGCCTCGCGATTCAGGAAGACCCCAACTTCCCGGACGCCTATCGCCTGCTCGCCGCCTGCTATGCGCATATGGGCCGGCTCGACGAGGCACGGGAGATCCTTGCGCGGCTGCGCGCCATCACACCGCTCGTGACCCCACGCGTGGAGCATCTGCGGAACGTTGCCCACCGCGAGGTCTTCTACTCAGGACTGCGCCTGGCGGTGGGGGAAGCCGCCTGACCGCGGCCGAACATCGGGAGAGCCGGGCAACGCGCTTTGGCATGGCCGCTGCCTCGGGGGGGGGCGACTCAGGTGACGGGGGCGGGTCGTTGCGGTATCTTTTGATGCGCTGCCCTTTGATGCGCTTTTGGGCATCCGGCTCTTGGTGCCATGCCAGATACGCCGTCTTTGATTTTTATCAGCCATGCCTCGCAGGATCGGCGAATTGCCGAGGCGCTTTGCACGGAGATCGAAAAGCACGGCCTTCCGTGCTGGGTCGCGTGGCGCGACATCGTGCCGGGAGAAAGCTTCCAGACGGCGATCGTCCGTGCCATCCGCCGCTCCCGGATCATGCTGCTGATGTTCACGACGAGTGCCGGGGACTCCGAGGAGGTGAAGAAGGAGCTGGCTCTCGCCGGCCAGCAGGGGGTGATCGTCATCCCGCTGCGCATGGAGGAGGTCGAGCCGGAGGGCGCTTTCGCCTTCGAGCTGGCGACCCGTCAGTGGATCGACATGTTCGAGGATTGGGGACGCGCGACGGAGAAGCTTCTGGCGCGGCTGCTGGCCCTGTCTCCCGAGGAGGATGCTCGGGCGCATGGCGGGCGCGATATCCGGATGTCGAGGCCCGTTTGCAACAAGCTTGGCGAGCAGGCGATCGCCGAGCTGCCGGCGGTGCCTGTCGCGGAACAGGAAGAGCCGCCGCTATGGCCTCTCTCATCCGAGGGGATGGACTCTCCTTTCTCCACCGAGCCGGCGGAGGAATTGCCTGTTCCGAATGCGGAACGGCCTATGATCGTCGTGCTGCCGTTCGAGAGCATCGGCGGGGATTCCGATCAGATCTGGTTCGCCGATGGCCTGACGACGGACCTCGTCACGGATCTTTCCCGCTTTCAGGATTTGCACGTCGTCAGCCCGCAACGGCACGGCTTCGGCCCGGTGTCGTTCGCCCGTAGCGCGCCGGGTTGGCAGCTTCCCGACGCCGCCGCTTATATCTGCAGCGGCAGCGTGCGCCGCGGCGGCGGCCGCATCCGCATCAACATTCAGCTCGGCGATGCGCGGACGAAGGTCGCCCTCTGGGCCGAGCGGTTCGATCGGCCTCTCGAGGATCTTTTTTCCGTGCAGGAGGCCCTGGCCGAGCTTTTGCCGGCCCATCTCGCGTCCCGGGTCACGCGCGAGCGGACTCTGCGTGTGCGGCGCCACCCGCCTGCGAGCCTCGGCGCCTACGATCTTTGCCTGCGCGGGCGTGAGCTGCACATCCGGG
>Ga0335075_10001307_pt1 | contig 41142 bp, 36 predicted proteins | sample Lox_Sample_24_FD_206723 | JGI IMG/M metagenome (GOLD analysis project Ga0335075, IMG submission 206723) | Soil microbial communities from Loxahatchee National Wildlife Refuge, Florida, United States - Lox_Sample_2.4 | ecosystem: Environmental > Terrestrial > Soil > Wetlands | place: USA...
CTCACGTTCTGCTCTCATGTTCTGCTCTCACGTTCTGCCTCCACTGATGGTGGTACTAGCGGAACGCCGGAGCCACGTCTGTCGCGAACCGCGCCATCTCGTCTTTTACCAACGCGTGCGGCTTCAAACCGACATTGAAATACAGGATCACCTCGTCGAAGCCGGCGGCCTCCACGCGTTTCAGCACATCGGCCATGCGCGACGGCGTGCCGAGCAAGACGGCATTCTCGGTCAGGTCCTCGGGACGCACAGTCTGCAGCCGCTCCACCATGGCAACGAAATACCGGTAGCTGGGCGGTGCGGTGGCGGGATCGCCGGGGAAGGCGGGAATGACGCATTCGCGGTAGTAACGGATCTGCCGGGCACGTGCGGCCGCTTCATCGTCTGGCGTATCGGCGAAATGGATGAAGTAGCTGCACATCAGCCGCCCGGGCGTGGTGCCATGCCGGGCGCAGGTCGCGTGATACAACTCCGCCACCTGACGCAGGCCGCCATAGCTCAACGCCGCGGCGAACGGCGCGACGATCAGGCCGCAGCCCAGCCGTGCCGCCAGTTCGATCGAAGGCTGCGAGAATGATGCGACATAAGCCGGGATCGGCCGCTGCACTGGGCGCGGCGTGATCATGATGTCATCGAACGCGTAGTGGCGGCCTTGATGCGAAATGGGTGCGTCGGCGGACCACAGGCGGCGCACCACCTCCATGCCTTCTTCGAAGATCGACTGGTTGTTTTCGAACGACACGCCGAGCGGCAGGTATTCCCGTCGGTCGTAGCCGCGGCCGGCGGCGAAATCGACGCGTCCGCCGGAGAGAAGATCGAGCGTTGCCCATTGCTCGGCAACGCGGATCGGGTGATGCAGCGGCAGTACCGTCACGGCCGGCGCCAGCCGGATGCGGTGCGTGCGCGCCGCGATGTAGCTGAGCGCAAGATCGGGACAGGAGAGCACGCCCAATGTGCTGAAATGGTGCTCGCCGATCCAGGCGGAATGAAACCCGAGTTGCTCGGCATATTCGGCCTCGTCGATGATGTCGGCGACGAGCTGGTTCGGCGACCGCTGATTGTCGCGATAGCCGTTGTCGCTGAGGGTGAAATAGCCGAACAGCATCGCGAGGCCTCCGTTTGTTTGTTGTTGGTGCAGTTGGGAAGGAAGGCTGGCCAACACGATTATACGAGGACACGATGGTCTTAGGCAACGGGAACGGAGAGCGTGGCAAGCAAACATCAGGTCATTGCGAGGAGCATAGCGATGAAGCAATCTCGGTCGAATCGACGGTGAACGGGATTGCTTCGTCGCTATGCTGCTCGCAATGACAGGAGTGGGTTGCTTCCGAGCTTTATGAAGGCGCCGCATTCGCACCGGTATAAAGCTCCGGCCAGCGGCGCCGCACGATCTCGCCATCCGAGGCGTAGGCGCGACACGAGTTCACGATCGACACGCGGCCGGCCACCATGCGCTGGGCAATGCGTGTGTCCAGCCTGTCGCTGCCGGGTTCCGCTGTTTCGCCACGTTCCTGCGCTTCGCGCCAGGCTCGGTAGGGATTGATCGTCTGATACGCTACCGTTGCCATCTGTTGCAGCAACTCGCGCAGATGGGTGCAGCCGACCGCGCCGCCGACGCGATGATTGGCCTCGCGCAGGAAGCCCGGCTTGATCTGCAACCCCACGAGCGCCGAGAACGCCGGCGCCGCACTGGGACACACAGCGTACGGGGCGTGATCGGTGGCTGCCTCGCTGGCGACGATCGTCATGGTGTCGTCCACCGTCAGGCGCAGCGCCATGCCGTGCAGGGTCTCGCCGGCTGCGATGAAGCCGCGGTCGTGATTGACGAACCCGTAGGTCTTCGTGTCGGCAAGCTGAGCCTCGATGTCGAACAACCCGTCGGCGCGGCGATAGCCGCAGATGCGGATGTCGCGCGTGTGCAGCGGCTCACGCGCCGCGGGCGAAGTCAGCGGCATAATTGTCTCCGGATGTTGCGATGCAGCATGCCCGATATGGCACACGCGCGGCTCGCGGCAAAGCCCGGGGCTTTGCAGCCAAGTTGGGATGGGCGGCAATGCTTTCCCCTTGCTTTCCCCTGCGCATTGACGGCTGGTTCTGCTTACATGCACATTGTCGATCATTGGCGATGCGTTCATGGCGAGGCGATGCGTGAAGCTGGTGATGACCCTGCTGGTTCGCGATGAGGCGGATATCATCGCCGAGAACATATCGTTCCACCTGGCGCAGGGCGTCGACCACATCATCGCAACCGACAATCTGTCGGAGGACGCCACCACCGGCATTCTGCGCGATTTCGAACGCAGCGGTGTGCTGCACTACATCCGGCAGACCGAAGACGATTACGCGCAGCATCGCTGGGTCACGCACATGGCGCGGCTCGCGCATAGCTCTTATGGCGCCGATTGGGTGATCAACAACGATGCCGATGAATTCTGGTATCCGGAGAACGGCGATCTGAAAAAGGTGCTGGCAGCAGTACCGGCCGGCTGTGATGCACTGACCGCGCGACGGGTGAATTTTGCGCCTCGCGCCATGCCGCCGGAGGCGGGCTTTGCCGATGTGATGGTGTGGCGCGACTGTGAGTCTCGCAACGCACTGGGACAGAAACTGCCGGACAAGGTATGTCATCGCGCGTTCGGCGATGTCGTGGTAGGTCCGGGGAACCACGCCGTGATGCGCGCCGGGCGCGTGGTGGTGCCGCACCCGGCGCCGATCATGATCCTGCATTTCCCGATGCGGTCGTATCGGCAATTTGCCAACAAAATCAGCAAGGGCGGTGCGGCGTTAGAACGCAACCGGGAGCTTGGTCCGGCGATCGTTGCAACCTGGCGGCATCTCTATCAGGTGTATCGCGATGGTGGTCTGCCGGCATACTGGCAGCAGTGCCTGTTGACTGACGCGATGCTTGAGGAGCGGGTTCGGGATGGCAGCCTGGTGCGCGACGATCGGCTGGCCCGGTTCTTCGCGAATCGTAAGGTGGGTGCTGGAGAGGCGTGCTGACGACCGGTCTTGCGTATCGGGGAGCCGCCGGAGTGTTACAGAATTGTTCTGGTGTCGTTTGGTTTGCGACCTGACTGCCCGGGCGGATCACAAATTCTGTTACCCCCTCCGGTGAGGAAGCGTGCGGGTCCCAGTTGTACGTCCCTCCCTTTCCGGCGAATGGATATCCCCAATCTTCCTGGCCATTGGGCATTTGAAAGTTGATGCGGTACGGACTGAAGAATTGATCGAGAAGGAAGCGCGTCGTGTAAGCGTCCAGTGTGTTGGAAAGTTCGTTACCGCAGCGTGGGGCAGCTAGATCCGTGCACCTGGGCAGGGGCGAAACACTGCCTCTCTGCGGACCGAGAATATAACCATCTGCCAATGATGTGTGGCATCAGCAGGAACGGGTGGCTTCCAGCCTTATTCGCTCTACTGCACCCTGTGGTCCAAAACGTCCATCGTTTCCAGCGCAATCACTACCGGCATTGCAATCCGACCGGTCGCAACGGCTTTTCGCAGCGCCGTCGGCGGTATGCCGTCATGGTTGATCACGGCCGCTACCAGCGTCGAGACATCGAAGACGATCAGTGCCGCGGCCCGTCAGGCGCGCCCGCTTGCCTGACCCCACCGCCCACGTCACCTTGCCGCAATGACCTACACCATCGGCATCGACGTCGGCGGCACCTTCACCGATATCGTCGTCTCCACCCCGGACGGCCGCACCGTCACCGCGAAGGCCGCGTCCACCCCGCGCGACCAGTCGGAGGGCGTGCTCGCCGGCCTGACCCTCGCCGCTGAAGCAATTGGCCTTAGCACCGACAACCTGCTCGCCAAGACCGCCCGCATTGTCCATGGCACCACGGTCGCCACGAACGCCCTGCTGGAAGGCAAGGCCGCCCGCGTCGGCATGCTCACCACCGAAGGCCATCGCGACATCATCGAGATGCGCGAGGGCCTGAAGCCCGACCGCTACAACCTGCGCATGGCGCCGCCCGAGCCGCTGGTGCCGCGCCGCCTCCGCCTGCCGGTGCGCGAGCGCACGCGCGCCGACGGCAGCATCGCCACGCCGTTGGACCGGGCGTCGCTGGATGCCGCCATCGAGCAGCTTGCGGCGGAAGGCGTGCAGGCCGTCGCCGTCTGCTTCCTGCACGCCTGGCGCAATCCGGCGCATGAGCAAGCAGCGGCCGCGGCAGCCAGGGCGCGCTTGCAGCACGCCTATGTAACGGCGTCGTCGGACGTGCTGCCGCAGATCAAGGAATTCGAACGCTTTTCCACCACGGTTGCCAATGCCGCGGTCGGGCCGGTGATCCGGAATTACCTGGGCCGGCTGCAGGAAAGGCTCGGTCAGGCGGGGTTCCGCGGGGAGCTTCTGGTGATCCTGTCGCATGGCGGCGTCGCCTCGGTGGAGGAAGCGATCCGGCTCGCTGCCGGCACGGCGCTGTCCGGTCCCGCGGGGGGCGTGGCCGCGGCGGTGGCGCTGGCGCGGCAGGGCGTGGCGCGTGACCTGATCGCCTTCGACATGGGCGGCACCTCCACCGACATCGCCCTGGTGCGCGGCGGGGAACCGGCTCTGGCGGGCGGCAAGACGGTGGCCAATGCGCGGATCGCGCTGCCGGGGCTGGATATCGTGACGCTTGGCGCCGGGGGCGGCTCGATCGGGCGGGTGGACCGCGCGGGATTGCTCGCGGTTGGCCCGGAGAGTGCCGGGGCCGATCCAGGCCCAGCCTGCTACGGGCAAGGTGGCACCGCCGCGACGGTGACGGATGCCAACTTGGTGCTGGGCTATCTCGATCCGGCGAACTTCCTCGGCGGCCGGCGGCGGCTGGACGTTGCGGCGGCGACCGCTTCGGTGCAGGCGGTCGCGGATCGGCTCGGGCTGTCGGTGGAGCGAGCCGCGTTCGGCATCCACCGGCTGGTGAACACGCGCATGGCGGACGGAGTCCGCGTCGCCACCGTCCGCCGCGGCGTCGACCCGCGCGGCTATACCTTGCTCGCATTCGGCGGCGCGGCGGGGCTGCATGTTACGGCGGTGGCGGCCGAGTTGGGCATCGGCCGCGTGGTGGTGCCCGCGACGGCGTCCGTGCTGTCCGCCTGGGGCATGCTGAACACGGATCTTCGCATCGAATTGATGCGCAGCCAGCCGCAGACCGGCGGCATCGATGTGGACATGCTCTGCGCCGCCTTCGCGGCCATGGAGCAGGAGGGGCGGGCGCGGCTGGCGTGGTTCGACGGGGAGGTGGCGGTGCGGCGCTCGGCGGATATGCGGTACGGCGAGCAGGTGTTTGAAATCGCGGTGGACCTGGATGGCCTGGACTGGTCGGCGCCGGAGCTGGGGGCGCAGATCGAGGCAGCGTTCCATCAGGCGCACGAAGCGCTCTACACCTATGCGTTGCGCGACCAGGACGTTGTGCTGGTGAATGCGAGGGCATCGGTGATCGGCCGCTTGCCGGGCGCGTCGGGTGTTGCCGCGAGCGCGAAGGCCGGGGCCAGTGCTCCGAAAGGGCGGCGGCGCGTGTGGCTGGATGCGTGGGCCGAAATTCCGGTGTTCGAATTCGCGGGGTTGGGGGCTGGGCAAAAGCTGGCCGGTCCGGCCGTCGTGGAGTCGGACACCACAACGGTGCTGCTGCGCCCTGGCGAGACCGGCGAATTCGACGCGCGGGGCTGGCTCACGATCAATCTCGCCCCTGCACCATAATGCCAGCCCGCCTAATGGCTGACTCGTGGCTGCCGCCCGCATGTCATGGCGAGGAGCGAAGTGACGAAGCAACCTCGTCGCGCAGCGCACGCTCGTTTGAGAGCCGCTCGACCGAGGTTGCTTCGTCGCTTCGCTCCTCGCAATGACATGGGGAGCGCAGCCGCGTACGTCGGTCATTCAGCGGGTTGGTATAAGACCGCTCGTTTCGGCCGTGTGCCCAAGGGACAGCACGGGCGACCGCGTGGCTTTAAGCGGCGGCACGGGCGACAAGACTGTCCTCAAACAGCGGCAGGGGCGACCCCCCGCGTGTCATTGCGAGGCGCTGAGCGACGAAGGAATACCCAACGAGCGGCGCACGGACGATCGGGCGATTGCGCGCCGGATAGCTTCGGCCACTGCGGGGCCTTGCAATGACAGGCGGGTGAACGTCCTTCTACTTCGACCGCCGCGCCAGGTTCATTGCCAGCCGCACCACGGGAACCAGGATCGTTGCTATCGCAAACCCGCTGGTGGCGTTTTCCAGCGCGCGGCGGCGCACCTCGCGTGCTTCCTGCTCCACGCGTCCGGGTGAGGATCGGGACACGATCAGCAGCAGGAACATTGCGATCACGGCATCGCCGCCGGCCATGATCAACGCTGTCGCCCAGGGTGCAACATCGCCGTTCACACGTAGCGCAAACCACACCGCAACGTGTGCCAGCGCCAGTCCCCACAGGAGGAACACCAGCGCGATGCAGCACATCGCAGCCCGAACGACGATGCGCTGGGCCTGCCTGCGCAAACGCAGACCCTCCGCTTCGGCTGCGATCCGCGCGAGGCGGAGGGTCCGCATCGCTTAGCGCATCGCCCGACCGAGCAAGAACCCTATGCCGGCGGCGATCAGGACAGCGACCAGCGGCTGGTCGCGCACGCGGCCGGACAGCGCCTCGGCCTGGTCGCGTACCGCGCCGGCGGCGCCGTAGACGGCGGTCTCGGCACGGCCGGCCGCATCGGCAACCACCGGGGTGATCCGATCCTTCATCAGCGCTTCGACTTGCTCGCGGAGGCGTGCAATCTGCGACTGCGCGTCTTCCATCTTGCCCTTGGCTTCGTCGGCATAGGCCATTGGAGACATCCTTCCGAATACCAGGTTCTCAATGCACGCTACGTAAGTGGCAGAAATCGGACAATCCATGCGGACCGGCCGCACGCTTGCGCGAGAATAGCGCGGCGTGACCGCCATGCCATCCCTCGCAGTCCGCACGTGGAATGCCGGGGCCGGCGGGCGGTCAGCGCCGCTGTTTGGTGCGCGGCCGGTGTCGTGCGTCAGCGCCGTCACCGTTGAAGCCCGCGATTGGCGCCTCCGCCACCAGCCGCGTCAGGGCCGCGATGAACGCGGCGCGGGCCTCGGGCGGCAGGGCTGCGACGGTCCGCTGATGCGCCTGCTGTGCGTGCGGGTCGATGCGTGTCAGCAGGCGCCGCCCGGCAGCGGTCAGCGACACGAGCTTCATCCGCGCATCGGCCGCGGAACGGCGGCGCGAGACCAGGCCCCGGTTTTCCAACCGCGTCAGCACATCGGCGATGGTCGCGCGGTCGATGCCGACTTGCTCGCCCAGGCTGGCCTGGTCCAGTCGCGGGTGGCGATCGATGGCGGTCATGATGCTGTACTGGACCGGCGTCACGCCAAACGTGCCGCATTCTTGATAGAACAATGCGAGGTGGATCTGGTGCAGTCGGCGGATCAGGAAGCCCGGCCGGCGCGTCAGGTTGCGATAGGCGGCGTCGTTGTCGCCGTTCATGAACGATGCAGCCGCCGGCGCAGCCAGTCTCGGATTGCTTGCAGGATCAGCGTGCCGACGGACAGGCGAGGGGATGCCGGGACCGGCGAACCTCCCAGGCACTGCTCCAGATTACGTGCGACCGTGTCCGCAATGCTTGCGGCGAGTGCTTCCACCACTGGTCCGCGCGCGAGCTGCGCCAAAGGGCCGCGCAAGGAGAAGCTCAGCTCTGTCACGGCGCGCGTGGCGGTACTGGTGGCCGCTTCCAGTGTGATCGTTGCCGTGCCGGACAGCAGCGTGCCGCTGCGCTGGTCCCGTCCGTTGCCGGAAAGAACCGCGCGATGCGTTGCGGGATCGAGCGCAAGGGTCCCGCTGCCTGCGAAGACCGCGGCAATGGGCCCGAGGCTTATGCGCACGTCGCCCTCGAGTTCGCCGTTCTCGGCACGGAGCAAACGCGCTCCCGGGACGCAGGTGGCCAGCAACGCGGGATCTTGCAACGCCGTCCAGACGTCGTCGCGCGGCCGGTCGAGCATGATCGTGAGTTTGACTGACGAGCCGGGTTGGATCCCCGCGGGGTTGGTGGCCCCAGGTGCGGGGGAAGAATCAACTGGGTCGGCTGGCGTTGGGGCGGTTGGCGCGAGCCGGGCTGCCTCCGCCGGCCCCATGACGTTCGGAACGGCCACGGCATCAGCGGCAGCCATGGCGTCACCGGCAGCCATGACGTCGGGGGCGGCCATGACGTCGGGGGCGGCCAGCGCCCCCAGTGCCGCAGCGTCCAGTGCCGCCTGGGCCCCTGGTCGTGGGTCAGCGACGATAGGTGTTTCCCGCAACACGCGGCGGATCGCATGCACGATGCCGGCGTACCCCGTGCAGCGGCACAGATTGCCCGCAAGTTCGAGCCGGATGCGCGCCTCGTCGGCATCCGGCAGGCGCAGCACGATGTCGCGCGCGGTGACCAGCATGCCGGGCGTGCAATAGCCGCACTGCAACGCATGCTCTGCGGTGAAGGCCGCGCGCAGGCGTTGGGTTATGGGATCATCGTCCAGGCCTTCGATGGTTCGCACGTCCAGGCCCTGACATGCCGCGGCATAGGCGATGCAGGAGCGGGCGGGCGCGCCGTCCAGAAGAATGGTGCAGGCACCGCACACGCCATGCTCGCAGCCGATATGGGTGCCGGTGAGCAAGCAATGCTCGCGCAGGAAATCCGCGAGCTGGAGGCGCGGTTCGATATCGGCGGAAACGATGGCGCCATTGACGGTGAGGGAGACGCGCATCAGCCGCCTGCCTGCGCCAGGGCGCGGCGTACCGTGGCAAGCTGCATGTGGCGGTCCACCGCGTCGAGATGCGCCAGGGCATCACGTGCGCCATCCAGGCTTGCGCGCGCGCCTGTCAGCAACAGCGGCGGGCCGCCCAATGCGCCGATGACCAGGCGGCGGGATGGACCGGCGATCAATGCTGCCGCCATCGCGTGGGCGAACTCGCCGGGCTTGCGGCAGGCCTTCACGTAGCCCCAGGTCGCGCCGGCCGGAGGCAGCGGGATGCGCAGCGCCGTAAGGATTTCTCCCGCGGCCAGCGCGGTGGCATAGGCACCGGTGACGAAGCGCGAGACGGGCACGTGCCGCGCACCACTGGCGGATTGGACGATCGCGGTTGCGTCCAGCGCGGTGAGGACGACGACCCAATCGGCGGCGGGATCGGCGTGGCACAGGCTGCCGCCAATCGTGCCGCGGTTGCGCACTGCCTGATAGGCGATGCCGCCGGCCACGCGTGCGAGCCAGCCGCCGGGCAGATCCGGTGTACGGCCGGCGGCAATGGCGGCATGTGTGATGCAGGCGCCCAGCGTTATCGCGTCAGGTGCGGCGGCTGCGCCCGCGAGGTCCGGCAGGTGGTTGATCTGCACCAGCAGCTTCGGCTGCACCACGCGCAGGTTCAGCATCGGTCCGAGCGACTGGCCGCCGGAGAGCACGCGCGCCTCGGTGCCAGCCTGCGCCAGCACGGTGATCGCGTCGGCGATGCTGGCCGGACGCAAAAGGTCGAACGGCGCGGGCTTCACGCCGTGCGCGCCAGCAAGGCGGCCAGGATGCGCCGCGGCGTGATCGGCAGTTGGGTGATCTCCACACACAGTGGCGCGAGCGCGTCGTTCACTGCGTTGGCGATGGCGGCGGGAGGGCCGATGGCGCCGCCCTCGCCGATGCCCTTTTGGCCGAAGAACGACAGCGGGGAGGGCGTTTCCATGTGGTCGATGCGGATGTCCGGTACTTCGGTCGCGCCGGGCAGGATGTAGTCGGCCAGCGTGGCGGCGCCGGGCTGGCCGTACGCGTCGTAGGGCATTTCTTCGTAAAGCGCGGTGCCGATGCCTTGCGCCGCGCCGCCCAGCACCTGGCCATTGACGATCATGGGATTGATCAGCGTGCCGCCATCCTCGCACACTGCGTAGTCGAGGATGCGCACGTCGCCGAGTTCGGTATCGACGTCGACGACGGCGGCGTGGGCGGCGTAGCTGAACGTGCCGCTGTCGCGCCGCGGCTTGTAGCCGGAGGTGACTTCCAATCCGCCGGGCGCCACGTCGTCCGGCAGGTCCTGCGGGCGCAAGTACCAGGTGCGGGCCACGTCGGCGATGGCGACCTCGGCCGACGGTCCCGCAACGATGCCATTGCCGACGCGCACCGAGTCGCTTGGTGCCTGCAGCAGATGCGCGCCGATGCGGGCGATGCGCGTGGCGAGTTCGGTGCAGGCGGTGGCGACCGCGCCGCCGGCCATCACCATGCAGCGCGAGCCCCACGTGCCGGTGGAGTAGGGCGTCATGGCGGTGTCGCCGTGCACGACGCGGATCGCTGGCAGCGGAATACCGAGGATTTCATGCGCCACCTGTGCCAGCGTGGTTTCCAGTCCCTGGCCGTGCGACTGGATGCCGACGCGCAGTTCCAGCCCGCCATCGGGGGTCATGCGCGCGACGGCTTGCTCGAAGCCGGGGATCATCGGAATGCCCCAGCCGGCATAGACCGACGTGCCGTGTGCCGCTTGCTCGCAGAAGATGGAAAAGCCGAGTCCGATGCGATGTGTGCCGGTCGCCGCGGCCTGGCGGCGGCGCACGGCGGGCACGTCGATCGCGGCGGCGACGCGGCGCAGGCAGGTGCGGTAATCGCCGCTGTCGAAATGCTTGCCGGTGATGTTGTTGAACGGCATGGCGCCGGTTGGCGGCAGGTTGCGCAGCCGCACGTCTATGGGATTCAGGCCGCCCTGCCGGGCGACCGCGTCCAGCATCACTTCGAGCGCAAAGCACACGCCGGCACGGGCGACGCCGCGATAGGGGAGAATCGGCGGCTTGTTGGTGGCGGCGGAGAAGGTGCGGCAGCGATAGGCCTGCATCACATAGGGGCCGGGCAGGATGCTGGCGACCTGCGCTGCTTCCAGGCACGCGGAAAACGGATAGGCGGAGTAAGCACCGGCATCCACCACCGCTTCCGCGTCGATGCCGATCAGCGTGCCGTCGGGTTCGGCGTAAACGGCGATGTCGTAGTCATGCTCGCGGCAATTCGCGTTGGCGGTGAGTTGCTCGCGGCGATCCTCGATCCAGCGCATGGGATGGCCGAGCTTGCGGGCGAGGAAAGCGGCACACACCTCCTCGGCGAGGAGCAGGCCTTTGTAGCCGAAGCCGCCGCCGACATCGGGCGCGACGACGCGGATGCGCGCCTGGTCCAGGCCCAGGCATCCGGCCAGCCCCGTGCGCACCAGATGCGGAATCTGCGTCGCCGTGTACAGCAGGAGTTGCTCAAGACGGCGGTCCCAGGTGGCGACGACGCCGCGGCCCTCGATGGGCGACATGCATTGGCGCGCGGTGCGCAGGCGGCGGCGCACGACGATCGGGGCGGCGGCCAGGCGTTCGGGCGCGACTTCGATGAAGGTTTCCAGGAAGACGTTGTCGGGCCAGTGGTCGTGCACGCGCGACGGCGCGGTGAGTGCGGCCCGCATGTCGACCACCGGCGGCAGTTCGTCGAATTCGATTTCCACCGCGGCGGCGAGGTCTTCCGCCGCGGCGCGGCTGTCGGCGATGCACACCGCGATTAGTTCCCCGACATAACGCACCTTGTCGGTGGCGAGCACCGGCTGCACGGAGGTCTTGAAGCCCGGCAGGCCGGAGTTGGCGACGATCGGCTGCACGCCGTCCAGGTCCGTGGCGACGAACACATCGGCTTCGGCACCGGGGGGTTTGCGTACGGTGCGGATGCGTGCATGCGCCAGGGGGCTGCGAACGAACGCCAGTTCGCGCATGCCGGGCAGGCGGATATCGGCGATGAACTCGCCGCGGCCGCGGAGCAGGCGGTCGTCTTCGAGGCGTGGTACGGGGTGGCCGATGCCCTGACCTGTCAAGTCACACATGCTCCTCGGATGGGACCCGGCTTCCAGATGTCATTGGGAGCGAAGCGATCCTGTTCGGTTTTATCCGTTGGCCAGTCGAACGGGATTGCTTCGCTCGCAATGACATCAGGTGGGCGGCAATGGCACAGGTGGGCGGCAATGGCACGGATGGGCGGCAATGACGTCGATGGGCGGCTTGCCATGCGCCCTGTAATCGTCCGTATACTGACGAACCCGGCCGGCATGCAATGCGAGGAGAACCAGGCATGGACCGCAAATTCGACCTGCTGCTGCGTGGCGGCCACGTCATCGATCCCGCCAGCGGGTTTGACGGCATCGCCGATGTCGCGATCAGCGACGGCCGGATTGCCGCGGTGGAAGCCCGCATTCCGCCGGAGACCGCCGGCACGGTGACGGATGTCAGCGGGAAGCTGGTGATCGCCGGCATGATCGACACCCATGCCCATGTCTATCGCCACGTTACCGGACGGTTCGGGCTGGATGCCGACATGGTCGGCGTGCGCTCGGGGGTGACCACGCTGGTGGATCAGGGCGGGCCAAGCTGCATGACGCTGCCCGGCTTCCGTCACTTCATCGCGGAACCAGCGCAAAGCCGCGTGGTGTGCTTCATTTCGACGTATCTGGTGGGCGGGCTGGAGGGCCATCTGTATCCGGAACTCTACGGTCCCGGGCAGATCGACGTGCGCGCCACGGTGCGCGCGGCGCGCGACAATGCCGACATCGTGCGCGGCGTGAAGGGGCACGCGGAGACCGGCGGCGTATCGCGCTGGGGGCTGGAGGTGATCAAACTCGCCAAGCGGATTTCGCGCGAGGCCGGGCTGCCGCTTTACATCCATCTGGGCCAGCTTTGGCCGGTGAAGGAAGGCGCCGAGGTCAACGCCGACGATGTGGTCGCCGCGCTGGTGCCGCTGATGGACGCGGGCGACATCCTGGCGCATCCGTTCACCCGCCATCCCGGCGGCTTCATTTCGGGCGAGACCGGCGAGGTTCATCCGGTGGTGTGGGCCGCGCTGGAACGCGGCGTGACGGTGGATGTCGGCCACGGTTCGCATTTCAGCTTCGACATGGCGCGGCGCGTGCTGGCGGCTGGCATCAAGCCTTATACGCTGGGTGCCGACATGCACGGCTATAACGTGCGGGTGCCGAACGAGGCCGACGACCGGGGGGAAAATCCGTTCTTCGGCGTCGCACCGTTCAACCTGACGCATGCCATGACCGAGCTGGTCACGCTGGGCGTGCCGCTGGCGGAGGTGGTGGCGACGGTCACGATCAACCCCGCGCGCATGCTGCGGATGGAGGACCGGATCGGCTCCTTGCAGATCGGGCGCGAGGCGGATGTGTCGGTGCTGGAGATGCTGCATGGCCGGTTCCGGCTGACCGACAACAGCGGCGATTCAATGATCGCGCCGGCCATGCTGCGGCCGGTCTTTGCGCTGCGCCCGGGACGGACGACCGAGGCGGAAAGTCCGCTGATCCCGTCTGCCGATTTGCTCGCGGCCTGAGCCGTGGCCGAGCTTCTGCGCAAGACGATCGACGCCGGCGGCCGGTTCTCCACGCGGCTGGAGACCGGCGACCTGCTGCGGATCGTCGATCTGCAAGGGCAGCAGGCGGTGGATTTCCTGGCTTATGCCGCGGAGTTGCCGGTGGACCGCTACAACGCCGCCAACACGATGAAGCTCAACGGCAACATCTACCTGGGCAAGGGCACCAAACTCTATTCGGAGCATGCGGAGGCGTTGCTGACGATCGTCGATGATACGTGCGGCCGGCATGACACGATCGGCGGCTGCTGCAGCGCGTGGAGCAATTTCGCGCGCTATGGCGTGAAGGACACGCACGCGTGCCATGCGAATTTCGTGGCGGAGCTGGCGTGCTGGTCGCTGTCGCCGTCGGACATCGTCGCGAACGTCAACTTCTTCATGAACGTGCCGGTGCGGCAGGATGGAGCGATGGCGATCGAGGCGGGGCTGTCGAAGGCCGGCGACTATGTCGAGTTGCGCGCGGAGAAGCCGGTGATCGCGGTGCTGTCGAATTGTCCGCAACGCAACAATCCGGCCGCTGGATTCGGACCGACGCCGATCGAGGTGATCGTGCGGCGCCCTTGAGTGGTGGCGTCGGCAGGGGAGGGAAGCATGTCGCCAATCCAGCCGCCGCGGCGTTCGCCCGGCACGTTCCTGTTTGCCGAACCGGTGACGACGCTGGACGGGCTGGCGGCGGATATCGCGTTCCTTGGCGTGCCCTATGCCCAGGCGTACAGCTACGAGGATATTACCAACGACCAAAGCAATGGCCCGACTGCGATGCGCGCGGCATCGGATCGGCTGGTGCGTGGGTTGGAGCGTTACGATTTCGACCTTGGCGGCACGCTGTACGACGGCAAGCCGATCCGCGTGGTGGATTGCGGCGACATCCGCAGCGAGATCGGCGATTCCTCTGCGCATGCGCGCTACACCGAGCAGGCGGTGCGTGCGATTTTGGCGGCGGGCGCGATGCCGATCGTGCTGGGCGGCGACCATGGCGTGCCAATTCCGGTGCTGCGCGCGTTCGATGCGCATGGGCCGATCACGCTGGTGCAGATCGACCAGCATATCGATTGGCGCGACGAGGTGAACGGCGTGCGGGAGGGGCTTTCGAGTCCGATGCGCCGGGCTTCGGAAATGGCCCATGTCGGCGAGATCTTCCAGATCGGGCTGCGTGCCACGGGCAGTGCGCGCGTGGAAGAAGTCGAGGCGGCGCGGGCGTATGGTGCGCATTTGATCACGGCGTGGGAGCTGCACGAGACCGGGATGGAAGCCGTGCTGGCGCGGATTCCTGATGGCGGGCGGTACTATCTGACGGTGGATCTGGATGGGATGGATCCGTCGATTGCTCCGGCGGTTGCGGCGCCGTGTCCCGGGGGCGTGACGTTCGCGCAGGCTCGCGCGCTGATCCATGGGCTGGTGCGGAAGGGACGGGTGGTGGGGATGGACGTGGTGGAGATCACGCCACGGGATGACGTGAACCAGGTCACCTGCATCACCGCGGGGCGGTTGATTGTGAATTTGATCGGGATGGCGGTACGGGCGGGGTATTTCGGGAGGTAGTCCGTGTGGCGTTGTGAGGGGCGGAGCGACGACGCAATCTGGGTCATGAGGGACGCTCATGACCCAGGTTGGGGGCGCTCATGACCCGGGTTGGGGGCGCTCATGATTTGGGACGCTCATGACCCAGATTGCTTCGTCGCTCCGCTCCTCGCAATGACATCTGGTGTGCATGACATGCGGTCTCCGTGACATGCGGTCTCCGGCGCCGGCAGTGACGCCGCGGACGCTTATCCGTCTGCCATCGCATGTACGCGGCGCAGGAAATCTTTTGCGCGCGGCTGCTGCGGGTTGGCGAAGAAGGCTTTCGGTGCTGCGTCTTCCAGCACGCGCCCGTGATCCATGAACAAGACGCGTTTGCCGACTTCCCGTGCGAACTGCATTTCGTGAGTGACCACCAGCATGGTCATGCCTTCGTCGGCCAGCTCGCGGATCACTTCCAGAACTTCGCCGACCAGTTCCGGGTCCAGCGCCGAGGTTGGTTCATCGAACAACATCAGGACCGGGCGCATGGCCATGGCGCGGGCAATGGCGACGCGCTGCTGCTGGCCGCCGGAAAGCTGGATCGGCCGCTTGGCCATGTGCGGGGACATGTGCACGCGTGCCAATTGTTCGGCCGCCAGGGCGCGTGCATCGGCCGGTTTCATGCTCAGCACGCGGCGAGGGCCGATCGCCACGTTGTCCAGCGCCGTCAGGTGCGAGAACAGATTGAAGCGCTGGAACACCATGCCGATGCGGCGGCGCTTGCGGGCGGTGGCAGCGGAGGAGTCGGGGACCAGGCGGCCGTTGCGATGCTCGCCTGCCATGTTCACGCCATCGACGACGACGTCGCCCGTGGTGGGGACCTCGATCCGGTTGATGCAGCGGAGCAGGGTGGATTTGCCGGCGCCGCTTGGGCCGATGATCATCACGATGTCGCCCTGCATCACGTCGCAATCGACGCGGTCCACCACGGGGGTTTCGCCGAAGACTTTGGACAGGCCGCGGACGCGGAGCAGGGGTTGGGTCATGCGGGGGGCCGACAGGCGGACGTGTTTAAAAGATTCGCCACGAAGACACAAAGGCACGAAGGCTGGGTCAAACTCCAACCGGCTCTGGGGTTTGGGCGAGAGTGCGGAAAATGGCGCAAGCTTCGCGTCGTCGCGTCTTTGTGGTGGATCCGGCTCACTGCCAAACCGCACTGGCCTGGATGCATTGGTGCGGCGAGGCAAGCAAAATCGTTGGACGTCCCGAAGTGTATCGGGATCGGCAGGGCAGGGCGCCTCATGCCAGCCGCCGTTCCACGTATTCCGATGCACGCGACAGGATTGAGATCATCACCAGATAATACATCGCCAGCGCGGCGTACAATTCGAACGGCACGAAGCGCTCGGCGATGATCAGTTGTGCCGAGCGTGTCAGTTCGGTGATCGAGATCACCGACAGCAGCGACGAATTCTTGATCAGGGTGATCACCTCGTTGGTCATTGGCGGGGTGATGCGGCGCAGCGATTGCGGCAGCAGGATGTGCACGATGGATTGCCGCGTGGTCATGCCGATGGAGAGCGCCGCCTCGGTCTGGCCGATGTCGATCGATTGCAGGCCGGCGCGCACGATCTCGGCGATGAAGCCGGCGGAGTTGAACGCCAGCGCGACGACGCCGCTCCAGAACGACGACAGTTCGAAGCCGACGCGCGGGAGGGCGAAATACACCAGGAAGATCTGCACCAGCGCCGGCGTGCCGCGCACGAAATACACGTAGCCGCGCACGAACATCTTCAGCACGCGCAGGTCGGAGACGCTGATCAGGCCCAGCGTCACCCCGACCAGCGAGGCGAGTGCCATGGCCCAGAAGGAGATCTCCAGCGTGACCAGGGCGCCGCGCAGCATGTACGGCACGGCATACCAAACGGAGCCCCAGTCGAAGCCGCCCATAACGAAGCGATCAGCTTGGCAACACCGCCGGTACCGTGTTTGGCGTTTCCATCGTGCCGCCGAACCATTTCATTTGCAGCTTGGCCAGCGTGCCGTCCTGCTTCATCGCAATGAGCTGCGTATTCACGAAGTCGCGCAGCGCGGCATCTTCCTTGCGGAACGCCATCCCGAAATAGGCGGTGATGTCGGACACGCCGCCGATCATCTTGAACTTGCCGGGCGCATCGCGCATCACGACCATCATGGTGGATTTCGAGTTCACCACCGCGTCGACGCGGCCGTTGATCAGGTCCTGGTACGCCTCGGGATAGTGCTCGTATTCCTTCACGCTGGCGTAGCCGGGCAGGCCCTTGGCCTTCAGCTTGGCTTCGAAGGTTTTGATGATGCCGGCGGCGGCGCTGCCAAGTTGCACGCCGATGATCTTGCCGGACAGGTCGTCAGCGGTCTTGATGCGGGTCTCGTTGGCGCGCAGCAGGATCACGTTGCTGGCGTCGGCGTAGGGCATCGAGAAAAGCACCTTCTCGGCCCGCGGCGCGGTGATCGTCATGGCGGAGACGATGCAGTCGAATTTTCCCGCGTACAGCGCGGGGATGATGCCGCTCCAGGCGGTGTCGATGAAATGCGGCTTCACGCCCAATTTCGGGCAGATAAGGGCCATGATGTCCGGATCGTAGCCGACGATCTGGCCATCCTTGAAGAATTCATACGGCACGTAAGCGGCCTCGGTGCCGATCTCCAGGACGCCGCGCTTCTTGGCATCGGCCATTGCGTCGGCGCGGGCCGAGTGGATGGCCGGCAGGCTCAGGAGCCCGGTCGCGGCAGCCCCGGTCAACAGCGTGCGTCTGCGCATTGGGCGCCTCCCCCTTGATGTGGCAGTCGTGGGGGACCATCAAGCAACCGCCATGCCAGTCATGGCGGTTAGGCGCGTCATGGCGAGGAGCGCAGCGACGAGGCGATCTCCGTCGAGGTGCGGCAGAATGGTCCGTGCGCCATCCGGCCCGAATTGCTCCGTCGCTGCGCCCGTAACAAGAAACACCCGTCATGGGCGGGCTTGACCCGGCCGTCTTCCCGCACGCGCCCCGCAGATCTTTCCGCGGTAATCGGGCGCCTGCTCGCACAGCGCGACCCGATCGATCGTGGGTAGATGGCCCGGATCAAGCCCGGCCATGACGGGGTGGGGTGTGGCATGGCGCTTGCTGCCGTTCGGGAGACCTTTCGGCAGGCAGCGAGGCGTACACATGGGCAGCAGACCCCTGCATCTGGGCTGGTTCATGAACTTCACGCCCGGCGAGTGGGACCATCCGCTGTCGGTCGGCGGCTCGCCCTGGGATGGGCGGTTCTACGTGGACATGGCGCAGGCGCTGGAACGCGCGTGTTTCGATTACATCATGATCGAGGACACGCTGATGGTGTCCGAAGCGTATGGCGACAGCGCCGAGGCCGCGCTGAAGCATGCCTTGCAGGTGCCGAAGCACGATCCGTCGCCACTGGCCGCGATCATCAGCGCGGCGACGCGGCGGCTGGGCGTGGTGGCCACGTTCTCCACCATGGCCTATCCGCCGTGGATGCTGGCGCGGCTGTGCTGCACGCTGGATCACATCGCGGGTGGACGGTTCGGCTGGAACATCGTGACGTCGGGCGAAGACGCCGCGGCGCAGAATTTCGGCATGGATGCGTTGCCGCCACGCGAGCAACGATATGCCATGGCGGAGGAATACGTCGACCTGGTGTGCCGGTTGTTTGATTCGTGGGACCCGGATGCGGTGGTGATGGACCGCGAGACAGGCACCTATGCCGATTACCGCAAGGTTCGGACGATCGATTACGAAGGAAGATTCTTCAAGGTACGCGGGCCGTTGAACACCGTGCGCTCGCCGCAGGGGCGGCCGGTGTTCGTGCAGGCGGGCGGGTCGCCGCGCGGGCGCGCGTTCGCGGCAAAGCACGCGGATTCGATTATCGCCACGGCAAACGGCATCGCGGGGATGAAGGCGTATCGTGACGACGTGCGCCGCCATGCAGTGTCGTTCGGGCGCGATCCGGACGACATCAAGGTGTTGTTCCTGGTGTATCCGATCCTGGCGGAGACCGATGCCGACGCCTATGCCAAGCGCGAGCGCATGGTGTCCTCGCCGGCATTCATCGAGCGCGCGCTGGCCAGCGTTTCCACCGTGACCGACATCGATTTTTCACAGTTCGATCTGGACCAGCCGCTGCCTCGGCTCACCACGAATGGCGAGCAAGGCTCGCTGGACAAGTTCGCGCAGTGGGGGAGCGGCAAGACGCTGCGGCAGCTTGCGATGGAGCGGTTCGGCACGGTGCCGTCGGATGTCGAGTTCGTCGGTTCGCCGGATACGGTGGCGGAGCGCATGGGTGCGGTGGCGGAAGCGGTCGGCGGGGACGGGTTCCTGATCAGCACGCCGTTCCAGCGCACCAGCCGGCGGTTCATCGTCGAGGTGACCGAAGGGCTGGTGCCGGCGTTGCAGCGGCGCGGCCTGGCGCGCAGGGGATACGCGGGCACGACGCTGCGGCAGGTGCTGGCGGAGTTCTGAGCAAGACCCGGGCTGGTCGAGGGGCTGCCCAGGATTCGTTCAGTCCTGCACAGGCGATACGCACATCGTCTGTATACTGATCAATGTCCTGGTGTGCGTATCAGACGATCGCGAAATGCGCCTTGGTCGGTTTGCGCCCGACGCCGTTGATCGGCAGGACGTCCTGCGGGCAGGCGGAGAACGCGATCGCCAGATCCATTTCGGCCCGCAGCAGCACGTAGCTGCCTGGCGTCGATACGGGCGGTTCGAATGACAGCACGCCCTCGGACGTCCAGGGGATATTCATGAACAGGTTGAGCGGGCTGGGCGTTTCCGGGGGCTGAAGGCCGATGTCGCGCATGGCCTGCGCCAGATTGTCGGTGCAGTTGTCGTGATAGCCGTCGCACCCCAACCGCTGGTAGCGATACACATCGCAGGCAGCCATCAACGTGTCATGGATGCCGCCGGACGTGTCCTCCATGAGGGTCAAAATCGGACGGCGGTGGTTGGTCAGCATCGCATCGCCGACGGCGGGGATCAACCGCTGGATGCCGGCGCGGCTGTGCTCCATCGACATGAATTCCGTCAGGTCGGCGCGGCAGAACGCCCAGGTGTCAACCACTTGCTCGCCGTGCGTGTTGATCACCTTGATGGTCTGGCCCCGTGCCACGAAGGCGGCCTTGCCGCGGCGGGCCGGGATGGTGATGCGTCCGTCCGGCATTGGTTTTCCTCCCTGCTGTTGATGATGCCGGCACGCGCTGTGCCAGAAACGGGCCAAGCGGCCCTGGGCCAGAAACGGGCCAAGTGGCCCTGGGCCAGAAACGGGCCAAGTGGCCCTGGGCCAGAAACGGGCCAAGCGGCTCTGTGCCAGAAACGGGCCGAGTGGCCCTGGGCCAGAAACGGGCCAAGTGGCCCTGGGCCAGAAACGGGCCAAGCGAGAGGAGGCGTGAGGGCGGCGACCGGATACACACGGCGTTGACCAAAAAGACAGCAAATCGTCTATTTTGTTGGCAGATACTGCCAAATCAGGGCTCTGACTTTCGTCAGATTCTACAAAATCGGCGCGGTACGTGCCTTGCTTGCAGGCAGTCGTCGAGGCCTTGAGCAAACAGCATTCGCGAGCACACCGCATGGCGCAACATCAAGCAGTGGTCGGACTGGCTGCGCCGCAAGGATCGCCATGAACCGGCGGCGCTCCCGCCTGCTGCGCGACGCCAACGAAATGCTTGGCACCATTTCGCTTGCGTTGGTTCTTGCCGGATTGCTCAGCGGCATGGTGGGGGCGGCGAGCTTGCTGCAAGGCGTGCAGTTCGGTCCGCCTGTCGGCGAGATTCTGCATTTCGGGCCATATAATGGCTGGACGCCCACCTGGCAGATCGATGCGCACCGTGCGTTGGGTCATCGGCCCTGCGTGCTGAAGCCGGCAATCATGGCACTGTCGCGGGGCAGCGCGATCGTGGAGCGACGGGACGGCCGAAAGTTCCTGATCCATTGGGCGGGCGGGCCGACCAGCGAGGGCCGCACCAATTGCGGCGACACGGCTGACGTGCTGGTGGGACTGACCGCGGTGCAGACGCTGCTGAACGCTGACGCGGCGGCCCAGCATTGGAATTTCGTCGGTCCCTGACGGGTGTGCGGAGTGCTCTGTGCCCTCCCGGTCACCCTCACCCTCGGTGCTTCGCACCTCGACCTCTCCCACGCTGCGCGAAAAGCGCAGCGCGGGAGAGGTTACGCATGGTTATTGTCGGTCGACCGCGTCAGCACAGCGCTCGCACAACAGCGGATGGCCGGGCTGCTTGCCGACCTCTTCCAGCACGCGCCAGCAACGCACGCATTTTGTGCCGGGGGCCGGCGATACGTGAACCGTGGGCGAGTCCGTCGCGGTATCGAAGGCGACCAGCGAGACGATGGAAATCTCCGCCCATTCCGCCGGCGTCAGCAGCTTTGCGTCCTCCGGCGCCAGTGACAGCGCCAACGCGGCCTGCAATGAGGAGCCGATCTCGCCGTCCCTGCGCTTCACTTCGAGTTCGGCGGTGATATCGCGGCGAATTTCGCGGATGCGCTCCCACTTCGCAGCCAACGCCTGATCCTGCCACTTTGCAGGCAGTGTCGGGAACGATTGCAGGTGCACGCTCTCGGCATCGCCGAAGCGGGCGGCCCAGGCCTCTTCCGCGGTGAAGCACAGCACCGGTGCCAGCCACGTCGTCAGGCAGCGATGCAGGTGGTCCAGTACCGTCCGTGCGGCGCGACGGCGGAGCGAATCCGGGCGGTCGCAGTACAGCGCGTCTTTTCGCACATCGAAATAGAACGCGCTCAGGTCAGCGGCGCAGAAATTGTGGAGTTCGGGATACACGCCGGTCCAGTCATAGCTGGCGACGGCGCCGCGGATGCGTGCATCCAGCATGTGCAGCCGGTGCAGCACCCAGCGTTCCAGTTCCGGCATGTCCGCCAGAGGCACGCGTTCGGCATCGTCGAACCCGGCCAGGCTGCCCAGCACCCAACGCAAGGTGTTGCGCAGCCGGCGATACAGTTCCGCGGTCTGCTTGAGGATTTCGCCGCCGATGCGCAGGTCCTCGCTGGTGTCCGACATCATCACCCACAGGCGCAGAATGTCGACGCCGTACTGCTTCGCCACTTGTTCCGGCGCCACGACGTTGCCGAGCGATTTCGACATCTTGCGGCCTTGCTCGTCCAGCACGAAGCCGTCGGTCAGCACCGCGTTGAAGGGCGCACGGCCGCGCGTGCCGACCGCTTCCAGCAACGATGACTGGAACCAGCCGCGGTGCTGGTCGGAGCCTTCCAGGTACAGATCGGCCGGCCAGGGCAGGCCGCGCCCTTCCAGCACGAACGCATGGGTCGAGCCGGATTCGAACCACACGTCCACGATGTCCATCACTTGCTCGTAGTCGTCCGGATTGCGTCCTGCGCCGAGGAATCGGGATGGCGGCGACGCGTACCAGGCATCCGCGCCCTCCGCGGTGAACGCTTCGACGATGCGTTCCACTATGGCGGGATCGCGCAGCGGTTCGCCGGTGCGCTTGTCGACGAACACGGTGATCGGCACGCCCCAGGCGCGCTGGCGGCTGACGCACCAGTCCGGGCGGCCGGCGACCATGGAGCCGATGCGGTTGCGTCCCTGGTCCGGGACGAAGTGCGTCGCATCGATCGCGGCGAGGGCGTTCTGGCGGATGCGTTCCGGTCCGTCCAGGCGGATGAACCATTGCGGCGTCGCACGGAAGATCAGGGGCGCCTTGGATCGCCATGAATGCGGATAAGAGTGCACCAGCTTGCCGCGCGCGAGCAGGGCGCCGGCTTCGTCGAGCGCGGCGCAGACCGGATCGGACGCCTTGTAGACGTGTACCCCGGCAAACAGCGGCACGCGGCGATTGAAGGTGCCGTCGCCATCGACCGTTTCCGGTACTTCCAGACCGTGCCGGCGGCCGAGGTCGAAGTCTTCCTCGCCATGGCCCGGGGCGATGTGGACAAAGCCGGTGCCGGCCTCGGTGGTGACGAAATCGCCGAACAATAGCGGGACGTCGTGATCGTAGCCGCGGCCGCGCAGGGGATGGGCGCAGACCGTGCCCGCCAATGCGGCGCCTTTGAACACGTGCAGCACGTGATGGGTGGCGATGCCGGTGTCGGTGCAGAACTGGGGGAGCAGTTCAAGCGCGACCAGCAGTTTTTCGCCGGCCCGGGCGCGCGATTCGTCGGCAACCGCGTCGACGTGCAGCAGGGCGTAGTCGATCGCTTCGCCGGCGGCGACAGCGCGGTTGCCGGGCATCGTCCAGGGCGTGGTGGTCCAGATCACGACGGCCGCATCGTGCAGTTCCGGCAGCGGCGCGTGGAGGACCGGGAAACGCACCCAGATCGTGGTGCTGGTGTGGTCGTGGTATTCGATCTCGGCCTCGGCCAGCGCGGTCTTTTCGACGGGCGACCACATGACCGGGCGCAGGCCGCGATACAGCGCGCCGTTCAGCAGGAACTTGCAGATTTCGGCGGCGATGGCGGCTTCGGACGCGTTGTCCATGGTGGCGTAGCGGTTGGGAAAATCGCCCTCGACCCCCAGGCGGCGGAATTCTGTTGCCTGCACGGCCATCCAGTGCTGCGCCGCCGCGCGGCATTCGGCGCGGAACGCCAGCACCGGCACCGCATCCTTGTCCTTGCCGGCCTTGCGGTATTGCTCCTCCACCTGCCATTCGATGGGCAGGCCGTGGCAGTCCCAGCCGGGGATGTAGTTGGCGTCGTAGCCCGCCATCTGGCGGCTGCGGTTGATGAAGTCCTTGTGGATCTTGTTCAGCGCGGTGCCGATGTGGATGTGCCCGTTTGCGTAGGGCGGACCGTCGTGCAGGATGAACAGGGGACGGCCCTGCGAGGTGGCGCGCAGCCTGGCCCAGAGGTTTTCCGCGTCCCAGCGGGCGAGGATCTGCGGCTCCTTCTTCGGCAGGTCGCCGCGCATGGGGAAGGCGGTCTGCGGCAGGAAGACGGTGTCGCGGTAATCGGCCTCGGTTTTGGTCGGTGCATCGTTCATGGCGGAGTCCATGCGGCATGGGCCGCAACTGGAGAGATGGGTGCGATCGGGGATCCCGGCGCTACTGGCGAGCCGCCGGGCTGATAATTCGCGCGAACCGATGCATGGGTATCATGCGGTGAGTATGGGGAAACGGCCCGCCATGGGTCAAGTTTGGGGCAGCAGGGGCTCCGGCGACGGGAGAGCGTGTCTCACGGTCGTCTCGTTTCGTTTGCCGTGAGACGCTGATGGGCTGAACAACGGACGCTGCGCGCCGTCGGCCAGGATGATGATCAGCAACCCGAGCAAAACCGGCGTGCTGACCGGCAGGGCGATGCCGCGAAACGTCATCACGAAGGGAAACAGCACGGACAGCGCCAGGACAGCGCGTTCGGCCGCGGTGAAGCCGCGACCGGTATCGAGGCGCGCGCGGACCAGCAAGACCAGGGCGCCGGCGAGCATGGGCGTGTCGTAGATCAGGGCGTGCGGGGTGCAGAGGAAGGTGCCCACCAGCAGCGCGGCAACCGAGGTTGCGGTGGGGCCTTGCCGGAAGCTGCGCCAGATCACGACGGCGACGGCGACGGCTGCGCCCGCCTGTCCGAGTTGCGCCAATCTCGGGGCGATGCCGAGCAAGCGCAGGTTGGCCTCGACGGTGGGCATGAATTTCAGCACGACCATATCGCCGTCGAACAAATGCGCATAGTTTGGTAACATGGCGAGCCAGGCGGGCCAGACTGCCCCGCCGAATACCAGGGTGGTGGCGAGCGCCAGGCCGATGGCCGTCAGGGCGGCGCTGGCGAGGCAACGCCACAGCCCGGCCGCGACCAATGCCACCGGGACCAGCAGCGCCAGTTGCGGCTTGAAGCTGAGGCAGCCGATCAGTATGCCGCTGAGGACCGGATTGCTCTCTGCCAGGCGCATGCCGGCGATCAGCAGGGCGCCGCTGAGGAAGCCGGTTTGGCCGGCGGACATCGCCAAGGTGGTGGTGGGCGCGATGAGCACGGGGAGCACGATCGCCGGCGACCGCCAGCAGGTGGCGAGAATCGCCCACAGGAAAAGGCCGAAGGTTCCGGCGGTCCAAAGCAGGTACGCCAGCGGGTAGGCGATCCGGCCGAGCGGCAGAAACAGCAGGATGGCGGTCGGGGGATAGGGGAACGGGTTATGCTCTGCCGGTGGCATGCCCAGCGCGACCTGCCGCGCGTGGAGCAAGCCCATATCGTAGAGTTCGGCGGCGGAGTGGTGGGCGGCGAGCCTGCCGTAGGACCAGAGAGCGAAGAAGTCGCCGAACGCCTTGGTCGAGCCGGCGTGGTAGAGGGTCAGGATCTTTTCGACATAGACGACGAAGAGGGTGCCGCAGACAACGGCGAGCATCGCGCCGAGCAATAACGTTTTGCTGTCCCGGAACTTGCGATCGTCGATGGCCGCGGGTGGGGCCAAGACCTGGGCGCCTGCCATGCTTCTGCCGATTACGGTTCCTGCCGGGAGGCGGTCTATCCGGGGGCGGGTTGCATGGGCGTTGCGCGGCGCTTGGTCGGGCCTGGCTCGGGCGGTTCGGTTGGCACGAATCAGGACGGCGGGGCTGGCCATGCTCTGGCCCCGGGGGTTCAGGCGTAACAGGGTTGGCGGTTTTGCTCGGAGGGCGGGCCGGTCGGGGGACCTGTGATGTGCAGTCGCCAGGAGTCGGCCGTCCAGCAGTCAGACAGCAGGGACGCAGGCAACAGGGCATGCCGGGCTGCGGCAGGTGCGGCTTCCAGTGCCGGCGGCGGTGCATCCGCGAGAACATGCCGTGACAGGAGCCGTGCGATCGCATCGGCGGCCGGCGTCGTTGGGATTTCGCCGACTGCCCCGGGCAGGATGTGGGGGTTTTCGAACCATTGCAGCCCGCACGCGGGAAGGCCCTGGCGGAAGCCCTTCACGCTGCCGCCGAATGCGATGATCGCACACCGTATCTGCGGCCAGTCCGGATCGCCCGGGCCGATGCCTCGGCGGCGGCACATCCAGGCTATGGCGTTGCCGAATTCGCCGCGGAGCGAGGCGGCGTATTGCTGGACGGAGCCGGGCGGCAGGTCCGAGCGGTAATTCCACCATGAAGGGAGCAGGCCGGTGGCGGAGAAGTGGCGGAAGGCGAGCACATGCTCGCGCACGAGAAGGATGAGCAGGAGGAGGAAACGAACGATTTGCTCCGGCAGGCGCGGGGACGCGTCTGGGCCGACCCGATCTGCATCGGGGGAAAAGGCTTCGGCCGGAGAGGTGTCGTTCAGATGGCTCATTCCTTTGGTTCGGTTTGAAGGTTGCACGAAGCGATGGGGGATTTGGGGAGGGGGTCGGGTGGCGTCAATGGGGGTGACTGAAAAATGTTAGCAGAACGCGCGGACGCGCGCCGCGGTTGGCTCCTCCGCCCCCTGCCGACGGCAAGGTTCGCGTCCGTGCGGGCGCAACCAAAGGGCTGTCAGGCGGCTCTGATCTTTCTCGGCCGACCACCCTTGGCGCCGTTTGCCCTTGCGCTGGTCCGCTTCGCTTCCGATCGCACTGCGCCACCGGGCTTGCCCAGTGACGCCGCCATGTCGGCCGGCGTCGCGAGCGCCCCGATCAGCCCATGCACACTGATGGTGATGTCGTGGCGGTCCAGCTTGATCCCGTAGAAAGCGCCCGGGCGAGGCCGGCCGGAGTCCCGTGGTCAAATAGGATCAGCATCGACTGGCGCGGTTTCCCTCAGATTCTGCACGACGAATTCCAGTAGCGCCGCAATCTGCTCTCGCGTCACGTCGAATTGCTGCATGACTTCATCGATGCTCAGGTCTTCGAGGTTCTCAAGCACCGTCGCGACGGGCAGACGGGTGTCGCGGAACACCCATGCGCCGCCTAGCTTGCCGGGGACGCTTTCCACCGCGGGACACCGGGACCAGTCGAGTTCGGCCATGACGGGACCTGCACTCAGGATCGCATCGTAGTGCGACTTGGATGCGCCGACAATTCTCTCCAAGTCTGTCTCGCTGTCCGTGATATTGCCTTGGTTATGGCGCTGGTTCGACGAATGCGGGGCCTGTGTGGCTCGTTTCGGCGTCAAGGATTCACCACGAAGCCGGTGCAAAGATTGTCCTTGACGGATTGTATTTTATATGATACCCCATGCAGGGAAAATGGATGAGCTCTGCGCACCTCGCTGAGACACCAGTTGTTTTCTATCGCATGTCAGGCGGAGCGGAGACGGTTCTCGACTGGTTGCGGAGCCTGCCCCCCGATGACCGGCGGACGATCGGCACGGATCTCGCCACGGTGCAGTTCGGCTGGCCGATCGAGATGCCGCTGTGCCGGCCTCTCGGCGGCGGCCTCTGGGAGGTGCGCAGTTCGCTGCCGAGCCATGGGATCGCGCGGCTAATGTTCTTCGTGGCAGGCAATCGCATCGGCGTGGTGCAGGGGTTCATCAAGAAAACACAAAAGACGCCTGCGGGCGATCTGGAACTGGCGCGGCGGCGCATGAAGGAGATGCGGGCATGAAAAAGAAGAACCCCCATTGGGGCGCGACCCTCGATGAATTCCTCGCAGAGGAAGGCATCCGCGAGGCGGCCAAGGCCGAAGCCGTGACGCGCGTCGTCGCCTGGCAACTGAGCCAGGAAATGCAACGGCAGGGCATCACCAAGGCCGCGTTGGCCGAGCGCATGCACACAAGCCGCGCCCAGATCGATCGCATCCTGAAGGCAAAGGGCAACGTGACGATCGAAAGCCTGCAACGCGCTGCGGCGCTGGTGGGACGCGAGCTGAGGTTGGAACTGGTGTGAAATGAACGAATGGAGTGCGCGGCGCGATGACGGCTTCGCGGCTTCGTGCCTTCGTGGTGAAACTGCTCTGCGCTCTCATCGCAGCGTCCGACGGATCGGCCCTCTCGACGGCTGGTATCGTTCTGCCGGAGCGGGAATAACTTCCAATGTTCGTCCGTCGTGCTGCATCAGTTTTGGCGTACGACTTGAATTTCCAGTCTATGCTTCAATGGCATACAACGTTCGCTGTTCTCGGCAACCAGCCCTGGAGATGATGGAAGGCGGTGTCGGCAATGGCGGGCCGACCTTCAAGGATCTTTTGGACATTTCTCGAAATGCACACCTCTTAGAATGGACAGTAGCTGTGGTCCGGCATTGTTTATTGCCGCTAGCTTGTTGGACCATGAGAACGAGTCGCCGTGTATTTCCTGAACACTTATGGTTAGGCGATCGTTGATGTCGAGGCGCCCACTCGGCAGGCTGTCCATTTCAAATTGGCAGTTCCCAGGCACACCGGTCCAGTGATCTCCTTTATCAGCCCTTCGTATCTATGGCCGTCCGGAGTCTGTAAAATCGCCTGCCACTTGTCCGCGGAACTTGCTGCAAGCCCCTCGTTCCCGATGCTGATCACTAGGCTGATCCACTCTACATTGCCTTGTTCCTTTGTGGAAGGTCCAACAAATCCTGCGAGGATTTTGGGTGTTATTACAAATTCTGCTCTTTTCTCAATGATCGACTCGAATGCAGAAAGCATCTTAGGGACGAGGAGGAGACCTATCAGCATTCCAAGAGAAAAGTAGAACGGTATGGGGTACTTTACATGACGCACGATGCGCGAATGGAGAGGCGCTACCCATCCGGCTAGCGTGTTCCATCTCGGAAGTGGCACACCGAAGATTGACACCAGGAATATTAGCCTAGCAGCGAAATAGCAACGCCAAGCGCGCGCGAGATACTATGGTACATTGGGCAAATCCCGTGGTAAGGCTATGCATTTCCCGCTTCACCGTGCCGCGCCAAAAGTCTCAATGTCCCTTGTTTTTCTGCGGCTTTTAGCGTTACGCGGGCCGGGTGCGGGCCTACTGAGAGAGAAGCAACGGAGCAAGTTCGTTGGGACAATTGTCGGTCAGTCCGTGCGCTACGCGACGGAGATTGCTTCGTCGCTACGCTCCTCGCAATGACATGGTTTGGTTCTTCGTCGCTCCTCGCAATGATGGTTTGGTTCTTCGTCGCTCCTCGCAATCACATGGTTTGGTCCTTCGTCGCTCCTCACAATGACATGGTTTGGTTCTGCGTCGCTACGCTCCTCGCAATGACATGGTTTGGTTCTACACCCCCGCCCGCTCCCGCCGGCTCTCCGTCCGCAACTGCCCGCAGGCCGCCAGAATGTCGCGCCCGCGTGGGGACCGCACCGGCGCGGCGAACCCGGCATCGTTCACGATCCGGGCGAAGCGCTCGATTGCCGTGCGCGTGCTGGTTCGGTAGGCGCTGCCGGGCCAGGGATTGAACGGGATCAGGTTCACCTTCGCCGGCATCCCCGCGATCAGCCGCACCAGTTCGCGCGCGTCCGCCTCGGTATCGTTGACCCCGCGCAGCATCACGTATTCGAACGTGATGCGCCGCGCGTTGGAGGCGCCGGGATAGCGGCGGCACGCCGCTATCAGCTCGGCGATCGGGTATTTGCGGTTCAGCGGCACCAGCTCGTCGCGCAGGTCGTCGCGCACCGCATGCAGCGACACCGCGAGGTTCACGCCCAGCTCTTCCCCCGCCCGGTCCATCATTGGCACCACGCCCGAGGTGGACAGCGTGATGCGGCGGCGCGACAGGCCGATGCCCTCGTTGTCCATCACGATGGTCATCGCCTTGGCGACGTTGGCGTAGTTGTACAGCGGCTCGCCCATGCCCATCAGCACGATGGTGGAGAGCAGGCGCGGGGTTTCGCCCTTGGGGGAGGGCCATTCGCCATAGGCGTCGCGCACGGCCATGAACTGGCCGACGATCTCCGCCGCGCCGAGATTGCGCACCAGCGTTTGCGTGCCGGTGTGGCAGAAGCGGCAGGACAATGTGCAGCCGACCTGCGAGGACAGGCAGACGGCGCCGCGATCTTCTTCGGGGTCGGGGATGTAGACCGTCTCCGCTTCCTGTTTGTCACGGAATCGGAACAGGAATTTGCGGGTGTCGTCGTCGCTGGTTTGGGCGATGACGGTTTCGGGGCGGCCGATCACGAAGCGTTCCGCCAGCTTCGCCTGCAGGGGCCGCGCGATCGAACTCATGCGGGCGAAGTCGGTCACACCCTGGTGATAGATCCAGTGCCAGAGTTGCTTGGTGCGGAACGGCGCCTCGCCGATGGCGGCCAGTTCCGCAGCGAGTTCCTCACGCGACAGGCCGACAAGGTCGCGGCGGCCATCCGGCAGTGCCGCGTCCGGTGGATTGAACAAGGCGGACTTGGCGAGGATGCGGGCGCGTTCGTCGGCGGTCAGGCGATCGCCGGCGTCGTCCGGTCGAGGAATTGGCGTGCCAGAGGGCACACGAGCCGACGGGCGGGCCGTGCTTTGCGAAAGTGGGGCCGTCACTTCTTTTGCGGACACGCTTTCACCACGGCCGCATACGCTGCCGAGAATCCCTTCAGGCTGAACGTATCCGTCACTTGCTCCTTGTGCGGGCCGGGGGAGCGGGCGATGGCGCGGTCGCCGCGCTGGAATGCGGCGGTGGCGGCCCTGGCATCGCGGGCATAGGCGTCGCTGCCACGGGTGTAGAAATCCAGGCCGGTCTGATCGACCTGCACCGTCACCGCGGCGTCCTTGGGATAGTCGAAGCCGGCCTCGATGGCGACGGTGTCGCGGACGGTGGGACGCTCGGAGACGGTCAGCACCACCTGGCCACGGCCGGGCAGGGTGGGGGTGGAGGTTTTGGCACGTGTGAGGGCATAGCAGACCATCTCGGCGCCATCGCCGTGGGTGGCGGCGATCCAATCGTCGTAGGTGGCGAGCTCCTTGGGCGCGGCAGAAGCTGCGGTGTGGTGCGGCGGCTCCTTCTTCTGCTGCGCCGCCGCAGGGACGGCAAGGAGCAGGGCGAGGCAGAGCAGGGGGGCGATTCGGAGATGCATGGCGGCGGGAGAGATACGGCGGTCGGGCCGGGGGGACAACCTCTGGGACAACCTCTGGGATAACCTCTGGGACGACATCTTGCGAGGGGACGCCTTCGCTTGGCGAGCAGTGTGGCCAGGGTAGGACTTGGGGCCGCCACGGGTCCGACCAAACCCGAGCCGTCGGGCGCGCGGGTGCCTATGCCTCCGCCCGCGCAAAATACAGCTTCGGGTCCGCCGCGCGGATCCGCGCTTCGGGCAGGCCCAGTTCGCGCCGGACGATATTCGTGCCTTGCACCAGCGAGACGCATTTGTAGTAGGCGATGCGGCGGCTGAGGCCCTCGCGGCCGAAACCGCAATCGGTGGTGATCACCAGGCGTTCGGGCGGGATGAATTCCAGCGCGCGGCGGATCAGGTTGGCCACGTATTCGGGCGGTTCCACCACGGTGTTGCAGTGGTTCACCACGCCGATGCCGATCTTCTTGCCGGTCTTGTATTTGCCGAACAGGGGCAGATCGCGGCCGTCGCTGCTGGCGCATTCGAAGGTGATCACGTCGGCGTTCAGTTGCAGCAGATGCGGCATGGCGCGTTCGTAGCTGGGCGTTTCCCAATAGAGCCGCTGCTGATTCGGATTGCCCCAGCAGGTGTGCACCCAGATCTCCGCGTCCACGCCGACGAGCTGGCGGTTGAACGCCTCGGTGAGGAATTCTAGATCGGCGTCGGTGGTTTCCGGACGCAGCGAGCGGCCGTGATGCGGCGGTTCCTCCACCTGGATCAGCGGACAGCCGGCGGCGGCGAGCTCGCGCAGTTCCGCGTTCATGATGTCGCACAGGTCGAGGATCATCGCCTTGTCGTCGGCGTAGAACTCGTTCCACAACATGCTGGCGAGCGCAGGGGCGCAGATCGCGCCAAATTTCACCGGTTTGTCGGTCAGCCGCTGCGCCACCTGCCACAGCGCGGTGTACTGCCATGGACCGCGCGTCAGCTTGCTGGTGACGACGGGAGGCTGGTACGCCTCCTGCACCTCCCACAAGATGTGGCCGGGCTTGAAGCTGTAGCGGCTCATCCAGCTTTGCGAGGTGTCGCGATGGCCTTCCAGCCCGCCGAGCCGTTCGATCGGGTAGAAGAACCAGGATTTTCCCCCGACGGCGAGATCGAACCGGCTGTCGCCGTCGGTGACGATGTCCAGGCCCGCCGCTTCCTGTGCGTTGATCACGGCTGCGACGGCGTCGAGGTATTGCTCGCGGAAGAGGGATTCTCCCAGGGCGGCCTTGAAGGGGCGGCCGTTCAGGCTGGCGTCGAACCACAAAGGGCGTGGGTAGGAGCCGGTGATCGCGGTCGGCAGCACCAGGTTCTGTGTGACGGTCAGCATGGTGGGGCTCCTTGGCTTACCGTGAATGCCCAGCCCGGCCCTATGTCATTGCGAGGAGCGAAAGCGACGAAGCATCGTCGGTCATTGGAGGGGATTCACGATCGAGGTTGCTTCGTCGCTTCGCTCCTCGCAATGACATCTGGGGGCGGGCCATGACGATGGTCAGTTGAACATCAGCACTGTGCGCGCGACTTCTCCGGCCTTCATCGCGCGGAATGCCTCGTTCACATCGCCAAGCTGGCCGCGGCGGCTGATCATCGAATCGAGATCCAGCCGGCCCTGGCGATAGAACTCCAGGTAATTTGGAATATCGGTGCGGAACTGGTTCGAGCCCATGCGCGATGTCTGCACCTTGCATTCCGGGCGGATTGCCATCCACGGGAACTCGATGGTCGCGTCCGGCGGCAGCACGCCGACGATCGTCGCTGTGCCGCGTACGGCGAGGCTTTCGATCGCCTGGCGGCACAGCTTCGACAGGCCGACCGCTTCGAATGCATGATCCACGCCGAGCCCGCGCGTCAGCGCGCGTACCGCCTTCACAGCATCATCCTGCGTGGTGTTCACCGTGTGCGTGGCGCCGACCGCCTTCGCCATCTCCAGTTTCGAATCGAACTGGTCCACCGCGATGATCTGCCGCGCGCCGCCGATGCGCGCGCCCTGGATGATCGAAAGCCCGACGCCGCCGCAGCCGAACACGGCAACCGTCTGGCCCGCCTGCAAGCCGGCGCTGCGCAGCGCTGCCCCCACACCAGTGAGCACGCCGCATCCCACCAGCGCGGCGCGATCCAGCGGCAGGTCGGGGTCGATGCGCACGAGCGAATTCTCGTGCAGCAGCATCTTGTCTGCGAAGCTACCGATCGCGGCGAAGCTGCGGAACGGCTTTCCCCCTTGCGAGAGACGCGGGGCGGCGTCCTCGGCGCGCGCGACGATGTTGCCGGAGCAAACATTCGGATGGCCGCTCAGGCATTGCGGGCAGTTGCCGCAGAAGCCGGACAGGCAGGCGACGACGTGATCGCCGGGGCGAACGGACGTTACGTCGGCGCCGACGGCCTCGACGATGCCGGCACCTTCATGGCCGAGCACGAAGGGGCGGTCCAAGGGAAAACGGCCGTTACCGTCCACCACGTGCAGGTCGCTGTGGCAGACGCCGGTGGCGACCGTGCGCACCAGCACCTCGCGGCCCCAGGGTTTGTCGATGTCGACGGTTTCGACGGTCAGCGGTTCGTGGACCTTGCGGAACACGGCGGCGGTGGTTTGCATGTGGCCCGCTTCCTCCGGTTAGCGAATTTGCGCCAACGCTATCGCCGGGACGTAAACATGGCAATTCGTCGGTACCGCCGCGTCGGCGCCCCGCGACGGGGGCACCTGCGGTATTCTCTCAAACAAGCGCGGTCGCGGCGCAAACGTTATGCGTCCGGCGCCACGCCCACGTATTTGAACTGATGGATCACGTCGCCGATCGGGTATTTCGGGTCGTATTGCACCTGGAAGATCGAGACCGTCTTCGAGGTCAGGTCGCCGTTCCCGTCGAACGACACCGGCCCTTGCAGCGTGTCCAGCTTCGTCGCCTGGATCGCATCGCGCACGGCCGCCCGCGTGACCGGCCTGCCCGACTTTGCGACGCGGGCAATCGCGTCCAGAACCACCCGGGTCGCATCGTAATAGGTGATCGAATAATCCGCCGGCTGCTTGCCCGTTTTGGCGACAAAGCGCTGCACCCAGGGCTGCACCTGCGGTTCGTCCAGCACATGCGCCGCGGCCGAGGTCGCGTACCAGCCATTGATTGCCGGCATCGCGCCGCCGGCCAGCATGTCCGGCGTGTGCACGCCGTCGCCGCCGCCCTTCACCGCTTGGGGGATGATTTCGTACGACTGCTTCACCACTTTTGTCCCAGCCAACGGGTCGCCGCCGTAATACAGAGCCTGCGTATCCAGGCTCTTCGCCCGGGTCAGGATCGCGGTGTAGTCGGCGTTCAGCGGATCGAGCCGGTCGCGGATCACCACCGTCATGCCCTTCTTCACCGCCTGCGCGGCGAATGCATCCGCCATGCCGACGCCATACGCGCCGCTGTCGTCCAGCACGGTGACTTTCTGGATGTGTCGTATCTCCGCCAGGAAATTTGCAAAGTTCGGTCCCTGGTAAGCGTCGGTGGTCACCGTGCGAAAGAAGACAGGCGGCCCCGCCGGCCGGTATACCGCGGCAAATTTCGGATTGCTCAGATCGGGATTGGTTGCGCTGCCGCTGACCGTCGCCATCCCGCCCTGGCTCAGCACCGGACACACCGCCTTCGCCGAGCCACTGTTCAGCGGCCCCACGGCGGCGATCACTGTGCCGTCCTCCAGCATCTTGCGCGCGTTGGTCGCGGCAAGCGCCGGATCGTACTGCCCGGTCGTCGCGGATGCGTCGTCCAGCACCAACGCCCGGATCTTATAGCCGCCGACGCCGCCTTTCCCGTTCGCTTCGTCGATCGCGTAGAGGACGGCGTCGCGCGCCACCGCAGCCTGCAACGCCAGCGAGCCGGTCAAAGGGAAGCTCATGCCGATGGTGAGCGTCTTGTCCTCGGCGACCGCCCGGCTGGCCGTGGCTACCGCGGCAGTCCAGGTGCCGGCCAGGCGCAACGCATGGCGGCGGGATATCGTCTGCATCGGCGGCCTCCTTTTTATTGGCCGGAGCATGCCCGTTGGGGACGGGAATTGGCAAGCCGAGTCATTCGATCACCCGGCGAATTGCATTTGCTGTCCACCACGGTTGGTAAATCCGAATTTAAGATGAGTGTCCGAAAGTAAGAAGCATTTTAACACAGAGGTCGCAGAAAAAGATAAAGCCACAGAGGGCACAGAACGTTTTCTCCCGGGTTGACAGAAATCGCCATCCACAAAGGGGCGATATAATCTTTCTGCGCCCTCTGTGGCTTTATCTTTTTCTGCGACCTCTGTGTTAGAACCTTTCTTACTGCCTGGCGGCCAATACCAGGGAATAGCACCTCTCGCACGCCAGCCCCGCAGGACACCAAATACAGTCGCCTTGCCCGATCACTCCCGACCCTCGACCGTGTGAACCTCACCCGAGCCACTGTGCATCTGGGGTTCTCCCGATACGTTGGAAAGTTTACGGAGTACGGCGGCGCCATAGCGTTGCAACTTGGAGGCCCCGACGCCCTTGATCTGGCCGAGTTCGTCCAGGCTGGCGGGCCGCACAGCGGCGATCTCGCGCAGGACCGTGTCATGGAAGATCACGTAGGGCGGTATCTTCTGTTTCCGCGCCTCTGCTGCGCGCCAGGCACGCAACGATTCGAACAGGTTTGCCGCGACCGGTTCGTCGACACGCGGCGCGATCGGCGGCATCGTGCCATGCCGCCGCTCGGGCCGCTGCACCTCGCGCGCGCGGTGCGGTGCGTCCTGCCGCAGCGTCACGCGCGTTTCGCCGCGCAGGACCGGGCGCGCCTTGTCCTGCACCAGGAACAATCCGCCATGGCCGGCGGTATCCACATCCAGCGCACCCATCGCGATCAACTGACGGATCAGGCCACGCCAGAACGGTGGCGCTCGATCTTTCCCGATGCCGAACGTGGGCAGCGCGTCGTGGTGATGCCGCAGCACCGCTTCCGTCATCTCCCCGCGTAACACAGCGACGATGTGCAGAGCGCCGAAGATCTGGTCGGTGCGGTACACCGCCGACAGCACCTTCTGGGCTTCCACCGTCGCATCCACGGTGATCGGCGGGGCGTCGCAATTGTCGCAGTGGCCGCAGTCACCGGGAAAGTCCTCGCCGAAGCAGGCGAGCAAGGTGCGGGTGCGGCACGTCACCGCCTCGGTCAGCGCGACGATTTCTTCCAGCTTCGTGCGCATCACCCGCTTCTGCGCTTCCGGCGCCGCGGACTGCGCCAGCCAGTGCCGTGCCTGCGCCACGTCTTGGCCGCCGAACAACAGCAGCGTCTCGGCGGGGTCGCCGTCACGGCCGGCGCGGCCGATCTGCTGATACCAGGCCTCCGGGCTATCCGGCATGTCCAGATGCACGACGAACCGCACGTCCGGCCGGTCCACGCCCATGCCGAATGCGATCGTCGCGACCACGATCAACGGCTCGCCGGACCGGAAGCGCGCCAGGGCATCACGCTTATGCTCTGGATCCAGACCGGCATGGAATGCGACCGCCGAAAGGCCCTTGTCGGAAAGCCGCGCCGCCACGCGCTCTGTCTTGGCGCGTGAGCCGCAATAGACGATGCCGCATTCCCCAGGATGCCGGGCGAGGAATTCCAGCAGTTGCCCGGTCTCGCTGGTCTTGGCCTCGGCGGCGAGATGCAGGTTCGGGCGGTGGAAACTCGACAGAAACACCGCCGCGTCGTCCATGCGCAGCGCGCTCAATATGTCGCGGCGGGTGCGCGGATCGGCGGTCGCGGTCAGTGCGATGCGCGGCACGCCGGGGAATTTCTCCGGCAGGCAGGCGAGTTCGCGATACTCGGGGCGGAATTCGTGCCCCCATTGCGAAACGCAATGCGCTTCGTCGATTGCGATCAAGGCAAGCGGAAATCGCGACAGCCGATCGAGGGTGCCGTTCGCCAGCAACCGCTCCGGCGAGACATAGAGCAATTGCAATTGCTCCTCGATCAGGTCGCGGGTGACGCTCCGAGCTTCGGCGGGGTCGAGGTCCGAATGCAGCGCGCCGGCGGCGACGCCGAGCTGGCGCAGCGCCGCAACCTGATCATCCATCAGTGCGATCAATGGTGAGACCACCACGGCGGTGCCAGGACGGCACAAGGCAGGCACTTGGTAGCACAGGCTCTTGCCGCCGCCGGTCGGCATCAGCACCAGCGCGTCGCCGCCGGACAGCACGTGGCTGATCACCGCTTCCTGGGTGCCGCGAAAGCCGGCGAAGCCGAATATGCGGCGCAGCACCGCGTGGGGATCCGCGGCTGGTGCGCCGTCGAGCAGGGATTGCAGCACGATCAGTGTCCGCCGAAGCTGATCTCGACGCGGCGACTCTCCTGCGACGACAGCGCGAAATGCACCGAGCCGTGGCCGTAGCCGATCAGCCGATGCTCCTGAATACCATCGGCCTGCATCTGGTCCATCACCATCTGCGCGCGGAGTTCGGTCAAAAGGATATTCGCCTTGCGGCTGCCGGTGGGATCGGCAAAGGCGTTGACGTGGACCGGCGCGGCTGGATGGGTTTTCGCGTAACCAGCCGCGTGACTGATGACCGCCTGCGCCGCGTCATCCAGTTTCGCGGACCACTCCTGAAAGAACACCACGTATTTCGGCGAGGCTGGTTCGGCGGCATGTGCCCGCATCACGATGAAACATATCAGGAACGAGACCATGATGCGGCGCATCGCCGATTCCCTCGCGAGCAGGACGAGGCATTCTCCTGCCGATGGGTAAACGCCGCGTCAATCGCGATGCGATGTTGGGCGGTTTCTTAATCAATTTGGCGGAGGCTGGTGCGGTATGCAGGAGGACAGGCAATGCCCGATACGCCGGTTGCGCCGCGTGAGGACGCTCCCTACGATCCCGTCATGGAAGCACGTGTCTCCCGCCTGGAGGAGGACATGCGTGAGGTGAAAGCTGCGTGGTCACGCTCGGAGGCGAGCCTCGTCCGCATCGAGGCGATGCTACAGGCGACGCTGCCGCACCTTGCGACCAAGGCGGATCTGGCAGAGCTGCAGCTTCGGACCGAAGCCAGCATCGCAAGCCTGCGGGCGGAGACGAAGGCGGACAATACCGACCTGAAGCTCGCGATTGCGCGGCTGGATGCCGACAAGCCGAGCAAGACCTACATGTGGGGTGTCCTGGCGGTATTGCTCACCGCCTATGCCTGCGGCCTGGCCGCGCTTGCGGTGCTGAAATAGGTGCCGGCACTACGCCGCGGCGGCCACGGCCTTCCCGCCCGACAGTCTCCAGATCCGGTCCAGCCGCTCCACCCCGGTCAGCCGATGCGCAATCAGCAATACCGTGCGCCCTTGCGCTATATCATTCAACGTGGCGAGGAAGGCGCGCTCGGTTTCCGCATCCAGGCCGGCACAGGGCTCGTCCAGCACCAGGATCGGCGCCTCGGACAGCAGCGTGCGGGCCAGAGCCAGCCGCCGCCCCTGGCCGCCGGAGAATTGCGTGCCGCCTTCGCCCACCCAACTGTCCAGCCTGTCCGGCAGGGCGCGCACGAAATCGCCGATGCGGGCACCATCCAGAGCGGTCCATAACGCCGCGTCGTCAGCGTTGGGTCGCGCGAGCAAAAGGTTGGCGCGGATCGTGTCGTCGAACAGGTGGGTGGCCTGGCTGAGCCAGGCGAAACGGGCGTGGACCTCGGCGGCGGAGAGCGATGCGAGATCGGTGCCGCCCAGCAGCACGCGACCTTGCTGCGGCGCTGCCACTTTCAGAGCCAGCGCCGCGAGCGTGGATTTGCCGGCGCCGGACGGACCCAGCACTGCCACGCGGGCGCCTTCCGGTATTTCCAGCGTCAGGCCATCCAGGACCGGCGGACGGTCCGGCGACCAGCGGAAATGCACCGCTTCGAAACGCAGGACGAAGCTATTGGGGAGTGGTGCGGGAATGGGTGGATCGGGGACGGGAACCGGCGCTTCGGCGGTTTCCAGGACACGCCGGGCGGCGGCGGCGGCGTGGCCAGCGAGCGCGCCTGCACGCGGCAGGCCACCGATCGCCTCGAACGCGGCGGTGACCAGGAACGCGGCGACCACGGCGCCGATCGGATTGGTTCCCGCCGCGAGCAGTACTGCAAAGATTGCCGCCTGGCCGCACAGGAAACTGCCGGCGCCCGCCAGCGCGGTGCGGCGGGCCAAAGCGTGCTGTGCCGACAGCAGCGCGGATTCGCGCGCCTGCACGCTGGCGATCATCCGGCCCTCGGCACCAAAGGCGCGGACCTCGCGCAGGCCGGTCAGCGCATCGAGCGCGGCGATACGAAGAGCGCTGGCGGTGGTGGTGAGCCGTCCGCCGGCCTCGGTGGCGGCACGGGCGGCGAGAAACGGCAGCAGCAGGGCGGCAATGGCGAACAGGATACCGATCGCGGCTGCCAGCGCCGCCGCGTCTCGGCCGATCACGATCAGCAGCGCCGGCAGCAGCACGACGGCACCAGCCAACGGGATCACGATGCGGAGGTAAAGCCCGTCGAGCGCCTCCACGTCGCCGACCAGCCGGGCGAGAACGTCCCCGGCGTGGCGGAAGCCGAGGCCGCCGGCGGCGGTGCGCGCCAGATGGCGGAAGAACCAGACGCGCAGATCGGCCAGGGCGCGGAAGGTGGCGGCGTGGGTGACGAGGCGCTCGAGATAGCGCCCGGCGACGCGGCCGATGCCGAGCCAACGCAGCGCCAGCGGTGCCACGAGAGCGCCCGCGGCGACGGCGGTGCCGATCAGGGCGCCGGATACCGCCATCAACGCCACGCCACAGCCCAGGGCGGCGAGGGATATCACCAGGCCGGCGGCGAGCCATCCGGCCCGGCCTCGCCAGAGGGCGAGAATGCGAAGCAGGTCCATGGCGCGCGTTATTGCGCGCGTCGGGACGGACGGGAAGGGGAGGGACGAGTTCGGAACGAAGGTGACGGCGTGTGGATCGGCGCTTTGTTTGGCCTACCTATCGGCAGCGCCACGGGCGTTTCCGTGAGTCGATTGAACGCACCTGGCGACACGATCAGCACCGGTCGCGTTCCCTGTTGCTCATGGCCGGATGTGGGATCGAGTGAGACGAGATAGATGTCGCCTCGCTCCATCACAGCAACTCGTTGCCGACCGGCTTGGATTCGAGCCAATCCCGATCTTCGGTGGTCAGCTCGACCGAAGCATCGCATTGGGCCAGCAGCTCGTCGAGCGTGTAGCGCGGACGCGCGTTCGGCTCGATCACAAGCCGGCCATTATCAACCGTGAGGCCAACCTTTGCCCGGGCCGACAGGTCCAGGACGCCGAGCAATGCCGGGGGGACGGCCAGCATGACCGATCCGCCGACCTTGCGCAGGTTCGTGGTGTGCATGGGCATTTCCCAAATGTTATATGGGAATATAACATTCCGAGCGGCGACTTTCGATGCCTGTCTGTCCGGGTCGTGCAACCCAGAGGCGATGGGATTCCAGGTCACGTGGAGGTGCTCTGTGCGCGCTGCTATGGCGCGAGGTCCACAGGTCGATCGCCGGGATCGAAAGCGACCCGGCAAAGCGACCTGAGGGCGGCAAGTCGATCGATGTCCAACGTATAACCGCCTTGCATGTCATTCTCAGCATCATCGGCAAGGATCACGCGAAGGCCTGAAAGATCTTCAATCTCGAATCGAACTTCCAGAACCGGATAATCGATCGCTGGGTCAAGAGCTTGCAGTACGAACTGGCGAAGAGTGGTTTCTGCATGCGCCATGAGTGGTATAGTTTCACAGTGCTGTGCTGGATTTCGTCATCATGCAGTAGCCGACCGCAGCCACGATAGACAGCTCCAGCCAGGAATGGTTGGTGATCCCCCGTATATGCCGCCTCAGCGAGGGATAGGTGGTATGCGCGAGTGGTCAGTCAGGCAGGACCGCTTGTGCCTCGATCTCCACTTCCAGCTCGGGCAGCACCAACTCCGACACTTCCACCAGGGTGGAAGCCGGGCGGTGTTCACCGAAATAGCGCTGCCGCAGCGGGTTGATCAGCTTGCGGTCGTCGATGTCGATGAGGAAAACGGTGACCTTCACCACATGCTCCGGTCCGGCGCCCGCGGCTTTCAGGCAGCGATCGAGATTCCGCAGTGCCAGGTCGAATTGCTCCACGACGTTGTCCGGGACGTTGCCGGCGGCGTCCATGCCGACGGTGCCGGAAACCCAGATCAGGTTGCCGGCGCGGACCACGTGGCAATAGTGGCTGACCGGAGGTGGCTGGTCATCGAGCAGAAAGCGCGTGATTGCGGGCATGATGGGGTCTCCAGGGGTGGGGATCTTCAGCTACTTGTACCCGGACTCAGAGAAAGGCGACACAGCCCACGCCCCGTCATTGTTGGGGTGGACGGCCCCACGGCATCGTGTGCCAGACTTGGGGCTGTGTACAACCAAGACCGGAGCCGTCCATGACCCAGTTTAGCCGCATTGGCCTCGACACGTCGAAGGCTGTGTTCAC
>Ga0335075_10001308_pt1 | contig 41136 bp, 26 predicted proteins | sample Lox_Sample_24_FD_206723 | JGI IMG/M metagenome (GOLD analysis project Ga0335075, IMG submission 206723) | Soil microbial communities from Loxahatchee National Wildlife Refuge, Florida, United States - Lox_Sample_2.4 | ecosystem: Environmental > Terrestrial > Soil > Wetlands | place: USA...
CGATTTCCCTCCCGAACTGGCTGCCATCCATATTCGAGGCGACGTTCTTCCCCTGCGCGAAACGGTTGTTGCCGGTGCGCGCCCGCTGCTGCGAGCGCTTTTTCTTGCCGTCGGCATTGTTCTGCTGGTCGCCTGTGCTAATGTAGCGACCCTGCTGCTGGTTCGCGCGGTCCGCCGCCGGCGCGAGCATGCCGTGCGTCTTGCACTCGGAGCGCGCCCGGCTGCTATTCTTCGCGAGTCCGTCAGCGAGGGTGTCATCCTGAGTTTGGCTGGCGGTGTTCTCGGCCTGGCTCTGGCGGCTCTCGCTGTTCGGGTGGCGGTGCCACTGCTTCCGGAATCCATGCCGCGCATCGACAGCATCTCTGTCAATGCCGGCGTTGCGGCGTTTGCCTTTTTCGTCTCGGTGGCAACCGGAATCCTCTGCGGCCTTGCTCCCGCATGGGCCGCTGTCCGTACCGACCCGCTGGATGGTCTGAGAGAAGACGCCCGCGTCGACACCGGCAGCCGCCGTCAGAGCTGGCTCCGCTTCTCGCTCGTCGTTGCCGAAATTGCCATCGCCACGGTCCTGCTGACCGCGTCGCTTGCCTTCCTGCGCAGCTATCAGCAGATGCTCGCGGTCAATCCGGGCTTCCGCCCCGACCACGTGCTCATCGCCGGTTATGAGTTACCGAAGGAGCAGTACGGGACCGAATCGTCCGTGGCCACGTTCAATCGCGAGGTCGTCAGCCGCCTTGCTGCGCAACCGGCAACGATAGCTGTAGGCCTGGCCAACACTCTGCCCGACACCGGTGGAGAGGGACTCGGCGGATTCACCATCGAGGGCACATCGATCGCCGGATGGAGGCTGAGGTTTGCTCCCTTTATCGAGACCTATGGCGATTATTTCCGCGCGCTGGGCATCCCCATCGTCGGCGGCCGTGCTTTCACTGTCCGCGATCGAACCGGCGCGCCGCTCGTATGCATCGTCGATCGATCCATGGCCCGGGAAGAGTGGCCCGGCCAGAATCCCATCGGCAAACGGCTGCACCTCGGGAATCCCAAACACAGCCTGCCCTGGGCTACGGTGGTGGGCGTTGTGCCTGATGTCCGTATCGATGCGCCCGATGAACCCGCCGGTGAGCAATGGTACTTCCCGCTGGAGCAACCGGCGATTCTCGAGGGCAACGCCGCGAGTGGGGTGCTCGATCTGTCCAGCGGCTGGATAGCCCTCCGCTCGACGCTGCCGCCTCAGCAGATGATCCACACCCTGCGCGTGGTCGTCGCCGGCATCGATCCGCGGCTGGCGCTCGACCCGGTGCAGCCTATGACCGACGCCATCTCCGCGGTGGAGGCGCCGCGCCGCTTCAATACGGGGCTGATCGCCGTCTTCGCCATGATCGCTCTGCTGCTCGCAGGCATGGGCATCTATTCTGTCATCGCCTTCAGTGCCTCCCAGCGGACCCAGGAGATCGCCGTGCGAATCGCCCTTGGTGCGCAGCGCGGCGACATCGCGCGCCTGGTGCTCGGTGCAGGCGTAAAGATTGCTGTCGCTGGCTGTCTCCTGGGCGTTCTGGGTTCTCTCGCCATCTCTCGGCTGCTGGGCGCATTCCTCTTCGGCATCGGCGCCACCAACCCAGTGGTCTACACCGCAAGTGTCTTCCTTATGCTGACCCTGGCGATTCTTGCCTCGGCATTGCCGGCGCTGCGCGCCGCGGCCGCCGACCCTGCCCAGGCTCTGCGTTCGGAATAGCCCCGCAGTCATCCGTGCGGCGATCAGGCGAAACGTGTTCTGGACTGATTGGCTGAAGGGACACCCAAGCTATCCAGGCAAAGCTATCTGCCGTATTGGTGCGCTGTCGTCGTCCGAATTCGGCAGCGCGGAATCCTGAATTGAGCTTACGTCCACTTACCCTGGCCTTCGACAATCGTGATGTAACGATCGATGGGCAAATCCGTGAAGCGCTCGGTCTTCCCGCCAGGCAGCGGCCACTTGATCTCGACCCAGTCCAGCCCTGGGCGCTTGCCGATTCCAAGAACCATGCGCGGATCATGGCTCGAAAGATAACTGCCGCCCCCCACTTTCATCCGGTCCTGTTTTAAGTCCTGCGCCTGGTAGGTAACCCGCGCCCCAATCGCGTCCCGGTTCGATCGGGTCCCCACCAGCTTGATTCCGAGCCAGTGATTCTGCGCCCCCGCCGTGTTTCGCAGCAGCAGCGGCGCTCCGTCATTGACTCCAATGAGAACGTCCACCGCGCCGTCGTTATTGAAATCGCCGATCGCCAGTCCGCGCCCTGAAATTGGCTGCTCGAAGATTGGCCCGCTCTGTTGGCTGATATTGCGGAGTCCCTTGCCGGTGCCACGGAACAGCAGGGGCCGCTCTTCATACGTCACCTGGGAGTGGATTCGGTCGATCAAATCGTCGGGATTTCCGTTCGCCAGAAACAGATCCAGATACCCATCGTTATCGAAGTCGAAGAACTTGAGCCCCCACCCGCTCATCAGATAGGTGGCAGAGGCAACGCCGATCTGAACGCCATCGTCGTCGAAAGTCTCGTCATGATTGTTGCGGTAAATCGAGTACGACTGGCGATCGAGGTTGGCGACGAAAAGATCCATGAAGCCGTCCTGATCGTAATCCGCGGAATCCACGCCCATTCCTGATCGAGCGCGCCCGTCGGCGCTGTAGGCTACCCCGGCGATTTCTCCGATCTCTTCAAACTTCCCGTTTCCTCGATTGAGGAAAAGGAAATTTCGGACGGTGTCGTTGCTCACGAAGAGGTCCATCAAGCCGTCATTGTTGATGTCGGTCGCAACCACTCCCCACGCTTTTCCTAACTGGCCGGCGATGCCTGATTCTCTGCTGACGTCAGTGAACGTGCCGTCGCCGTTATTGCGAAAAAGCCAGCTCGGCATGGGCGTGTAAACCGTAGGAATGCAGTAGTGCCGCAGGCCATCCTCGTGGATGCCGCAGGGCTTGTTCAGCTCTTTGCTGAAATCGACAAACCGGCAGACGAAAAGATCGAGCAATCCGTCGTTGTTATAGTCAAACCAAACCGCGCTCGATGACCATCCCGGGGCCGCCACTCCCGCCTTCTCGGTCACGTCGGTAAATGTTCCATCGCCGTTGTTGCGGTAGAGGATGTTTCTGCCGTATTGGGTAACGTACAAATCGGGCAGCCCGTCGTTATCGTAATCGCCGGCCGCGACGCCCTGGCCGTACCCCCCGCCTGCGACTCCCGCTTTCTCCGTTACCTCCGTGAAGGTTCCATCCCGATTATTGCGATACAGCGCGTTGCGGAGCGGCGGATTGGGATTGTAGAAATCGCATTTGCCGCTGTTCACAAGATAAATGTCCATCCAGCCATCGTTGTCGTAGTCGAGAAATGCGCAACCCGGCCCGGAACTTTCGGGAAGATACTTTTCGGCGGATTTTCCCGCCGTATGCTTCCACCTGATGCCGTCTGCCTCAGGAGGAACCACAACGAAGGGAAACGGTGTTGCAGCGGCCGAGGCCAGCAGCGAATGCCGCGGAATCAGCAGCGCGCCAGCGATCATCTGTGATACAAACTGCCGCCGTGTTAATCGCGTTGTGCGTATTGGATTCATCGTGTCGGCGCGGCCTGTGTCCGGATGTCCCCGAGTCTGCGGCGGAGTGCTCCGGAGATAACAATCATTGCTGGGGTGGCGGTTCGGCAGGCGCACCGGAGTGATCTGCAGAACTGAGGCTCCGGAGAATCGCAAATTCCTTTTCTGCTTCGGCCTTGTTCCCGGTTCTCGCGAATGCGGTCGCCAGCGCGTTGTGGATGTCGGGATTTCCCGGTGTCAGCCGCTCGGCATGCTGCAGCGGGGCAATGGCCTCCTGATATTTCTTGTCGCCGAGCAGGGCAACTCCCCATCCGAGGTAAGCCTCTGCAAAATTCTGATCGAGTTTTGCCGCCTGTGAAAAGCGGGCAATCGCTTCGTCAAAGTCCTGGGCCTGCTGCGCAAGTACTCCCAGGATGTATTCTGCATCGGCGTTGCCGGGATCGATCTGCAGCTCTTTCAGGAACTCCTGCTTGGCGCGGGCTTGGGCGTCCGGTCCGCCATCGGGCTGCGAGAGCAACAGTCTGCCCAGCAGAAAATGAATGCCGCGGGCATTAGGATCCTGCTTGAGTATCTCCTCATATTCAAGCTCTGCCGGCACCCACTTGCCCTGTTCTTCCAGTGCCTCGGCATTCAATTTGTGAGCAGCCGTGGAATGCGGCGCAGTACGGGCGAGGTCCAGGGCTGTCCGCGTCGATAAGTCAGAGTAGGCATGAACGATGACGTACAGTACATCGGGATCGCGGCCAAACTGGCCGCTGAGCTGGCGGATGAAATCCAGCGCAGCAGGCCGATCGTCGATGGCAAGAGAGCAGCGAATTCCGAGTACGCCGGCGAGCTTTCGAGTTTCGGCAGGAAGCGCAGCCGTCAGAGCTCCCCTGAGGGCGGCAATCGACTCACGGCAGTGACCCTGTTGGGCCAGAGCGATGGCCTGCTGAGGTGGGATGCCGCTTGCCGGTAAAGCAGATCCGGTGTGCTGAGCGCTGGAACTGAATCCGGGAAGCAAGGCAACTGAGAAGAAAAAAACGGCGGATGATTTGACCCGGGCGCTACCCATTTCTGCACAGTCTGCTTTGCAAAAGATTTTCCATCCAAAATAGCAAATCACCGCTACAGGCGCAATCTGCGCCCGTAGCGATGATTTGCGGTTTTTTCATCGGTCAATAGTAGAGCTTTAAGGCCAGCTGGATGTTCCTCGGTGGTTGAGCGCTGGTAATCTGCCCCATGGTTGACCCGATGGTTGTGTTTGGAGCGTTGTATTGAACGTGATTGAAGGCGTTCACAAAGTCGGTTCGGAATTGCAGCCGCAATCGCTCCGTCAGCGGGAAATCCTTGTGGACACTGGCGTCGACATCGGTGTAACGCGGCGAACGGAGGCCTGCGAGCTGGGGCGAACAGTTTCCGAAGGTGCCAATCGCCGGTTGGGTGAAGTTGTTGTTGTTGGTGAACCACTGGGTGCCGATGCCCGGGATGGGGGTGTTTTCGATCGACGGCAGCGAGTTACAATCCGCCCGCGCCCCGCGGCTGAATGTGCCGGAGTTGTCCGACGCTCCGAAAATCGGCATTGGCCAGCCGGTACGGAACGACACGATCGGGCTCACCGCCCACCCGCCGATTACTTCATCGGCAGACTTGCGCACGCCGCTGGCAAATTGCTGGCCGTGCCCGAAGGGCAGCTGGTACACAGCATAGGCTGACAGTACGTGAGTGGCGTCGTAGTAGCATGGCGCCCACTCCGACCTCTGATCATAGACGTTCTGCCAGTACGCCGAAGCGCTCAGGGCATTATTCCATGCTCCGTAATACCCGGTGCTGTCAGACATGCATTTGGAGTACGTGTAGGAAACTTGTCCCTGAAGGCCGTGAGACATTTCCTTCTGCACAATGGCCTGCAGGGAGTTGTATTCCATATTGCCGTTTGATTTCGTGCCCGAGATAGTTGCCCCTTCGTTGATTCCACCATTATCCGTCGACAGAAGATTTCCGTTACTGTCTGTCAGAGCGGGGTTGCCCAGCACGCTGTAGAGCGTCAGGTTCTTGGAAAAATAAGGGCTGTTCGCCGTACACGGCGGAGTGCCGCAGGACGAATTCGACTGGAGCACCCTCTGTCCGTAGTCAAACGGCACCATCAGATGGGTACCCTTTTGGCCCACATACCCGACCTGGAAAGTCGTGCCGCTCGCAATCTGATGCTGAACGGCCAGGTTCCACTGATACGCGAGCGCCGGCTGCACATTGGGATCCCACACCCGCAGAAGTGCCTGGGCGTAGCAAGCGTAAGCCGGTGCGGCGCATGACAAGTTGGATCCGGTGCCTACAATGCCTTCGCTTGTATCCGTGAGGGGCAGGTTATCGTCGTTGTAAACTGCGTTGATTTCAGCCGGAGTGAACGGCGGGTTGAGAGTAAGCCGGAGGTTTGTCCCCGTACCTTCAAGATAGGAGGAGACGGTGAACGCCCCCCGCAGCACAGTATGGTTATCCAGCCATGAGGGCGTCCAGGCGAAACCGATGCGCGGCTGGAAGTCCCTCCCGCCGTAGAAGCCGTTATAGAGCGCGCGGCTGGCTCCATCCTGGCCCGCGAGCTGGATCTGACCGGTATCGATATTGTAATTGACCTGTTCGTTCTTGCTTTCAGCCCAGGGCGTGTGCGCTTCGTAGCGCAGGCCCAGGTTCAGCGTCAGGCTGTCGGTGGCTCGCCACGTGTCTTCGGTGTAGATACCGATGACGTTTTCGTACTGCTGCCATGTGGCGCCTGTGCTGACGCCCCGGCCGTACTGGTACGGGAGGCCGAGCACAAAATCCGCCCCGCCGTCGCCCGTTCCCGTTCCTGCCGAAGTGGGGGTCTGGGCGGAAAACCTTCCGTCGAAGTCCATCAGCCCCAGCTCTCCGTTGTTGCCGGCGTAGAACGTCAGGATGGTTTCGCGCAGGTACTGGCCGCCGAATTTAAAGCTGTGCCGCCCACGGGTCCAGCTCACTGCGTCTTCAGCCTGCCAGACGTGGTCGTTGAAGCTCTGGGTCTCCTCCGCCTGCCCAAGACTGGAAACCGCGGTGTTGGAAAAGTCCAGGGACAACAGGCCGTCCACGTTCGCAGGGTTGCCGTTTCCGATGCCCAGGGTGTTTCCTGCATCGCCGACATTCGAATCCCAGCTGTTGCCGCTGTTGAGGGTAATGTGGCTCCATCCCAGGCGAAAGTCATTCAGCAGGTTGCCTGACAACGTCCTGGTCCAGTCGCCCACTGTGTTGTAAATCGGCGTTGTTGCATAGCTGTTGCCATACAACTCCTGCGAGTAGGTGGCTGGATTGTTCTGATATGCCTCGGTGAAGCGGTAGGAAAGGCTGTCCTTGGAATCGACCCTGTAATCGACCTTCAAGTCGCCCTGATCTACGTTTTCGGCGGATTGCGAGGTGTTCACCGAGTTGTTCTGCAACTGGCTGTTGACGGGGCTGGTGTAGAGGTTCGAGGAGAACAGGTTGGCCGCTACCGGGCTGATCATGGCAGCAGGAATCTGGTCGTACGGGAACGGATTGCGAGGCGAGGCGGGCGTGGACGAAGGAGTACACGGCGCGGTGAAGGATGCGCATGGGTTGTATAGCTGCGCGACCACCGGATCGCCAGGGGCACCGGTATTGTGGCAAACCCCGGTACTATCAAAGGTTCCCTTCGCATTGGTACAAAGTGCGCCGAAGTTGCCCGAGCGTTCCGCCGTGGTGAACACCGTAAAGGGCGAAGATGAGGTGGGTATATCGAAACGCTGGCCCTGATAATCGGCGAAGAAGAACAGCCGGTCCTTAAGGATCGGACCGCCGGCCGTAAAGCCAAACATGTTCCAGCGGATTGCGTTTTTCGGAAGGCCGGCTACATCGTTCGACCAGCTGTTCGCATTCAGGACATCGTTGCGGAGATATTCCCATACATCGCCGTGGAAGCTGTTGGTCCCCGATTTTATGGTGGCGTTGACGATGCCGCCCTCGAAATTTCCGAACTCGGCGGGAGCGTTGCTCGTGATCAGGTTGAACTCCGCAATAGCATCCGGCGCCGGCGTGTAACCCAGCAGGTTGTCCGAGACCTGGTTATTGTCCATGCCGTCCAGCAGGAAGTTGTTCGCCTGCTCGCGGTTGCCGTTGATCAGCGGTCGGCCTCCATAACCAGCGGTATTGTTGCCGTTGTTGAAGCTGCTGGGATCGGTCGAAACCGCGCCCGGAGCCAGGAGCGTGAGCTGGACATAATTGCGCGAGGCGAGCGGAAGGTTGTCATTGGTCGCCGCGTTCATAACCGTGCTCACCTGCGTGGAGTCCGTTTGCAGAACTGGCGGCGCGCCGGTCACTTCCAGCGTCTCCGTTACCTGCCCAACCTTCAGCGCCACGTCGATGCGTGCAACCTGATCGACCGTAAGCACAAACGCGGCGTGGGAGACGGTGGCAAAGCCGGCCTTCTCAACCGTGAGGGTGTAGTTGTCCGCCGGCAGTGCCGGAATCCGATAGAGGCCGGCATCGCTGGACACAGCGCTGTAACTGATACCCCGATCGACTGAAGTTGCTTTGACCGTAGCCCCGGGAACAGCCGCCCCGCTTTGGTCAGTGATAGTGCCGACGATTGTAGCTGTGACTTCCTGACCCCGTACCGAAGGGACCAGAACAGTCAGAATAGCCAGCATGGAACCGAATAAAGAGAGTGCTCTCCTGCTCATCTCAACGGCCTCCAAAAGAGAGTTGAACTGCGCAAACTGCCTTTGCTGTTTGTGTTTCCAGAACTTACACTCGGCTCACAACAGAATGAATGCGGGGCAATTCCATATAAACGTGACCGAGACGATAGGCAACACCGGGACAGGAGCAATGCGCGCCTGTCCTGCACTGCTGGCTGGCTAACTTAACTTCTGACCCAGAGCACTTCTTACGTAGAGCGCATTTCTGATAAAGAGCGGGGAAATGAGGATCAGAAATGTGGGAACTAGCGTATGGCGAATCTCATAAAAATGCAACTGCTTTTTCTGCGATGTTCCACAGTTGAGCTATATAGCACGTTCACAACCCTATATAGCAATGCCAAAACGGGTGTCAAGCCCCTCCGGAATCGCGGGGATGTGGGGTTTTCCGTCGCGAAGGCGGCGACGGAGACCGGAGAGGCGGGGTTTGCGGTCGCAGTGTCGGCGAATATGTGCGTCGGAGCAGATTTGCGGCCCACTTCCGGAGCGGCATAGCCAGACCCCGGCTCGCAGTATGAGCGGCCGGTGTTTACATTGTCGGGGGTTCGATGCTATGGTGTCCGCTATATAGCGATCAGTTCTCTGCCGAAAAGCCGCCCTATAGCAGATGCGCTGCTGAGAGCCGGGGCCCGTTTCGGCGGCGGGCTGAACCTGCGCAAGACCTGAGGTCCGATCTGATGAGACCGCTCCCGGTATTCGCAGCGAAGAGGACGACCCGGAACCGCATTGAGGAACCAGCCTATAAGCAGATTCAGAAGGCCATCCGGCGGCGGATCGACTCAGGACAACTGAAGCCCGGGAATCCCGTTCCCTCAGAGCGTGAGCTGGCGCGCCTGCACAAGGTGAGCCTGATGACCGCGCGCCATGCACTGAGTGAAATGGCGCGGGACGGAATCGTCGACCGGCGGCACGGAGCGGGAACCTTCGTGGCTCCGCCCCGGGTTCAGTTCAACAAGCTGCTGGGCTACACAGAGCAGATGGCCAGCCTGGGGCTTACGGCCAACTCGCGGGTGGTTTCGTGCGGGATTGCCACGCGGGAGCACGAAATCGCCGCGCGCCTGGGACTGGCGCCGACCGCCCGGCTGGGCAAGGTGGAGCGTGTCCGGCTGGCGAGCGATGAGCCGGTGGCGCTGGAGACCTGCTACTGGTCGGCCGATGAGTATCCCAACCTGGTGGACGCGCCGCTGGAGCGGGTTTCGCTGTTTGGCGTGATGGAACGGGAGTTCGGCGTGGAGTTCGCCTACTCCGATGAGGAGATCGACGCCACGGATGCTGACCTGCGCCTGGCGGATCTTCTCGCAATCACGCGCGGGAGTCCGCTGCTGCGCATCCGGCAACTGATCTTCTCGACGAAGAGCCGCGCCACCGTGTACACGGTGGGATTCTACCGGTCGGGGCGGCACACGCTGCGCGTGCGGCGCTTCCGGTAAAGCCGCGGAGCCCGATAGAACAGGACGGAGCGAGAGTGTTGCGCCGCACCGACGGGAACGGCTTATTTGCGGCAGCACCGGCATCAGGGCTTGTCCGGTGTTATTCGCGCCGCCGCATTGACCGTGGCGACGTTTTTTGGTGGCCAACGCTGTTACTCGCGCGCGGCTGCGCATGCAGTTGTAATGACTCTCATGACTCAGGAAAATCGGAGGCAAGATTCTGATGGTTCTGCTCAAGTGGACGGCTCGTTCTGCTTCACCTGCGGCCCGGTTGTTCGTCGCGATCGTTCTGCCGTTTACCTCGCTTGTTAGTTGCGCGCAGGCACAGCAGTCCACTCCGGCCGTGCCCATGCAGCCGGAACTCCGGACCGGCGCGGCATATCGTCAGTTGCAGAAGAACGTGCTGCACTCTCGCCTGCTCGATGGCATGGAAGACCTCTCGCACTGGTCGTTGACCGGCGTGGGTACCATGACTCTCTCGACTACCGAGGTCAAACAGGGGCGTACGTCTCTGAGAGTCGCCTCCACGGACAACATTGGCCGCGTTGAGGGCAGCGGGGACTGGCAGGATCTTGTCGCCACACGCAGTTTTCCCTCTGAAGACTGGAGCCAGTACAACCGCATTTCCGTGTGGGTGTTCCCCGATATCCACGGGGCCCCCGCCATTTCACTGGATATAACCCTGCACAACGAGGGCGCGCATCTGCTGCCGGATGACCAGAACGAAGGCCGCGACGATTCCATTCCGATCGTCAATCACCAGTGGAACCATGTGGTGTGGGAGATCCCCTCGCTCGATCGCGACGAGGTCACGGGCCTCAGCTTCGGCTACTCCCTGCCACGCATGTTCCCCAATCCTGGCGACCAGACGGTTTTCTATCTCGACCAGCTCGAATTGCAGAGGGTTGTTCCCGACTACGTGGAAGGGTGGGACGTCGCGCCGGGAAAGATTGCCTTCAGCCACGCCGGATACTCGCCTGGCACGACAAAGACTGCTCTGGCCGGCGGGCTGGCAGCGCACGATTTTTCTTTGATCGACGAAACCACGGGTAAGGCGATCTATACCGGTCCGGTTGAGGACAGCAAGACCAGTCTGGGGACCTTTCAGGTGCTGGATTTTTCCTCGGTGCAGCGTCCTGGAACCTATTTCCTCCGTGCAGGCGACATAACTACGCGACCTTTTCCAATCGGTACGGACGTATGGCGCGACAGCATCTGGAAAGTCCTCAATTTCATGTACAGCGAGCGATGCGGCACGGTGATTCCAGGCATCCACGGTGTCTGCCATCAGGATGACTACACCGTGCACGGCGATCGGCGCATCGTCGTGAATGGCGGCTACCACGACGCCGGCGATACAAGCGTAACCGGGAATACTCCGGGCATGGCGTACGCTCTGTTCACGCTGGCCAGCCGCCTGCAGCAGGAGAACGACGATCCCGAGTTGCTGAACCGCGTGACCGAGGAAGCCAAATGGGGCCTGGCCTGGGTGCTCAGGACTCGATTCGGTGACGGCTATCGCAGCACCGGCCAGAACATCAGCTACTGGACCGACGGCATCATGGGAGATGCCGACGACCGCTTCGGCCAGGCTGTCAACGATCCGCAGTGGAATTTTCGGGTAGCCGCGGTGGAAGCGCTCGCCGGCCGGGTGCTGAAGACCAGCGATCCCGATCTGGCGCGCCGCAGCCTTGCCACCGCGAAAGAAGACTGGCAGTTCGCCGTCGATGGTCTGAAAAAAGCGCCGCCGGTGCCGGAGGTCTACGGACAAAGCGATAACCTCGAGAGGATCTCCTTCGGAGCGATCGCCTCAATCGAGCTCTACAAGGCAACTGCCGATCCCATCTATGCCCAGGAAGCCGTCGATCTGGGAAACCAGATTCTCGCCTCTCAGGAGCGGGCGCTTCAGCCGTGGAGCATTCCCATGACCGGGTACTTCTACACCGGCCCCGATCGGAAGTATCTCTTTCACCGCTTCCACATGGGAGAAGAGGAGCAGCCCATCGTGGCGCTGGCGCATCTGTGCGAGGCGCTCCCCGACAACCCAAACTGGATCAGGTGGTATTCGGCCATCGTCCTCCACACGAAGTATTACCAGGAAGTGGGGGCGCGCCTGGACGCGCCGTACAACGTGCTTCCCGCCGGTGTCTACAGGGTCAGCGGAGCCGCCGTCCTTCCCCAAAGCCCCGCCTGGAGGGCGCTGGAAACCGCGAGCCGCGCAATGTTCGTCGCTCAGGTACAACAGGGTCTTCACCTCGGCGGCGATGCCTGGCTGCGGCGCTACCCGGTGTGGTTCCAGTTCCGCGGAAACTCCAGCGTGTTGCTCTCCGAGGCCAAAGGCCTCTCCGTCGCGGCACAGTTGCGCGGAGATATCGGCGATGAAGACCTGGCGCAGCAGCAGGCCCAGTGGCTGATCGGCAGAAATCCTTTCTCCGCCAGCATTATGTATGGCGAAGGATATGACTGGACTCCCCTCTACAGCGTCCGGTCCGGCCAGATGGTAGGGGCGATCCCCGTGGGCATTGAGACAAAAGGCAACGCCGATGTGCCTTATTGGCCCAACCAAATCTGCTGGACTTATAAGGAGGTCTGGACTCAGCCCGCGGGCGAATGGATCTGGCTGATGCGCGATCTGAGCGGCCCCGCGATTCTCACCGGCGTGGTCGATCCCGGAAGCACCGGTGCCGTCACTCTTCTCAACACAGGCACCCGAGAAAACTTGAGCGTGCCCATTGCGGCGGATGGAAGTTTCCACGCGGCTATCCCGCAGGGGCGGTATCTTGCAGCCTATGGAGACGCGCACACTTCTCTCGTGGCCCTCGCCGGGGGCGCCAATTCAATCGACCTGCGCCGCGAGCATGCCGTCACCTTCACGGCCTCTTCCGATTCCGCGGGACCAGAATCTGTTATCCTGCGCGCGACCGTCGACGGAGCTGGCCGGCACACCGTTTCCGTGCGCGCAGACAACCTCCAACTCTCCGGGCCCGAATCGATTTCCATAGATCTCGGGAGCCAGGGCAACCGGGTCGTCGCCTGGCACGCCCGCATTCTGGACAAGTCCACACCGTGGGTCGCCGTGGTACTGCTGGATAACTCGCTCAATGGTCATGCGGAACTCAGCGGCGTGGCGAATCCCTGACCTTGTGCTGATGATTGAGAGGTCGGCAGCAAGGTTCGGATTCCCGGCCCGGGTATAGCTTGTGAAAGAGTTATCGGGTGCTGATCGGAAGCGGCGAATTCGGGATGTGCGACGTCCGGAGCGATAGAAACAAACGCATCCGGCACCAGCGTTAATACGCCAGGAGGCGAAATGAACTGGTTGTTCGGCGCAAAGAAAATGCCGGGCAGTTACGCAGGCCAGCACGTGAACTGCCGGTATCGCAGAGGCTTACTGGCCGGCGTCCTGCTCGTTCTTCTCTGCTCTCTGGCTCCTCCCGCGCTTCGCGCCCAGGCGGTACAGGCATGGCGTGGCCCCATCACCATCCCGACCTATAAGCTCGGCCAACCCGATCCCGATCCTGCCTTTCCGCTGAACCGCTCAATCGATATCTATCCCTATACGATGCTCGATGACCTGACGGACACGCGTGCTCCTGAAACGTATCAGGCCATCTATTTAGAAAATCAGTATCTGAAAGTTACTGTCCTCCCCGAGTTAGGCGGACATGTCTACTCGGTCTACGACAAAATCGATCGTCGCGAAGTTCTCTATCGCAATCATGTCATCAAGTACGGACTGGTAGGTCCACGCGGAGCCTGGATTTCCGGCGGGATGGAGTTCAGCTTCCCCTATGCTCACACGATGGATACCGTTTCTCCGGTGGAGTCGTTGCTCCGCCATAATCCGGACGGCAGCGCCACCGCGGTTGTGGGAGCGGTCGACTGGGTTTCAGGAATGCACTGGGAGATTGCGCTCACGCTCCGGCCCGAAACGGCGAGGCTGCAGGAGGATGTCACGCTCTTCAATTCGACACCGCAGGAGCACCTTTATCTGTTCTGGACGAATACGGCGGTGAAAGCAACCGATGACCTCCAGTACATCTATCCGATGCGGGAGACCATCAGTGATGATCCCTTTGCCATCGTGCAGAGCTGGCCCGTGTGGAAGGGCGTCGATCAGAGCTGGTACCGCAATGTGGCCCCTGCCATGGCAATCTTCGGCCGAGACGTTCAGCGCAATTTCTTCGGTGTTTATTACCATCAATCCGATTACGGAGTCGTGCATGTAGCCGATTTTCGTCAGGACCCCGGGAAGAAGATCTGGAGCTGGGGCACCGCTCCGAGCGGCAGGATATGGGACAAAATCCTGAGCGACAACGATGGCTCTTACAACGAGATCCAGAGCGGCCGCTTTTACACGCAGGGGTACAGGGAATTTATGCAGCCGCACCGGGTGGAGCAGTGGACGGAGTACTGGTATCCGGTGCGCGGCCTTCGCGGCGGTTTTGTTGAGGCCACGAAGGCCATGGCTCTCAACATCGTTTACCCACCCGACGCATCCCCCAGCGGGAACGCACTGATCGAGATCAGCCCGGTTCGGGATATTCCCGATGCCAGCCTCATCGTTACCGAGGGCAACCATGTTCTGGGGCGGTGGCAGCGGATTCATCTTGTACCGCTGCATCCTGCGGCCTGGTCAGTAACCTTGCCCAACGCGCAGCAGGCAAAGAAGGACCTGTGCCTGGAGGTTCGAAACGCGAGCGGTGATAGGCTCCTGCACTGGTCTGCAGCAGAGCCACTCGATGGCCATCCGAATTTCTCGCCTCGTGCAGGAACTCGCCTTCAGACTGAGATTCCCGACTCGCCGCAAACACCTACCGAGGCGCTGTTTCTCCGTGGGGAGTTTCTGCAGAAAGCGGGCAATCTCGGCGGCGCGATGAAGGTATACGATGAGGTGCTCGATCGGGATCCGAGCTACATACCCTCTCTGCTAAAAGAGGCTTGGTATCACTACCGCGCTGCCGATTTTGAGGAAGCTCAGAGGCTGATCGCAAGAGGCCTGCAGCGCGAAGACAACGATCCGCTGCTGGAATACGCCGCGGGCGTCATCGATCGCGCTCAGCAGCGGCTCGAACCAGCAAAGGATGCCTTCTGGGCGTCGATTCACTATGGCGGCAGACCCGCTCCTTCCTTCGTGGAGCTCGGCGAAATCGCGATTCAGGAGGCGAGTTATAGCCAGGCTGTTGACCTTCTGAAACGCGCTCTGGGCTACAATCCCCAGGATGCGCTCGCGCTGGCTGACCTCGCGGTTGCCGAACGCCTCGAAGGCGATGTGAAGGGCGCAGCCAGCGATTCCGCCCTCACGGTGCGTATCATGCCTCTCCTGCCGTATGCGCTTGCCGAGGAGGCGCAGGACCAGCAAGACGCCCCATCGCAGCAACAGGAAGCGTCCTGGCCGACGGTCATCAACTCAGACCTGCAAAACTATCTTGCCGTCGCCGCCTGGTATCACACCCTCGGAGTATGGCAGTCATCCGATGCAGTGCTGAAGACTGCCGAGTCCGGTCTTCCCGCTGCCCGGAAGTCCCCGATGGTCAGCTTCTATCTCGCTTCCGACGCGTGGCATGAGGGAAAACCGGAGCAAGCAGCCGCATACGCCCGGGAAGCTGCTTCATCTCCTGTCACAGACAGCTTCCCGAATCAGATCGCAGATGTATCCGTCCTCAGCGAAGTGCTTCAGCATGACCCCCATAACGCGCAGGCCGAATACGCACTGGGAAATTTCCTCTTTGCCCACGGTCGGTACGAAAAAGCAGCTACCCTGTGGCAATACTCGATGGATGGCGGCTTTCGCAATTCCGTTATCCTGCGAAATCTTGGCTTATATCAGTGGCAGGTCGAACATGACCCGGCAAAAGCCGCCAGTTACTATTCTGAAGCGATCCGGCTAAGTCAGCTGCAATACCGTCTCTATACCGATCTGGATGAAATCTATGAGCAGGAGGGAAACACGGCTGCGCGTGTGGACTTGTTCCGGAACGCCCCGCCTGCGGTCCTCAGTCAGGACACGGTGCGGGCACGCCGCGCGGTGCTTCTGCTCGAACAGGGCGAATACGATCGGGCGCTCACCTCGCTGGCCGATCATGTCTTCAAGCCGTGGGAAGGCGGCGTGGCCATCCACGAGATTTTCGTCTCGGCAAATATAGAAAAGGGCAGGTGCGCCCTCAGCCAGAACAAGCCCCGGGAAGCAGCCGAGGCCTTTCGCACCGCCATGCAGTATCCGGAGAGCCTGGGGACCGGTGAGCCGAGCCATCCCGATCTGGCGGAACAGTATTACTGGCTTGGTATTGCTCTCGAGGCACAGGGCAGCCATTCCCAGGCTGAATCCTCCTGGCAGAAAGCTGTGGCAACAGCGAGCGACAAGGACTCTGGCTGCACCGTGTACGCGGGTCTGGCCGATCTGAAACTTGGGCAACGGCAGGCGTCGACGGGACTTCTCAACAAAGCCGAGCAGGCTGCAAACCTTCCTGACTCCACGGCAGCGGACTACACGTGCGCTGGAGTTGCCGAACAGTTAACTGATCATCCTCTGCTTGCCCGCAGTGACTTCCAGCGGGCGATCCGCAGGGATGCGCTGTTCTGGCAGGCACGGTTGCGTCTTCAGTCATTGAGCGAAGACAGTCAGAACAGCGATGCCGAACCCCCAAAGCCGGCGCCTTCGCCGCACCGCTGACTGATCGCATGGGGCGAGACGATCAGGCCAGAGCAGCGAGTCCGAATCTATTGGACGAAAGTATCGACCGATACCTTCGTCCACTTTTGTCAATTCCGCCTGTGTGGCCTAATCACGGCATCGGTCTCGCATCTGCTCTCAAGGTGCGGCACCAGACTGCGCAGCCTGTGTAAGAGGATCCGGTCGGCGCCAACAACATCAAACCAGGTGTCCCGGCAATCTCAATTCCAGACATGCGACGTAACTCAGGAGAATCCAAATGAGCTTGATTGAACGCGCGATTGCGGCGAATCGCAAAAGAGCAGAGCATCACGATCCGTCTCTGGCAAACAAACCAGCACCGAAGATTGCCATCCTCACGTGTATGGACCCGCGCCTCAACCAGCTGCTCGAATGGCTGGACATCAGGCCCGCGGATGCAGATGTGATTCGGAACGTCGGAACCGCGGCGACCGAAGATGTCGTGCGGTCTCTGATGTTTTCCATTCACGTTCTGGGCGTCCGGGAACTCATGATCGTCGGGCACACCGGCTGCGGAATGGAAATGTTTTCTGAAGAAGACTTCGAGAAGCACCTCCACACAAAATGCGGGGTATGGGCAGTAGCTCCCGATAAATTCCACTGCTATTCCGACGTGAATTCGCAGACACAAAAGCAGGTGCTGAAACTCAGGTCCCACCCGTGGATCCCGTCGAATGTGGTGATTCGTGGATTTGTTTTTGATCTGTCGACAGGCCAATTGAGGGAAGTGACGCCGAAGGAAGCCAATAATCAATTGGCTGCATGAGAATTCGCGACAAGCATGGACGCATGTGGAGCTAGCCGTAGCTGCAGTGGCCGGCTCCGCAACCTGTCGGGGTGGACTGTGAGCATCTCGCAGCGAAGCCCCGCCGTGGCGATGAAGTCACCGGCGAAGCGAGGTTTACAATTGCATTTCGAGGGGGCGGTTGTGCACCACCGATGACCGTCCGGCCGTTTCATCGGAGACGGACATGAATAAATCGCCGGTAAGTCCTGATCGGGAGCGAACAGGGAATCCTGGGAGTTGGGGGAATTCATTTGCGACAGCGCGGCGGAATCTTCCAGCGCAGATCAAATCGGCCGATCGATGGGCGCGCGAGCTCACATAGGATTCGATCCGCTGCGTCAGCGCTGCCCGGCGACTCCATTGGGTCGCTCGCTCCGCCGGACGTACTCGAGCGCGCCCGCAATATCAAGCTGTTCCTCATGGACGTCGACGGAACCCTGACGGACGGTGGTGTCTGCCTCATCTCAACCACCGGCGCCGAGGATGCTGGGGATCCGGTGGTCAGCGAAATGAAGGTGTTCAGCGCACACGACGGGCAGGGTCTTTCGCTCGCCCACACCATGGGGATTCAGACAGGCTTCATCACCGGACGATCTTCGCCCGCCGTCGCCAGGCGTGCCAGGGAACTCAAAGTCACGTTCGTCTATCTCGGACAGGCGAAGAAGATTGAGGCATTCGAAGAGTGCGTGCACAAAGCTGGCGTAAGCGAGAGGGAGGTCGCCTATCTGGGCGACGATCTTCCTGACATTCCTCTGGCACGCCGGGCGGGATTGGCGGTGTGTGTGGCCAACGGCGCGCCCGAGTTAGCCGCGGTGTGCCATTTCACAACGCGCCGGGCGGGCGGAGACGGTGCGGCGCGCGAAGTCGTAGAACTTATATTGAAGTCCCAAAGGCGTTGGGAAGGGGCCGTGCCGCAGGCGCTTGCCTGAGCGGCAATCAGGCGAGGTTTCGCTTTGTCTCTCTCAAAATTCAATCACAAAGCCTTCCGCGCAAATCATTAGTGTCCGCCCTCAGGTTGAACCGCGGTCGCGGGTGGTTGATTCCTCAGCAGATTTCCGGTGGCAAACTCAAGGTTCACTGCCGCCAGAAACAACTGTGATTGTGCTGAAACGCTGGACAATCGAGCCTCGGCAAGCTCCTTCTGGGCGGTAACCACGTCGACCAGGTTCTTCACTCCATATTGGTATGCTTCCAGCGACGCCGAATAAGAGGAGTTAGCCGATGCCAGAAGTGCCACAGCGGCGTCGTGCTCGCGCAATGCAGTCTGGAATGAAATGTAAGCGGTCCAGACCTCGCGCGTCGTCTGATCGTGAATCGCCGTGAGTTCATCCTCCGCTTCCCGCCGCTTCGATTCGGCGATCAATAGCTCGTTCTTGCGGGCGCCGCCGTCGAAGATGCGCCACTGGATACCGGCTGCAACCGACCAGGTGGGCTCGCTCGCGGAACCCAGCTGGCCATAATCCGCCGTCGGCCACACGGATGTCTGCGCGGCCCATCCCGAAAGAACAATCTGTGGTTTATACTCTGCCCTGGCCGCACGAATGCGCGCCTCGTCCGAGCGGATTCGCAAAGCCTGCGCTGCGAGTTCCGGACGATCCTCCATCGCGCGATTGATCAGCGCCTCGATGGACATCGTAAGTTTCGCCGGCAACGGCGCACTCCTCCCGCTGTCGACTACGATGTCGGGGGACGGATCGGCTCCAACCGCTTCAGTCAGCGTGACCCGCGCAATCTGCTCGTCCCCATTCGCGGATTCCTCATCGAACACAGCCTGTGCCGTTTCGGCCCGCGCATTCAGTACATCGGGAAGAGTTGCCAACCCATTCTTTAGTCTGTTCTCTGCGGCGTCCTGCGTGGTTTGTGCAGTTCGCAGCGTCTCCTCAGCGGCCTGCAGTCTCTCCTGTGCAGTTACGAGCTGGTAATACGCCGTGGCGACGCGAAAGGCCAGCGCCTGATTCACCTGGATCACGTCCGCGCCCGCGGCCAGCTCCTCCGCCCTGGCGGAGCCCACCGTCGCCTCCCGTTTGCCAAAATCGAAGATGAGATATCGGAGCGTGATCTCAGGGCGGACAACCGGTACCTCAACCGTGACGTAACCGCGCGGAGCGAGCGGTTTCGGGAATGGATTGATCTCCCTTTCGTCGCCGGAAACAGCGAGGCCATCTAACTCGGGATAATAGGCGCTCTTTGCCACACCGAGTTCGCGTGCCTTCTGCTTTGCGCGCTCCCACACCACCCGCGTGCCGGGATTGTGGTCCTCGGCAATGTCGATCAGCTCAGCCAGCGTGTAAGGATGATCCGGATCCAGAATCGCTCGGCCCTCGCGAGGGGTTTCGCGAGCGACGCAGTCGGCGACAGCCGCTGGAGAAGACACCTCGCCGGCACACTGACCGGGAGCTCGCGGCGCGGAGAAAGCAAGAAGCAGCGAGAAGACCAGAATATTCAGTGGTGAGCGATATTCGATCAATCGAAACTACTCCCCGTTGACTGCCGGCAACGCGTCGCCCGGTGCCGGCCACGCCGATCTCATTTGGGCGCCGTCGCAGGAATTGCCTGTCTCGTCCAAGCTCTTCCCGCTGCCCGGTTGCGTTTGTTGCCTGACTCTCGACCGCACTGCCTCCTCGCCGCGATGACAAACGCGCTCAGCTCGCCGCCGCGTCCATCTCGGCCGCCCGCGTGGAACCGGACAACGGCTGTGTCGCCCTCAGTGTCGATTAGCGCAGAAGCACAGAGCCGAGTCCATTGGACGAACGTATTGGTGGATTCCAAAGTATCGGTCGGCACTACTGTCACCGGCCGCATACACCGGATATTGTCTCTGCAGCTCGACGACGCACGGCAACGTGTCGCCGACGACAACCTCGCGGAGAAAGTCGACCTGTCCAGCATCGCAACGCGCATCCGCCCAGGCAACCAACCTATGCCAAAGTCTTGATTGATACCTTCGTCCAATAGATTCGGCTCTCATCCCTGTGGCTCAATGGAAATGTGAAACCGGGGCTCTCCGGCGACCGCGAAATGTTTTGGATAAGGGGCATAGGAGCCAGCTTCGTTGCCCCGTTGCATCGGGCACGAATCGCTCGTGGGACCCGTATCGGCCGTGAGGAAACTGTCCTCTCGTGTCGTATCGGCGAGGCGGCGGATCCCATACGGGAGGAGATATTCGCCGGTTATGAGGTGCGCCTGATATGAACGGTGAATTGACGGAGCGCAGCCGGCGCCGAATGACCTCATTGCCCCTTCTTGCCTTTGCGGCGTCGTTCCCGCTGGCTGGCTGCTCCCACGCGCCCGAATACAGCATCCTGGGTTCTTTCTTCCCCGCGTGGATCTTCTGCTCCCTGGGTGGTCTTGCGTTGGCAGCGGGCGCGCGTGCTGTGATCGCCCGCACCGTTGTTGCCGAATACGTGGCCGCACCCGTGCTTTTGTATCTCAGTATGGCGACCTTCCTTGCTTGCGTGTTGTGGCTGCTCCTTTACAGCTAGGTGACGACCATGGCGAACCAGGATACCAGCGAGCCGGAGCGGCGCAATCGTCCCGCAAAGCTTCACTGGTACGGTCGCATCTTCACCGCGGCCATGGTTGTGCTCGCCATCGTCGGTGTGATTGTCGTTTCCCTGGTCACAGTGCAGCATCCTGAGACCGATGACGCCGAAGTCTTTGCCAACTACATTGGCATCGCCCCCGTCGTCGAGGGGCCCATATTGCACCTGAACGTTGCTGACAATCAGCGCGTCCGGCAGGGCGATCTGCTTTTTGAAATCGATGACCGTCCGTATAAGTATGCCCTTGACCGCGCCGTGTCAGACCAGGCCGCCCTCGAAGGCCAGATTGTTGACGAACAGCGGCGCATTCAGGCTGAAGTGCACGCCGTTACCGCCTCCGGCGCGGCAACCCGCAGCGCCGCCGCAAACGTCGACCGCGCGCAGGACTCGATCCGCGAGGCTGAGGCCGATGTCGCACACTCTGAGGCCGCGCTGGATCGCGCTCAGGTCGAGTGGGCTTACGCCGAAAGTAATCTGCATCGTGTTGAGCCGCTGCTTGCCAAACAGTTCGTCACCGTCGATTCGGTGGACCAGGCCCGCACGACAGAGCGGGCCGGCGCGCAGTCCGTGCACGAGGCCGAATCGCAATTGGCCATCGATCGAGCGCACCTGGACTCCATGCTGGCCGCCCTGGCGGAGGCGAAGGCTTCGGCTGAGCAGACTACGGCGCAGTTTCACCAGTCGCAGTCCAGCGTACTGACCCTCGATCCTCTCCTTGCCCAACGGCAGGGGCGCATTGCCGCAATCGCCAATGCCGAATATAACTACAACGAGTGCCGCGTCTACGCTCCATTCGACGCTCGAGTTACAAACCTCGTTATATCTCAGGGTGCCTATGCGCACGTCGGACAGGAGATCTTCACCCTGATCGACACTCGTGTCTGGTGGGTCCTTGCTAATTTCCGTGAGACCCAGCTCAGGCATATCCAGCCGGGTATGACTGCGGACGTGTACCTGATGTCCGATTCAAACTTGCGCTTTACCGGCATCGTCGAGAGCACAGGGTATGGTGTTGTACCCGACCCTTCGATCCTGGGCCGGTTCACGCCCGGCCTGCCCGACGTACAACGAACTCTGAGTTGGGTACACCTGGCCAGCCGCTACCCCGTCCGTATACGCATCCAGTCACCGCCATCCGGAGGTCTGCGTCTTGGTGAGTCTGCAGTGGTGGTGATCCGCGGATACAAACGGAAGCCCTGATATGGCGACCGGCGCCGCTCAATTCCGCCGTCAGGATATAGGCCGAGCCAATTCCTGGCTCTGGTTTCGTGAATTCGTCCGGTGGGAAATCGCTCCATATCCAGGACGCATCAACACCGTCACCCGCATGACGATCACGGTTACGCTGGTCATGCTGATCGTCGAGACCTTCCACATTCCTAACGCATTCCTGGCCGGTTACTATGCCATTCTCCTGGCTCGCGAAAATCTCGACGCCACATGGCGCGGTGCGCGAATGCTCGTCTTTGGTTTCGTCGGCGCCAGCCTCTACACCCTGCTCGGCATGATCCTTTTCCGTGGCTATCCCATCACCCACTTCTTCTGGGTTATCGGCAGCCTGTACCTTGTCTTTTTCGTGATGCGCACCGCGACTAACTATGGCGCCGCAGTCGGATTCGGCGTCCTGATTGGCGTTGCCCTGCCCGTGTGGGACAGCTCATGGCCCACCGAGCTGCAGGTGGAAGGTACTCTCTGGCCTGTCCTGATCATCGCCATCGGCACCGGCGTCACTGTCGGGATGGAAGCGCTCTACCGTATCTTCGATCGCTCCGATCCGCTCATCGCATCCGTCGATGATATGTTGCTTGCGGTCGAGCAGGTGGCCGAAAGCGTGGCCGCTCACCTTGCCCCGTCGGAGTCGATTCTCTCGAGGATTCATCAATACCATATGGTCGGCACTGGCCGGCTCAGAGTCACATTGCAACGCCAGGGCCCGGACCCGACAAAGCGGGCGCGGCGCAGCGCCCTGATTTCCCTGACGGGCCGGCTCATCGGTCTTACCGCGGATCTCGTGCGCACTCCACCCCGGCCAAGCGACGACGACGCGATCCGGCTGCGCGCCCTCTCTAAGCAAATCGGAGCAATCCGCACCGAACTCCGCGAGTCAGGGATCATCCCCGAGTCCCTCCTTGTGTCAGAGGGACAGCCGTCCTCCAGCCTCCCCGCGCTTCAGGAGATGGAACAAACAGTCGCACTCATTCCGGAGGTCTTTCAGCGCAGTGAAATCGTTGATGCCTCGCAGAACGCGCCAGGGCGGAGCGGGTGGCGCGCGCTGTTTCTGCCTGACACATTCCAGAACCCGGAGTATTCACGCTTCGCCATCGCCGGATGCCTCGCTGCCAGCGTTTGCTACATACTGTATAACGCGCTCGATTGGCCAGGTATCAATACCTCCGTCCTTACCTGTATTGTCACTGCTCTAAGTACCATTGGTACCTCGCTTCAGCAGCAGTTTCTCCGCCTCGGTGGATTCGTTGTAGGAGCAGTCATCCTGGGTTTGTCCGCGCAGATCCTGATCTTACCCGGCCTCGACAGTGTTTTCGGGTTTGCCCTCTTCTTCGCAGCGGCAACCGCAATCGCGGCATGGTTCACAACCTCCAGTCCGCGGCTCTCCTATTTTGGACTGCAGATCGCGCTCTCCTTCTACTTTGTCAACCTGCAGGATTTCCACATCGTGACGGATCTCACCATTGCGCGCGATAAGGTGATGGGCGTGCTGCTCGGCATTCTCGCCATGGGTTTCATCTTCGACCGCTTTGGGGCGAAGAGCGATGCCGAGCAGCTGCAGAAGCTGCTGGTGCGCAACGTACGGCTGCTGGCTCAGCTCGTGGCGTGTCCGGTGGGGCCCGACAGAGCCACTGCCGTTTTACAGGTCCGTCGTCTCCGCAGTCAGATCAATGAGAATTTCGCGAGTCTGGAATCGCAGATGGATGCAGCGCGATTTGAGTTTGAGTTTCGCCGCCGGCGCGCAGACGAAGTCGTTGAGTGTAGCCGCATTCAGAGGGTTCAGCCCGGGTTGCGCTCCATCTTCCTGCTCGAACTCAGTCTGCTCGCACACCGTGGGCTGCGGGAGAGCGCCCCCGAATTGACACGCGACCAAAATCAGGAGCTGGATCGGTTTCTGGGCGAATACGGCGATGAACTGATGCACATCGCCGCATGGATCGCAGACGAAGAGGAGGCTCCCGCGCGCTTCAGCGAGGCATCCGTCCGGCAATTACTGCAATCCTTCGAGAAACCCAGCTACCCGAATTCGCAGGCCATCGCTGACATAAGTCAGAGGATGGTGTCCTCTCTCCTCTTGCTGCGGAGCGAGTGCTAAGTGCTCTCCTTAGCCGGACTGGCCTCCGCTTGAAACCGAGCTGCCTGATATCAGTAACTCACCACGACGGCCGATCAGCGCGCCGCCCCAAATCGTTCATCTCCTCAACGGCAGGAGTGTCCTCTCAAGGGCAGCGGGACATCACTGCCCCTGAAGAGTATCCGATACGGCTCCGGACTCACACCCTGTCGACTAGCAGCAGCAGAAAGACAGTTGGCAGGTAGATAATCGATGCAAGTAGTAACTGCCGTGCGATGACGTTCGCGCGACCAAAGGCCAGCCGTGCCGCGTAATACAGGAAAATCAGTCCCAGCAGTGTGGCTCCCACAAGATAGAGTCGTCCCTCATCGCCAATAACTGCCGGAATCAGGCTGATCGGGACCAGGAGCGCCGCCGGGACCGCGCATTGCAAAGCGACGAATCTGTGCCTGTTGCGTGGCGGAAGGACGTGGTAGCCGGCACGGTCATAATCCTCGCGGTACATCCAGGCGATCGCCATGAAGTGCGGGAACTGCCAAAGGAAGAGCATCGAATACAGCAGCCACGCCTCGACACTCAGGTGCCCCGCCGCAGCGGCCCACCCAATCAGCGGAGGAGCCGCTCCCGGTAGGGCGCCAACGAATGTGCACATCGGCGTCTTCCTCTTGAGTGGAGTGTAGAGGGCCAGATAACTGACAAGGGTGAGTCCGGCGATCAGGCTCGACAGCGAATTGACGGCCAGGGCAAGATAAGCAGCGCCGCCCACCGGCACAACGATCCCAAACCACAACGCGGAAGCGGGTGAGATGTCTCCCGTAACCAGAGGCCTTCGCGATGTCCGCCGCATCTGCGAATCGAACCGGCGTTCGAAGACCTGGTTGAGCGCTCCGGTGCCGCTCGCGACCAACAGTGTACCGAACAGGGTATGAATGAGCAGGGCAAATGGAAAGCTCTGCAGAGTGTAGGACCTGGCAAGGCAGAAGCTCGCAAAGACCGCAATCGCGATCAGGAGGTTTACATCGGGCTTCGTCAGCGCCCAGTAGCTGGCCAGCAAACGAGCGCGAGGTTGCTTGCGCGGCTCTAACCGGGCCACCGATGCGATTTCTGCGAGTGTGGATTCGGCTCCCATCGTCACACAGCTTCGCGGCTCGCAGGCATTCGGGGCGACACTCTCATGTGCGAATGTGGTTCATAGCATTCGTGCCTTGACGCGGCCGAAGAGGAAATCATCTGCGTAATCAACCCCAAAACAGGCAGCAGGAATAGCAGTGATCCGCGCACCGACAGAAACACTCCGACGGCACCCTGGCCGTTGAGCGAGTTCAGGCCGCAGTGACGCGCTATGGCATTGCAGCCCGAATGCAGAAGGCCGCCCGCGTGGATGATCGAAACGACAGCGAGCTCCGTCGTCGCGATCCAGGGAATATCGCGATCGGCAACGGAGTCCGCGATTGTCGTCCTGTCCGTCATGGCTGGGCATTTCGAAGGGCCGCTAACGAGCGCGATTGCGCGCCAGGGGCTGGCTGGGATCGTGACGCTTCGATGGTGCGCCGGGACGCGTCGTATGCCGGCGGTTCGTTCGCCGGGTGCAGCGTCTCAAGGAAGCTGACCAGTGCTTCAATCTCCGATGGCGAGAGATTCTTGCCGTAGGCTGGCATGTTGCCGCCGCCGGTTACGACTTTGAAGCGTAACTGGTCGATCGTCAAACGTGTTGCCACCGCATCGAGCGCCGGTCCACGCTCCCCGCCTGTTCCGCCGATCGAGTGGCAGTTGCGGCATTGCTTCACCTGGAAGACGACGGCCCCCTGGCGCACCAGCGGCGTCGCATCGTGCACCCAATGAACGGGCAGCGGATCGCCGCTCCACGCGCTCATGTGCGGGCTCCACGGAGTTGTCGTGCCCAGGCGCGTGAGCACGCCCCAGGAGACGGCGATCAGTGAAACCAGAAGCACCGCGACGGGACGGCGATGCCAGCTCTTTTCGCCCTCGGCGGCAACGAAGGGAAGCGCGAGCAAAAGCGCGATGGCCAATATAGGCACAGTGAGCAGAAACGGCGTCTCCATCTGCGGCGGCAGATAGGAAAGGATTGTGTAGATCCACAGGAAGAAGAAGTCCGGCTTCGGGACAGTCTGAATGATCGCAGGGTCAGGCTGCCCGCTGGGACCGAACGGGCCGCAGACGGCGGCGCACACCGCCACCGCTGCCAGAATCGCGCCCGAGAAGATGAGGTCTTTCCAGAAAGCGCCGGGAACGAAGGGGAAGCCGTCCGTGTGCGCGAGATGGTGATACTCCTCCATGTATGTTTCGCGGCGAACGATCCGGCCGGGCATGGGCCAGTCATTCACGCCGAGCTTCAGCACCATCCATACGTGCACGAAAACGAAGAGCAACATCGCGCCGGGAATGACAAAGACGTGAAGAGCGAAGAAGCGCGAGAGCGTTGCTCCGGCAATGATGGGTCCACCCAGCATCAGGTGCACCAGGCCCCCGCCGATGATCGGCACGCGGCTTGCGATGGATGCGCCGATGCCGAGGCCCCAGTAAGCGTCCTGATCGAAGCGCAGCACCTGGCCCGTGAAGGCCATGCCGAGCGTCATGAGCAGCAGGAAAACGCCCACGATCCATGTGAGCTCGCGGGGGAACTTGTAGGCGCCGAAGAGAAAAACCTGCGTCATGTGGATCAGCACAATGGCGACCATGAAGTTCGACCCCCAGCCGTGCATGGCGCGCAGAAACCAGCCCAGCGGGATCTGGTGATTCAGAATGTTCAGGCTGTTCCACGCTTCGCCCGCAGAAGGCACATAGACCAATGCCAGCAGGATCCCCGTGAAGATCTGCAGGAACAGCAAAGTGAAAGCCGCGCTGCCGAAGACGTACCACCAGCTGGCGGTATTGCGTGGAACCTGGTGCAGCGCCGCCTCCTTCACCGGGCCTTCGAGTTGAAGTCGCTGCTCGAGCCAGGTGTAGACGCGCGCTGCGGTCTGCCTTATCCGCTGCATTTGCAGTCTCCGGATCCGTTCGAAATGGTGACCAGTTTCGCCGTGTTCGATAGTGTGGGCATCTGCCCGGCGTCGATCTGCAGCTCGCCCGAGACGATTTGCCATTTGTAAGTGAAGAGGCCCCGCTCCGGCGGCCCCGAGGCGCGTGAGCCGTCAGCGTAATAGACGCCGCCGTGGCAGGGACACATGAATAGCTGCGACTGCGGAAACCAGCGCACCGGGCAGCCCAGGTGCGCGCAGTTGATGGCGAAGACCCTGAACTGGCTGCTCGTTTCGCGGCGCACGTAGCAGGCAATGTCGTCAGTCTGGCCGTCCCATGGGTTTCGCGAAGGATTCCTGTAATATGCGAGCCGCGTTTCTCCTGTGGGAAATGCGTCGATGGGGCCAAGCGAAATCCAGGCATTGAAGCTCGGGTCCTTCTTCCACGGCGCCAGCAGATAGCGCAGAATGGGAACCGCGAGCGCCACACCCGTCAGGCCGTTGAGCACGATGCCGGCCCTCAGCAGCAGCCAGCGGCGTGAAACAGTGCCGGGATCGCCGGAAGCTGAGGCGCTCCCTGTCGCGGGCTCCGGGTTGGCAGATCGGGTCTCGATGGTCATGGGTCTCATCTCCGTGTTGGCGTCGCTGGAGCCGGTTGCGCAGGAGAGCTCATTGCATTCTGTGCGGCGGGTGCGGGACCACGCAGGCTGGCAAGGTAAGCGACAATGTCGTCGACGTCCTGCGGGGAGAGCGGCGGCGCGGCTTTGCCGCCAGGCCCGAGATGTTGCCAGTCGGGCTGCCCGATATCGGGACGGCCGGCGATGATGATGCTGCGCAAAGCCTGATCGCCAACCCGAGCCAGATAGTCCGGGCTGGTAATCTCCTGGCTCGATGGTGCGTGGCATGCCGAGCATCGAGCCCGATAGGTTTGCTCACCGCGCATAGCGTCGCCCGGATGCATTGGCGCGTAGGGCGGGGGCGTGGGCCCGGCAGAGAAGCCCGATGGCAACCACCGCGCCCGCATGCCGGCGACGAGCGCGTTCACCTGCGCATCGGTCAGCATGCCGCCTGCCGATCGTGCAAAGGCCGGCATCTCAGTCCCGGGCATTCCCCCTGAAATCCACTTGCGCAGGGTGGCATCATCAACCAGCGCCTGATATTCCGGGTTGGCGAGATCCATCGCCGGACCGTTTTGTCCGTTGGCTCCGTGGCAGCCGGAGCAGTTCTGGCTGTAGAGTGTGGCGAAATCTGAGATCTGCGAAGGACGCGCGACCGGCTCCGGCGGATATCCGGGCATGCGCTCGCAACCCGCGCTGAGAGCGGCAAGGCACGCCAGAATCACCTGAGCCGGAATGCGCATCAGGGCTCCTTCTTATCCCGCGGCGGACCCGCGTCGGTTCGCGATTCCATCAGGCCGGGTGCTTCAATGCCCAGGCGCCCCGCGAACGGTATGGACTGGCCGGTGAGTATGCGTTCCTGGCGCGCGACCACCAGGCCGGCGGTCAGACCGTAAGTCACCTGCGAGACCAGAAACCATCCCCACTGAATCCGTTGACTGAGCGCGGGGTTGATGATGCCCATGAAGGAATGCAGAATGCCGGTCCACAACACCGGCGCAAGAATGCCTCCCAGCAGGACCGGCCGGCGCGGCAGCATGGGAAGCATGGCGCCGTAAAGCAAACCGACCAGCACGCAGGTGACGGAGTGAATGACAATCGCAACCAGCAGTCCCTGCCAGTGAAACGCCGCAATGTCGGCCGTGCTGGGATTGCGCCAGTGGGCTACGCCCGCGCCGCCCAGCAGATTGATCGGATACCAGATGCTGTGCTGCGCGATCAGACCGTAGACGAGCGCAGGAATGATCATCGCGAAGCCACCGGCAATGCCGCCTTTCACGCCGCTGGCGACGGGATAGATCTCGAGGGGCAGGTGCGCGCGATGCTCGGGGCTCAGACGAATACGCTCGACGAGAGCGTGCGAGGTGGCGATGGTCACTGGCAGATCGGCCACCGGGACCTCCTCGTGCTGCTCGTGGGGCAGCACCTGGCGAAACCATCCGACGCATCCGGCCAGCATCAGCACGCCGCCGAGCATGCCGATCCCGGCGTCCGTCACCAGGCCGGCAGCCGCGAGCGTGCAACCGAAGGCCAGCACGATCGGCCACGCCGTGGGCGCAGGCAGCCGGATAACTGCGGCGCCCGCAAGTGTCTGCTCGTGCTCAGGGGAGTCGGCCATGGTGTTTACCGCCCTATGATGTAGACAACGGAAAAGACGACGACCCACACTGCATCGACGAAGTGCCAGTAGAGCGAGAGCACCTGAATCCGCTCGGCATGGCGCTCCTCCACACGGCCGAGCAGGGTGAAGATCAGCACCAGAGAGAGCATCAGAAGCCCGACCACAACGTGCGTGGCGTGCAGGCCGACCAGTGAGTAGAAGGTTGTTCCAAACAGGTTGGTGCGGATGCTGAGGCCATCCGTCCAGATCAGCCGCTTCCATTCAATTGCCGTGCCGGCGAGGAAGACGATGCCCAGCAGCATGGTCAGGCCCCACCACGCGGCGAATGCGCGCATGCGTCCGCGCTCGATCGCGCGCTCGGCGGCCAGGATCGAGATACTGCTCGAGAGCAGGCACAGCGTGTTCAGCCACGGAACGTCGAGGATCTGCGGCGTAGGTCCGTAAGTGCTGCGGCCGATGTAATAAATGTAAGCCACGACGAAGATCGTGAAGATCGCCGACTCGCCGACGATGAGCGAGAGCATGGCCACACGGCCGCGCGACGGCAGACGCCAGTTCTCGTCCGTGAAGATTGAGATTGTGCTCATCGCTCGTACTTCCAGTCGGGGTCTTCAGGATGCTTGAGGTCCCAGAGCGGGCGCCGGCTGTACACCACCGGGTCCGTCGCAAAGTTGTAGGGGGGCGGAGGCGAGGGCGTGGACCACTCCAGCGTCCACGCATCCCACGGGTCGTTGCCGGCCAGGCGGCCGTTCCGGAAAGAGTCGACTATATTCCACACCAGAATCAACACGGCAGTTGCCTGGACCAGCCCTCCCACGGAGATGATCATGTTGAGCGTGCCCCATCCGCGGTCGGGCTCGTAGGTATAAATGGAGCGCGGCATTCCGAGAATGCCGACGAAGTGCATGGTGTCGAAAGTCATGTGAAAGCCGATGAAGAAGAGCCAGAAATGCCACTTACCCAGCGTCTCGCTCAGCATGCGGCCGATGATTTTCGGGTACCAGTAATAAATCGCGGCAAAGAAGCAGAAGACGAACGAACCGGTCAGCGTGTAGTGAAAATGCGCGATCACAAAGTACGAGTTATGCAGTTGCCAGTCCCACGGCGCAGCCGCCAGCATGATGCCGGTGAGGCCCGCGCACAGAAACTGGAACAGGAACGCTGTGCAGAACAGCATCGGGGTGGCGAAACGGATCTTTCCGCCCCACATGGTCGCAACCCAGTTGAAGATTTTGATGCCGGTGGGAATCCCGACCATCATCGTGGAGAGCGCGAAGAAAGCATTGCTCACCGAGGTCATGCCAATGGTGAACATGTGATGTGCCCACACGCTCAAACTCACGAACGCGATCCCGACCGAGGCCGCAACCATCGCCGGGTAGCCAAAGATAGCCTTGCGCGAGAATACCGGGATCACTTCACTGGCAATCCCGAATGCAGGCAGGATCAGGACGTATACCTCCGGATGGCCGAAGATCCAGAAGAAGTGCATCCACACCGTTGCTGAACCGCCCGCCTGCGTATCGAAAAAGTGGCCGCCCAGGTAGCGATCGATGATCAGCATCACCTGCGCGGCGGTGAGCGGCGTAATGACGATCAGCGTGTCGGCGCTGGCTACCACCATCAGCCACACGAAGAGGGGCATGCGGAGCAGCGTCATGCCGCGGCACCGCATGCAAAACGCCGTCGCCAGAGTATTAATAGCCGCGCCCAGCGTCCCGAATCCCATGACGATGAGGGCCAGCGCCCAGTAATCGGTGTTATGACCCGGCGAGAACGCTCTCTCCGTCAGTGGCGCGTAGGCCCACCACGTCACATCCGGAGCAGCGCCCATCCCGTACAGCCCGAAGCCCCCGATGAAACTGAAGTAAAGAAGCAGTCCCCCGAACGCACTCATCCAGAAGCTGAATGCGTTCAGCCGCGGGAATGCCATGTCGCGCGCGCCGATCATCAGCGGGACAAGGTAATTGCCGAAACCGAAGATCAGCGTCATCCCCACCAGGAACACCATCGTGGTGCCGTGCATCGTGAAAAACTCGTTATAAAGTTCGGGCGAGAGAAAGTGATTGTGCGGTATGGCAAGCTGAATGCGAATCGCCATCGCCTCGCCGCCCGCCACCAGCAGGAAAACCAGCGCGTAAACGATGTAGAGAAGGCCAAGTCTCTTGTGATCGACCGTGATGACCCAGCTGCGCAGCCACTCGAGCAGCCCCACGCCGCGCGAAGGGCTCACGTCGAGAGTGCCGGGAATGGGGAAGGTCTGGTCGGCCATGGCGATGTCCTCTAGTGCAGGGTGGTCAGATAGGCCACCAGTTCGTCCACCTGCTGATCGCTGAGCTGCATGGCGGGCATCAGCGCTCCCGGCTTGAAGATGTTGGGATCCTCAATCCAAGAGCGGAGATTGGCGGGTGTATTGTAGGCCGCGCCGGCGGCAATCGTGGCGCGGCTCATCAGATGCGTCAGATCGGGACCGAAAACTCCGTGAGCCGATGTGCCCGTAATGGTGTGGCAGTTGGCGCACGCCTCGGATTCGAAGACCTGCCGCCCCGCCGCCACCGCGGCATCATCCACCGCAGGCTTCTCCTGGTTACTCGCCCAGGCCTCGAACTGCTGCGGCGTGTCGACGTAAACGCGCAGCAGCATCTTCGCGTGTTCGATGCCGCAGAACTGCGCGCATTGCCCCAGATACACGCCCGCTACCTCCGGGTCGATCCACATCTGGTTAGGATGATCCGGAATCAAATCCGTCTTGCCGCCGAGTTGTGGCACCCAGAAACTGTGATCGACGTCGGCCGACAGCAGCTGCAGATACGCGGGCCGCGGTGCGGAGTTACTGCTGGTCGGAAGATGCAGCTCGTTGGCGGTCACGATTCCCAGCTTCGGATAGCGAAACTCCCACCAGAACTGGTGGCCGATCACGGTGACGTTGAGTGCCGACTGCGGTTCGGGCGCGTCCTGAATGGCGAAGATGATGCGCGCGGTGGTGAGAAACAGCACCACCACAGTGAGAACCGGAATCACCGTCCACGCGAGTTCCACCTGTGTGCTGCCGTAGATCTGCGCCGGCTCGTGCCCCGCGTCGGTCTTACGCGCATGGAATTTGATGATGACAAAGGTGAGCAGGCCTCCGACAACGGCAAAAATGGTGCCTGTAATTACCAGGACGAATTGTGAGAGAGAGTAGATCTCATGCGCTGGCGTTGATGCCGGTGCCAGAATCGAAGGCGTCGATAGCGCGCCCTGGGCGGCGGCGGGCATCGCACTCATGCCGGCCATCGCCAGGAGGCACAACTGTGAGCGAGTTAGGGAAACACTGCGCTTGAGCTGCATCGTAATCCACGTATCGCCGGCGATGAGTTACCACCGTGATTAGGCCATAGCAGTGAATGCGAGTCTAGTGGACGAAGGTATCGGCCAACGCTTTAGTATCGGGAGCGATGACGGATGACTGATGCATATCTGTTGTTCCACGGATAAGTCAGACCAGAAGTTACAGCATGTCGATAACTAAGCAGGTAATAGGAAGCAGAAAGCTGGCTATCACCCAACCCTGGTGCCTTTGGGCAAAGACATTCACCGCGACGGTGAGAGAGCCGCCATCTCAGCTGTCGGAAGGAAGTGCTGGCCGGTTATCGGATTCCACGCCCACCGGAGCTATGCGTCTGCCGTCGGCCACCAGCGGCCAATGCCCGTCCGCGATTCACCGCTTTGCGATCGCCTTCGCCCTCGCCGCGACATTCTCCGGCGTAAATCCAAGTTCGCTCATCACGATCTTGCCTGGCGCCGACGCGCCAAACCGATCGAGCCCGACAACGTCGCCGCCGGTGCCTACATACTTCCACCAGCCCTCGGTCGCGCCCGCCTCCACCGCCAGTCTGGGCACATCCGGCGGCAGCACGCTCACCTTGTACTCGGCCGATTGCTCGTCGAAGATCCTCCAGCTTGGCATGCTCACCACACGCGCTGTTATTCCGTCGGCGGCGAGGAGTTTGGCCGCAGCCAGAGCCACTGAAACCTCTGATCCTGTCGCGATCAAAACCACCCGCGGACGCGCTGCGTCGTCCAGCACGTAGGCTCCCCTGCTCACGCCTCCGTAAATGTCATGTCTGGCTGCGTCGATCACCGGCAGATCCTGCCGCGTCAGCGCAAAAAACGTCGGCCCACCCCGCTCCAGCGCCAGCCGCCACGCCGCCGCCGTTTCGTTCGCATCCGCCGGCCGAAAATCCGTCATGTGTGGCACCGCGCGCAGCGCCATCAGGTGTTCAACCGGCTCGTGCGTTGGCCCGTCCTCGCCCAGCCCGATCGAATCGTGCGTGAAGACAAACAGCGAGTCAGCCTTCATGAGCGCTGCAATCCGTAGTGCGGGCTTCGCGTAATCAGAAAACACGAAGAAAGTCGACCCGAACGGCCGCAGCCCCCCATGCACGGCCATTCCATTCACCGCTGCGCACATTCCCAGCTCGCGCACGCCGAAAAACACGTTGCGCCCGCTCGGATCATCGGCAAAGTGCGGGGAGTTTTTGAAGATCGTCTTGGTCGATGCGGTCAGATCCGCCGCACCCCCAAACAGTTCCGGCACATCGTTGAAGATTGCGGCCATCACCTGCTGGCCCGCGTTGCGCGTCGCCACCGGCTTCTCCGTGGTGAAGCCGGGAATCGCCTTCTCCCATCCGGAGCGCAGCCTGCCCGCCTGCGTCCGCTCGAACTCCTTGGCGAGCTCGGGGAATGCATTCGCATAACTCGCGAACAGCTTCTTCCACTCCGCTTCCTGCGCAGCGCCGCGCTCTAACGCCTGGCGCCAGTTGGCCAGCGCATCGTCGGGCACATAGAAACTCTGATCCTCCGGAAATCCGAAGAACTTCTTCGTCGCAGCCGCGTCCGCCGGCCCCATCGCCTCGCCATGCACCTTATTCGTGCCGGCCCTCGGGCTCCCGTAACCGATCACTGTGCGCACCGCAATGAACGACGGCCTGTCTTCCACGGCCTTCGCCGCTGCAATCGCCGCTTCAATCGCACCCAGATCGTTCCCGTCCAGCACGCGCTGCACGTGCCAGTTGTAGGCCTCGAACCGCTTGTATCTGTCCTCGGTGAAGCTCCACTCGGTGGGCCCGTCCAGGGAGACCAGATTGTCGTCGTAAAGCGCGATCAGCTTTCCCAGCTTCAACGTTCCGGCCAGTGACGCTGCCTCGTGCGACAGGCCTTCCATCAAATCGCCATCGCCGCAAAGCATGTAGGTGTGGTGATCCACCACGTTGAAGCCCGGCCTGTTATAAGTCGCCGCCAGATGCTTCTCCGCGATAGCCAGCCCCACCGCCATGCCGAAGCCCTGTCCCAGCGGCCCCGTCGTTACCTCCACGCCGTCCGTCCATCCATACTCGGGATGCCCCGGCGTCTTCGATCCGAACTGGCGGAAGCCCTTCAGATCGTCGAGCGTGACCTTGTAGCCCGACAGAAACAGCGTTCCGTACAGCAGCATCGATCCGTGGCCGTTCGACAGCACAAAGCGGTCGCGATCGGCCCACTTCGAGTGTGCAGGATTGTGCTTCATCAGCTTGTGAAACAGCAGGTAGGCGATCGGCGCGCAGCCCAGCGGCGCCCCAGGGTGTCCGCTTTTGGCCTTTTCCACGCTGTCCACCGCGAGCACGCGCAGCGTATCAATGGAAAGCTGATCGAGTGAGACTGAAGCGACGCTGGTAGTCATGGGTTTCTCTGAAAGCTTCCTTTCGCTGAAATGTGACTCGCAGCCCACATTGCTGCTGTCGACGCGCTGATAACTCCCTTGTGCGCATCCGCTGGTCGCAACGGCTTCGATTACTCCGCATGCACCCACACCAGCGGTACCGCCGAACCCGCTGAACGCCCCCGCGCATCGCGAGTTACTCCAGCCGATTGAACAGTCTCAGGCGTGAAAGAGCCGCCTGCTTCACGGATTCGACTGCGAATGGCAGAATCTTGTACGGAACCACCTGACCGGGCTGCGCCTCCAGGGCCGCCTCCAGGCCATTTCTCCATGCCACTCGCAGCTCGGTATTAATGTGAACAATGCTGATTCCGGCGGCAATCGCCTGCCGCAGATCTCCGTCGTCAGTTCCCGATCCTCCGTGCAGCGTAAGCGGAATCTGTACCGCCGTTCTGATTTCAGCGATTCGCTCGATATCGAGGCGTTTCCTCTGTTCTCCCTCAACCATCTTCCGCGACATGCCGTGCATGTTGCCCACGGCGGGGGCCAGCACCTCAATTCCCGTGAACTCCACAAACTGTTTCGCTTCGGCGGGAGTGGTCAGGTATTTCGACAGCTCGGTAGCGAGCTCGTGAATCTCAGACCCTGTGCCGATATTGCCGATCTCTCCCTCCACAACGATTCCAGGATCGATCGACTTCAGAGCCTCGACCGCTTCCTTTGTCTGGCGCGTGTTTTGGTCAAACGGCAACGCGGAAGCGTCGAAGACCACGCTGTCAAACCCCGCTTTGGCCGCTTCTATGGCCTTCTTCAGCGTGTGCGTGTGGTCTGCGTTGAGAAAAACGGGAAAACCGAATTCTTCCCGCAAACTCCTCACCAGAGCCGCAAGTTGAAGCACTCCCATGAACTCGCGCTCGCCCTCAGACGCGCCGACCAGAACCGGAACCCGTAGTTCCTGCGCGGCAGAAAACACTGCCTTCAACAGAACGAGGTCGGCGACATTAAAATGCCCGAGCGCGACGCCATTCTTCCGTGTCTGCTCTAAAGCACTCCGTAAGTCGCGCACATGCCCTCCGCAGAGTAGTTGCCGCGGACCCGTCGGCCCCTTCCCGTCGCGGACCGCATCGGAGGAGTTGGGGCCAGCTCGAGTTAGGAGCAATTAAGCCCGAAGGAGGAAAAGAAATCAATTAGACGAACGTATCGCCGATGCTTTCGTTGGGGGCTGCTGCAACGGTTCACACTTCAAGTCATATTGGGACATCGCCGTGGAGACGAACTCTCTTAGCCGGGACAAACGCTCCGGGAGGAAGTTGCAGTCGGACAAGCGCGTTACAGGTCATGCCAGCTACCGGGTTATAGGTCCAGCTCGATTGCTGATTCCGGTGTCGAGCAACAGATCAATGCGTTGCCCAGCGCTGGTCGATCAAGTGGTTCTGGCGCGTACCGGAGCCGGCCGTCCAGAATGCCGCACTCGCAGGTGTGACACACGCCGGTTCTGCACGACCACCTCACTGGGACGTCGCATGCTTCTGCCAGTTCGAGGATGCTCTTGAACCGGCTGTCCCACGGCACCGCAAGGCCGCTTCGCGTAAACGATACGACGGGTCCGGTTCCGGGAGGAGCCGGAGGATGCGGGGCTCTTACTTCTGCCTTCATTACACCAGGCTCACTACTGCTCGCGGGACCAAACACCTCCTGATGGATCGCATCCTGTTGCGCGCCCAATGTCATCAGGTCGCGGTTCATAGCGCTTTGAAAAGCCAATGGCCCGCACATGTAAAAGTCGGCCCCAGCGGGAACGGCAAGCTTCTCGAGATTCGCGAGATCCAGACGCCCTTGTATGTCGAAGTCGGTACCTTGCCGATCCGTCGGATCCGGCCGGCTGTATGCAGTGACCGAACGGCTTCCGGGAATAGCGGCCAGCAGTTGCCTCGCTTCCTCGGCAAAGACGTGCTCGGTCCCATTGCGCGCGGCGTGGATCCACCACACTTCCCGCCGAGATGTTGCGCTTCCGGGCGCGAGGGCGCGAAGCATCGAAAGAACCGGGGTGACGCCAATTCCCGCGCTCAGCAAAACGACCGGTCGCCTACCGGGCCGCAGAATAAATTCGCCGCGTGGCGCGCTGATCTCCATCTGGTCGCCGGCCTGAGTCGCATCGACAAGATACCGGCTGCCCACACCTGTTCCACGTTTCACACTAATGCGATAGGTGCCCGAATCCGAAGCGCCCGAGATGGAATAACTGCGTACGACCGGCGTTGCATCATTATGCGATCGCCAGCGCAGCACGACGAACTGACCCGGAAGCGCAGGCGGAAGAGGCGATCCTTCCAGGTCGGCAAAAACAATTGACGTCACCTCGGGAGTCTCCCGATGCAAATCGACTACCTTCACCCTGCGAAATCCGCTCCATGCGGGAAGGGACGAAACGGGCGGTGTAAGTCCCGCGTTGCCGTTGTGAATCCCCTTCTCTCCTGCCTCAAGAAAGCTTTCGAATGAACCCTTCCATCCCACACTCAGCGCCGGAATGCGGACTGCGATCGCAATGCGCGTGAGATCGTGGTTTGCCGAATAGAGCAGGGAATCAGCCTCCGCAACCGAGATTCCGCCTGGTCCGTCCGCGATCTTCTGAATTTCGTCGCCGGCGCCCACTTCGCCTTCGCTGATCACCCGGCAATAGAATCCTGGCTTCTTATGCGCAACAAGCAGCGCCGCCATCTGAGGATTGTCCATTCGAATTCCAAGGCGATAACAGGTCACACGGGGCTGAGTCACCTCAAAGACCGCGCTCCCGATCCTGTATCGGTCTCCGATACAAACTTCATCGTCGGCGAGACCCTCAACGGTAAAATTCTCTCCAAACTGGCCATACTCAAAGTCACTCCGGCTAAGCGCCCGTTCCCAATACCGGTAAGTCTCGAACTGATAAACCATAACAGCGCGATGTTCGCCGCCGTGCCCTTTCAGATCCGCCTGCCCATCGCCATCCAGGTTGAGCCGTCGAGCAAGCACGCGCCCGGCCACAGGACGCTTCCAGATCGCGGTGCGCACCACTCTGCCCTGCCACGCAATCTCGCGCGGAAGCCCCACATTGACCGAAAGCAGCTTCGGCATCGGCTCCTCCATAGTTCGGCCCACCCATCCGGCAGGCCGCCGTCGCGATCTCCGGCCGAGCCTGGTCCTTCCTGGGCGCGAATCTGCCTCGCCCGTCCCCCTCGCGATTAAGCTGCAGGTGTCGCGCAAAAGCAATTAGACGAAGGTATTGCCGCTGTCGTGCGCGTAGAGCGGGCGTCTTCGAACGCCCCCAACTGAGTCACATGCGAACCCTGTCATGAGCTCAGGGAAGCAAAGCCTGACTATTGCACCAAGGTATCGCTCGACACTATCGTCCTATAGCTTCGCCCCGCTCTTTGCCCTAATCTTTGCATGATATGCCATGGGGGAGGCCTTTCGATTTCCCGGCCGGTATCGTGGACTGGTCTCTCGCCTCTTTGGACGCGATTTGCAGCGTGAATGGAACCTGTCCGGAGTGGAACGCCGCGCGCGCGACTGCGGTGGGCGACCAGTCGTGAGCCGGACCACAACCGACAGGTAACCTCGTTCTGCAACGACAATCGCCGCGCGCGGACCCGGCCGTGGCGATGGATTCGAGTCAGTCCGGTTCAAATTCGGGCAACGCAGACTCAGCCGCAGGAGGGGAACCATGAAGGCAACACAATTGCTGCACGACCTGGGCCAGAGCATCTGGCTCGACAACATCACACGCGATCTGCTGAACACCGGCACGCTGGCGACATACATCCGTGATTTCTCGGTCACCGGTCTCACTTCGAATCCAACAATTTTCGACCACGCTATGAAGAACAGCGTTGCCTACGACCGTTCAATCGGCGAGAAGCTGAGTCAGGGTAAGTCAGGAGAGGCACTGTTCTTCGAGCTGGCTCTGGAAGACATGACTCGCGCTGCGTCTCAATTCCAGCCGATCTACGAGCGGACGAAGGGTGTGGATGGGTGGGTGTCACTGGAAGTGTCGCCGCTGCTCGCCCACGACACAAATAGTACCTTCGCCGCAGCCAGGGATCTGTACGCGCGAGCCGGAATTCCCAACTTATTCATTAAGATTCCTGGTACGAAGGAAGGACTGCCTGCGATCGAGGAAGCGATTTTCTCCGGCATCCCGATCAACGTCACTCTGTTGTTCTCCCGCGAGCACTATCTCGCGGCCGCAGAGGCGTACCTGCGTGGTGTCGAGCGGCGCATCGAAGCAGGACTTGGGGCCGACGTCGGCTCCGTCGCATCGGTGTTCGTCAGTCGCTGGGATACAGCGGTGATGGGCAAGGTGCCCGAAGCGATGAATGACCAACTCGGCATTGCTGTTGCGAAGCGCACCTACAAGGCCTATCGATCGTTCCTTGGCTCCTCGCGTTGGCAGCGTGCCCTCGACCGGGGTGCGCGGCCTCAGCGGCTCCTGTGGGCCAGTACGGGGACAAAGGATCCAAAAGCGTCGGACGTCCTCTACGTCAAGGCGCTTGCTGCACCCTTGACTGTGAACACGATGCCGGAGGTCACTCTCAAGGCCCTGGCAGACCATGGCGACCTCGGGCCAGTCCTGCCCGCAGATGGCGGTGATTCTCAAGAGGTCCTCACCCGGTTCGCGAAGGCAGGCATCGACGCAGATGCTCTTGCCGCGCGCCTCCAGGACGAGGGAGCGCAACTATTTGATCGTTCCTGGCAGGAACTGTTGGCGGTCATCGATTCCAGGGCTTCTGCGCTCAGGGAGTCCGCGGCCAGATGAAGACCTGGCTCATCCCCGCTCGACCTGGGATGCGCGTGGGTATGATCTCCCGCGGTCTCGGCCGTGTCCTGTGTTCGATCGTTGAATGCGGCGTCGTTGGACAATCGTTCCCGATGCAGGCCGGCCCGCTTCAACGAAAGTCGTTCTGACGAATGAGCAGGCTCAACGGCACGACGCCAACCATCGAAAGGAAACACGAGTATGAGCACAGTTGCAAGTCCCGCCATCACCACCTGGAGCATCGATTCAATTCACTCGGTTGTCGAGTTCAAAGTCAGGCACATGATGATCTCCAACGTGAAGGGGCACTTCAGCGGCGTGACCGGCACGCTGAAGCTGAACGAGTCTGATCTGACGCAATCGAGCGTGGAGGCGTCGATCGTCATTGCCTCGGTCCATACACGCCACGAGGAGCGCGATACCCACCTGAAAGGCGCCGACTTCTTCGACGCCGAGAAGTTTCCCGCAATGCATCTGAAGTCGACCCACATCGCAGTGAAATCGGATGGAGAACTCGTGGTCACCGGCGACCTCACGATTAAGGGTGTCACCCGAAGCGTGCAATTCGCAGTGGAGGGACCATCCCCGGCGACGAAAGATCCGTGGGGCAGCACGCGGATTGGTGTGGCGGCGACCACGACAATCAATCGCAAAGATTTCGGCTTGACCTGGAACGCTGCCCTCGAAGCCGGCGGAGTGATGGTCGGCGAAGATGTCAGTATCACTCTGGACCTGGAGTTTGTGAAGCAGACATAAGCGCCCCGTCGAAGACCAGAAGGGCGATTTGCCGCCCGGAACGGAGCATTAAATCATGTCCCGGCAGCTCGCACGCTGGAGAGCGTGCCGATTTATCATGGGGCCGTCCGTCGAGTGATTACTCGAGGATCCTGTCATGTTTCACGGCACGATTGAAGCACACACACGCGCGCGACTGTAGCGTTACTTCCCGGCTGACTTATGAGGGTTCGCAGCGCCACCGTGCTCCGCCTGTCTGCGGCGACTAAGTTACATTGTCAGCACAACGCGAAACTCCGCCTTGCCGCTCATCATGCGCGCGTAGGCCTCGGCGGCCTTCTCCAGAGGATACGTTTCGATCATGGCGCGTACTCGGCGCAGTTCCGCAAATCGAAGCGCGTCGTCCGTATCCGCCGGTGTTACTCCAGCCCATCCCTCAATCGTCTTGCCGCCCCTGATGAGCTGTGCCGGGGCAAACTCTATCATGCCGGCGGCGACCCCGATCAGGATCAGCCTGCCGTTCGGACCCAAACCGCCGATCAGTTCCGTCATCGCTCTCGACTCCGGCGCGGTCGCAAGAATGACTCTCGCGCCCCCCAGGTGTTGCAATTCCTCTGCTGCGTTTGTCGCTTTGCTGTCGATATACACATCGGCGCCCAGTTGCATTGCCAGCGATTCGATCTGCGCGC